>ENA-OSEO01003895-OSEO01003895.1-sediment-metagenome-genome-assembly--contig:-NODE-3895-length-16551-cov-4.016025_pt1 | contig 16551 bp, 15 predicted proteins | sample MGYA00237883_ERZ534232 | MGnify/ENA metagenome assembly ERZ534232 | reverse complement strand
GAAGTCATGCCGACGGAACCCTATCTGCTGGGTTCGCATTCAGGCTGCTGCGGCTTCTGGGTTTCCGGACCGGATTATGACTGGGTTCCGGCTGCCTATAAGTGGGGCGATGCCGGCAAGGTCTACAATCGCATGACCACGGTCAAAGGCCTGTTTACGGCCGGTGACGGCGTAGGGTGTTCCGGACATAAGTTTTCTTCCGGTTCCCATGCCGAGGGTCGCATGGCGGCAAAGGCGATGGTCAAATACTTCCGCGACCACAAGGACTTTACGCCCAGTCTGAGCCAGAGCAAGGAAGCGCTGGTGGATATGGTTTATAAGCCGGTGCGGGTATTCCTGGAAAATTATCAGTACACCACCGCTATGGACATCAACCCCAACTATCTCAAACCCGCCGGCATGACGGCGCGTTTGATGAAGGCCACCAATGAGTACGGCGGCGGAACCGCCACTTACTACATGACCACCACGAAAAACCTTGAGATTATCATGGATATGCTCCAGGTCATGCGTGAGGATTGCGAAAAACTGGCTGCCGGCGACCTGCATGAGTTGATGCGCTGCTGGGAAATCATCCATCGTATCTGGACGGTTGAATCCCACCTGCGGCACATCCAGTATCGTAAAGAGACCCGGTATCCCGGATTCTACTACCAGGCGGACTATCCCGGACAGGATGACAAAAACTGGTTCTGTTTTGTCAACTCCAAGTATGATCCCAAAGCAGCAAAATGGGATGTGTTCAAAAAAGACTATGTCAAGATCATAGCCGACTAATATGATCTACTGATGTCGATAAACCTCACCTCCAGGCGCCGTACGGCGCCTGGAGGTTTTTATTAAATTTTATGCATTTCGCTTGCCGGGCGGTATCCAAAGGGATGTTGTTCCCGGATGCTTAAGCGTTTTAGCGCGTATCGGCTTTTCAGCGGACTATCTAAAACGTTTAAGCATATGGGTACATTAAAAATGGATGTCGCCCGGAAAAAGCAGCGCCATCTTGCTCGAAATAAAATAAACGCTCCTTGCGACGGTGTGGTTTGCGCAGGAACAGCATGAAAACGTTAGATCTACGGAGGGATAGCATGACAGAAGAAAAATCAGCCCCTGCAAGCGCAAGCATTCTGGTTGTCGGCGGCGGGATCAGCGGACTGACGACCGCGCTGGAAGCTGCCGAGGTGGGTTATGAGGTGTTTCTGGTGGAGAAAAACCCCTACCTGGGCGGAAGAGTTGCCCAGCTCAATCAATACTTTCCCAAACTGTGCCCCCCGACCTGTGGGTTGGAGATCAATTTTCGCAGGATCAAGGACAATCCGAACATAAAAGTATTCACTTTGTCCGAGATTGAAAAGGTAGAGGGGACCCCGGGTAATTATACTGTGGGCATAAAGCTGGCCCCGCGATTTGTGAATGAAAATTGCGTGGCCTGCGATGACTGCGTCGCGAGCTGCCCGGTGGAGCGGGATAATGATTTCAATTTCAACATGGACAGGACCAAAGCCATTTACCGCCCATTTGAAATGGCCTTTCCCATGCGCTATGTCATCGACCCGGCGGTCTGCAAGGGACCTGAATGCGCCAAATGTGTTGACGCCTGCAAGTATAACGCCATCGAGCTTCAAATGGAGCCGAAAACATTGAATCTGAACGTCGGCGCCATTGTCTGGTCAACCGGCTGGACGCCGTATGATGCTGCCCGGATCGATAACCTGGGCTTTGGCAAGTACCCCAACATCATCACCAATATGATGATGGAACGACTGGCGGCCGTCAACGGACCGACGAGCGGCAAGATTCTGCGTCCGTCGGACGGCAAGGCGCCGCAAAGCATCGCCTTTGTTCAATGTGCCGGTTCGCGGGACGAAAATCATCTCCCCTACTGCTCTTATATCTGCTGCATGGCATCCTTAAAACAAGTCACCTATGTTCGGGAGCAGTACCCCGACGCCAGGGTTTACTTTTTCTACATCGATGTCAGGGCGCCCGGACAGCGTTATGAAAAGTTTTACCAGAAGATCAAAGCGGATGAAAATGTCGTCTGGGTCAAAGGCAAGGTGGCCGAGGTCGCCGAGGATCCGGCGAACCAAAACATTACCGTGGTGGCAGAAAACGCCGTGACCGGAGAGAAAATCCGACAAACCGTTGAAATGGTGGTTCTGGCTACTGGTATGCAGCCCAATGCCGCATTGAAAAAACTTCCGGCCGACCTGCACTATAGCGCGGATGGTTTTATCATTAATGATTTTGAAAAGGGGGGTATGTTTGCAGCCGGATGCGCCAACAAACCCGCGGATGTCGTGTCATCCAACCAGAATGCAACCGGTATGGCCTTAAAAGCGATTCAAACTCTGGTGAGGAGGTAGGAGGTTATCCATGGATAAAAAATATGGTGTATATATCTGCACAGGATGTGGAATCGGGGATGCGCTGGATATCGACAAACTGTCTGAGGTGCCCAAGGAAGAAGGGTACGACGTCAAAACCCATCCGTTTTTATGCAGCAAGGAGGGCGTCGATTTTTTGAAAAAAGAAATTTCGGACGCCGGTGTCAACTCGCTCTTGATTGCGGCCTGCTCCCGCCGGGTGAACCATGATGTCTTCCGGTTTGACGGCTGTATCGTCGACCGTGTCAATTTGAGAGAGCAGGTTGTCTGGTCGCATCCCAAAACCGAAAAACCCGAAGACGTGGATGACGATCAGTTTGTCAACCATCTGCAGATGATGGCTGAGGATTACGTTAAAATGGGATTGGCGAAAATTGAAAAGATCAAGCTGCCGGAGCCCTATAAGCTGGATAGCATCAGCAAGAAAATTCTGGTTATCGGCGGCGGGATCAGCGGTATTTCGGCCGCCCTGGACGCAGCCAAGACGGGTTATAGCGTGACCGTGGTCGAAAAGGAGAATACCCTCGGCGGGTATGCCGCCAGGATCCGGAAACAGTTGCCGGACCAGGACCCCTATGATAGTCTGGTATCGCCGGTTATTGCCGCAAAAATAAAAGAAGTGGAGGCTGCAGCGAACATAACGGTAAAAACCGGAACCCTGATTGCCCGGATTGCCGGGCAGCCGGGTGAGTTTACCGTGACGTTTAAAAAACCCGGTGAAAAGATTGAGTTTGATGTGCCCTATCCCCTTCCGGACGAGATGAAACTTGATGAGAGCGGCAAGGAACTGGAGGCTGAAAAACTGCATGAACGCTATATGGAATATAACAAGGGCAAAAAAGACATTTTGACACTGGACCCGGGCGGTGAAAAATTCGGCGCCATCGTCCTGGCGGCCGGCTGGCGGCCCTATCAGCCCAAGGAAGGTGAATTTGCAAACTTGGGATTTGGCGCGATTGCGGATGTGGTGACCAATCACCAGTTTGAGGAGATCGCCCTCAAAGGCAAGATTCTGCGACCATCCGACGGCAGAGAAGCCCGGTCTGTTGTATTTATTCAAAATCCGGGCAAAGACGGAGATGCCGATTTTGATTACTGCGGATCGGTTACCAGCCTGGTGTCCCTGAAGCAGGCCAAGTATGTCCAAGATGATTTCAGCGACGGCAAGGCCTATATTTTTTACCAGCACATGCGTACGCCCGGTCTTACGGAAAACTTTTACAAGAGTATTCAGCAGGATCCGGGCATTTTTTTGACCAAGGGCGAGGTGGTCAGCGTTTCCAAGAATGGAGACGGAATCATCGTGGAGGCTGACAACACCCTGCTGGGTGAAAAAATCCAGGTCAAGGCCGATATGGTCGTTCTGGCCACCGGCATGGTTCCGGCGACGGCCGATGACCCGGTTATCAATCTGGCTTACCGCCAGGGACCCGCCTTTCGGGATATCGGACTGTTTAACGGCTATTCCGATTCAAATTTCATCTGCTTTCCCTATGAAACCCAGCGGACCGGTATTTACGCAGCCGGGTGCATCCGACGCAGCATGACCATCGAAGAATCGATGGAAGATGCCAGCGGAGCGGCCCTTAAAGCCATTCAGTGTCTTGAGTCGGTTAACCGCGGCGTTTCGGTACACCCCAGGTCCGGCGATATGTCGTTTCCCGACTTTTTCTTCCAGCGCTGCACCCAATGCAAGCGCTGCACGGAGGAATGTCCCTTCGGGGCCATCGATGATGATGAAAAGGGGACGCCGAAACCGAACCCGGCCCGGTGCCGGCGCTGCGGCACCTGCATGGGGGCATGCCCGGAACGGATTATCAATTTTGCCGATTACAGCATCGACAGCGTGGGGTCGATGATTAAAGCCGTCAAAGTTCCTTCTACAGACGATTTTGATGAACCCCCCTTGCGAATCCTAGGGCTGGTTTGTGAAAATGACGCCTACCCGGCCCTGGATATTGCCGGTCTGAACCGGCTGACCTATTCCCCCAATGTCCGGTTTGTGCCGGTAAGATGTCTGGGGTCCGTGAATGTGATCTGGATCAAGGATGCGCTTTCCCAGGGGATGGACGGTGTGTTTCTGCTGGGATGCAAGCATGGCGATGACTACCAGTGTCACTTTGTCAAGGGGAGTGAACTGGCCGATGTTCGCATGCGCAAGATCGGCGAGGCCTTAAAAAGCCTGGCCCTGGAAACAGAGCGGGTGGCCCAGTATCAGGTGGCCATCGATGATTATCACAAGATCCCGAAGATTATCGATGACTTTGCGGAAATGATTGAAGGGCTGGGACCCAACCCATTTAAGGGATTCTAAATGATGGAGGCTTTTTGATTGACGGCGGATGGCTTATCCGGCCGGCTGCGTAAAACCGCCGGGATGAATATTCAGTCGTCAGGATTCAATTTTTTACTATATGGAGGTATTTACATGGCGGAACAATACCTGATTGAGCCGGATGTCGGTTTTATAAAAGAAATTGTCGGACTGGGAGGCGGCGATTTAAAGAAGTGTTTTCAGTGCGCAACCTGTTCGGTGGCCTGTCCGATTTCGCCTGACAACAAACCGTTTCCCAGAAAAGAGATGATTGCGGCCTCCTGGGGGTTGAAAGACCGACTGGTGGCCGATCACGATATCTGGCTGTGTCACAATTGCGGCGACTGTACGACCCTGTGCCCGCGCGGCGCCAAACCCGGCGATGTGCTGGGCGCCATCCGGGCCTACGCCGTTGCCGACTATGCCATTCCAAAGTTTTTGGGCAAGGCGGTCAACAATCCCAGGATGATCCCTATTCTGCTGCTGATTCCCGCGGTCTTAATTATCGTCATGGGATTTATACTGAATGTCGTATTCGGTTCCATGTTTGAAACCACTTTTCTGAACTTTGCGCCCACCGGCGAAGAAATTGCCCAGGCCAAATTCATTCATACTACGCTGGTGGACATCATCATGATTCCCGCGTTCTTCTTTGCCGTCATTGCATTCGCCCTGGGTCTGAAGCGGTTTATAACGGATATTCACGAAGACGCGATCCGCACCGGCAAAACGGAAAGAAAGTCGCTGGATCTGGTTGCCGTGGGCAAAGCCCTAATTCAGGTCATCCCGACCATTCTGGCCCATCGCAAATTTAAAGAGTGCAGTGAGAACAAGGATCGATCAACTGCGCACCTGCTGGTGCTCTTTTCCTTTATCGCCCTGTTTATTGTCACCAGCATCTTCTTTATCGCTCTCTACATACTGGGGCAGCCGGGCCCCTATTCCCAGCTGAACCCCGTCAAATGGCTGGCCAATATCGCCGGCGTGGCGCTGGTCATCGGCGGTTTTCTGCTGGTCAAAAAACGCCTGGATAAGACGGACCAGGTGAGCGTTTATAAGGACTGGTATCTGCTGGGACTGGTTCTGGCGTTGGGCCTGACCGGGCTGGGGACCGAGATAACCCGCCTGGCGGGTTGGGCGGGGGTTACCTATGCAATCTATTTTCTGCACCTGATGTTTGTCTTCTGCCTATTTGCTTACACCCCTTTTTCAAAGCTGGCCCATCTGGTGTATCGAACCGTGGCGATGACCTATGATGCCTATATCAGCCGGAAATAGCCGGTTCGATTAAGTCGACAAATAAGGGGGAGCTAACCGCTCCCCTTTTTATTTTTTACGATGCTGATGAATTAAAGCGCAAACCACAGGCAAACTTCCCCCAATTACAAAGATGCCTTCCTAATGTTACTGTGGTCCGGCCCCAAGCTGTTCAATCGGAATATTCCATTCTTTAATCGTTTTTAACAGCTCATGAATCCGGCCGCCGGGTGCCGCATGTGCGATGTAAGCTTCATCGGAAATGGCTGCTACCAAATTGATTGCGTTGATCTGCCAGTGCTGAGGACATACGTCGCTCGGACTTCAGAAACAGCGAAAGAAGCAAAAGGCGTCCTTCTTCGATTGCCGTTTTCCAGTCTTTGGGGATGCGCATATTTTCAATGCTGCGGGCCGGACAGATGATGATGGGCTGCCGGCCGCGCAGCAATATTTGCAGACACTCTTTTTCAATGGGCGAATGAAACCCGCTGATAATGCAGCGGCCCTGGTCGCGCCATTTCAGGGCTTGGTCCATGGCTTTAAGAACGGCATCGCCGGGGCAGCGATTGGAGCAAAAAAGGGCGGTTTTGGGGGTGTTGATTAAATCCAGGCGACCGATTGCCCAAAGTCTTTCAGGCGCATCTTTACCCAGACGTTTGACCAATATATTGGGGTAAGACTTGTCGTTACGATCAATAATCTCAAGGTTTGGTTGCTTCATTTGTACGAATCACATCCCAATGTCCGCCTTTGTCAGGTCCGACGCGGCGGAGGAGCTCCTTTTCCTGAAGCTGCTTCAGTTGGTATTTGACGCCGCTGTTGGTAATTCCCAACTCTCTCGCTAGTTCCTGGCGGGTTATCTCAGGGTTCTGCCGAATGGCGGCGAAAATTTTCTGGGCAGTTTTCTGGGTAGTTTTCTGGGTAGTTCTTACCCCGGTTCTTTTTTCAGTTTCTGAAATTCCGGGAGGACCTTCTTTCATGACTAGCTCGGGCGAAGGGTATCCCGGTTTGTTGCTTTGACTGTAAAAGATCGATTCCTTTTCTGGAGAAGTTTCAGGATTTAGTCAGTTCCACCTCGTCAGCCTCGGCGGCCCGCGACGCCGACGCCGTTTCAAATATTAGCCTGCCTGTGTCCAGTTTCGGCGTCCTCTTGGACAAATAAAGCATTTCGATGCCGACCACATTGTTATCGGCATTATAATCGACTATGATGCCGGGGGAGACCTCCTCCGATTCTACGGCTTCCGATTCATCAAGTGTCAGGTAAAGGGCGTCGGCTTCATTATCAATTTTTAGTTTCATAGCTTACCTCTGATATTACGGTTAAAAAACGCTGTAATTACTTGTATTGGGTTTGTATGTGGGTTGATTATAACACGAAGAACACGGTTTTCAAATTCAGAAATTACCGCCAGCCGGTGTTCCAGCATGGGCTCGGTTGCATCCGGCTCAACTCGCTGCGGGGATGTCAGCACATGCTCCAGCCATTCCTTTCTTATCTTGCGCTTAGCCAGTGCATCCTCGGCATGATGCGTTAATTTAAAAGTCAACATCCGGTCGCCTCTTCAGTAAAATATCGCTTTATTGCAAAAGCCCTCAAGTCGTTCTTGATATAATATTTTGCACCCAGTTTTGTTAAAACGGTTTCAGCATCGAAAAGAAACTTGGCCCAGTCCACGGTCCTTTCATATTCTTTCATGTGGTTCAGCTTGCCCACCTTCCAGAAATTCACATATGGGTGCGCCATTCGGATAACCGCAAGGGCCTGGTCGGGGTCGATCACCGGTTCAAGGCTGACCCATGTATAAATGCCCGCCTTATGTGCGGTTTTAAGGACCGTCAGCCGGTCTTCTACGGTCGAAGCGTTCGGCTCCCAGGTCTTACGGACTTCATCCTCGGCAAAGCACAGGGTAATGCCGAGCTGTGTGCGGGCAGTTTTCATCAGGTTTAGGTCGTCCAGGATCAGAGCGGCACTTCCTTTGGTCAGCACCTGATTGTTCAGGCTGTGTTTAGAGACAATTTCAAGAGCCTGCCGCGTCAAACGTTCGGTCCGTTCAAGGGGCTGGTAAGGATCGCTCAGGAAACAAAACAGGATGGAGCGGGTATCGCCCCTTAACCGCTGAGCATCTTTTTCGAGGAGTCCTAAAATATCTTTTCGCGGCTCAGCCTTTGTATGCCACTTTTCCCCGGTTGTCCGCATGCAAGCCGGTGCATAGCAATAACGGCAGCCATGCGTGCACCCACGATAAAGATTGCATGCAAGCTCCGAATATTCCCGCGCCCTGCCCCTGGGTTCATAAACGACATTCATGAAAGGCAACCTCTATGAATAAAGAATCATTTCCGCTTCAGGCTTTCTCCAAGCATCATAGGAATCGTCCAAAACCTGGTCCGGCAGCTTTTATTTTTAAAATAGAATGGTATTTACCGAAAAATGTCAAATATGTAACCACTTGATATATAAACATTTATGCTTTTTTAGATACATCTATTAAACACGTTTCCTGTAATTTGAGAAATGATTTCCCAGCATTTGTTCAATAGAGTTTCAAGAAAGCCAATATCGTCGCCAACGCTTTTCACCTTCAAATTTAACGCTTCCCTCCTTAGCCAGGGCTTTAAGTTGTCGACGGATTTGGTAATCAGGCTTTTGGTGTAAGTTGCGTACATGCATGACATTGTCCCAGTTACTGTTTCATGTCCAGAGTTTCATCGTTGAAAGTCACCGCAGCGCCTCCCGATTTGTCAAATGTTGAGACCCCGTTGTCTTTGCGATCCTCCCAGGCTGTTTTCGCCTTCACCTCATCAATGAGAAACCGCACGCCCTGGTTGTCCGATGGGTTCAACCAGAGCATCTTTTGAAATATTTGCTCCGCCTCGCAAAAGCGCCCGAGACGCCAGAGACACAATCCATAGCCGTGCATGCAGTGCAAAAACGGGCGGTTGTCGACAAATCCCCACGGCAGCACACCGTTAAGGTCGTCACCCAGAGACAGCTCGCCGATGCGCAGACCGACCTCATAATGTCGAATGGCAACTTGTGGGCTGTGATCAAATAAAAAATTGCCCAGATGTGAATGGGCATCGAGGCATCGCAGGTCCGCCTGGCACAGCTCCATCAAGATTTTTTCCGCCTCGACCCGCTCCCCGGCACCTTTGAGATCGTTGGATCGAGTGATGGGGTCATTAAAAGGGTCGTCAGGGTCTTGGCCGGGCAGCACCTGCTCCATCTCGAACATGGAACGGGGTCCAGCAGCAATAATCGACTTGGCCCATTCTGTGATGGGTTCGTCTTCTTCTCCCCAATATTCCTCTCGCGGGTCCCACATGCCCATATCTTCAAGCCCAAGAGGCACCAGACCGAGGGCCTTCACGTCGATTCGAGTCGACTGAATTTCGCCGGAGAGATACGGATGACCGGCATAACGCCACTGTTTCCGGGGCGTTACCGTGACAATGGCGCCAGGCGCCACGTCCCAAAGGCGGCTGGCACGAAGGGTAATGATCCGGTCACTTCTTAGCAAACGGCACCGAGCGGCCCGCTCCTTGACCGATAAAGCGACCAGTTCAACCGGTTTGCTCAGGTTCAGATCGTCGTCAGTAACTTTGTGTCGCCGTTTGCGACAGGGAGATTTTTGCGTTTCGGCAGGGTAAGGATCGAGGTTGAGCCATCTGCGGTAGGCGGCGATATAGCGTGCCCCCGCCGATGTCTGCAGCAGCTCGACATCAGATATCGAAACCACATATTCGGAACCGTCGCCACGGCAACATCTTGCCGTCAGACCGCGCCGTTCATTGCCGTCGTAGTCAATTGTTATCACCGAAACCGGTTCCCCGATAACGAAACCGTCGGCCGGCAGTGCAACGTCATCCTTGAAGGCTTGCCGAAAAGCCCATAGCTGCTCATCATCACCGTATGCATCGACGGTGATTTCCCCAATTAGCTTGTCCAAGGCTTCGAGTTCCTTACCCTCTTTCGGGCTTCGCGTGCTCATCTTTTATTGATCCTTCCAGATACCGGCCGTCACCAGACGTTGAATCAACGCCTTGCGTCGCAGGTGACCGGCCATGAATTTTTTCAATTCCTCTTGAAATCGCTTCTTAGTCGAAAAAAGGGCGTAGGCTTCGGCGATGTCGACGAGTGCTCGGCAGGCCTCGTCATATCCCCGACCCGATCCGCGCTCGACGGGTTCACGAACCGACTCCCATGCCTTGGGAAAATCGTTGGACAGGTTCTTCAGATACGCTTCACGCTCCTTTCGGCGCTGGATCTCCCGTTGCTTGCGGTCACGTTTTTGCTTTTCCAACCTTATTTGGCGGGCCTTTTCGGCATTCTGCCGCAATTCTCCCACCGTACGCCGGGGCGTGTCGGCATTGTCTGTCTGAAGATCGCGTTGCCATGCCGTGAACCGACTCTTGAGGGTCCGTTCGGCCTGCTGCCCCTGGCCCGAGAGGAGCTGTTTCAGCACCGCCTTGACCTCATCCCCAGGCAGGTCATGGATCCATGCATCCATCTCTTTTTGTGAAACTTCCTCGTCCTGAGCAGCCGGGCTTCCCATGCCGGCGCCTGCCAGCAGGTCTTTATCCACTTCTAAAAACTCTGCAAGGGCCTGTTGAGCCGAGGTCAATTGTCCAAGCCCGTTCACAGTGATGGGCTCCATTTCAACATCATCCATCATCTCCCTGCTCACGTTCGCCAACCATCCGATGTGCAGACTGCGCAGATCCCCGCGCAGCAATTCATCCCGCACCGGCGCCAGCCGCGCCATCCAGCCGCGGCCGTCCTCCATGCCGAAGCGGTCGTAGTTTTCCGACTCCTCCAGACGCCAGGTGATAATCCAATGAGTTATGGTGGCTTTGAAATCCAACAGGTAAGGAACGCTCATGGCCTTCGCTACCTCTTTGGTTAATGCCTCGATAGGCAGGCGCACCATGAAGATAGCCGTCATCCAATTGGCCACATACACATGGGCATCGAAATATTGCTGCATCATCTCTTCGGGGTCGCCCTTGAAATTGCCCCAATTGTATTCGTTGGTGAAGCTGACCGGCGTAATCGTGGCCCTCGTTGAAAGCGCCCGCAGTTCGGCCATCTCATCCGCTGTCAGAGGCCGATCGATGGCCAGAAACTCGTAGTATTGGTATTCGCTCATGATTCCGTTTCCCGAACCTATTCCTCAATAAATCAATACAGTTATGTTTTTCTCAAATTCGAGTTTGCCATTCAAATATTTTTTGGGATTTTAACTGAAATTTCTAAATATTTCTGCAACTTTTTGTTATTGATAAAAATATCTATGGTTGTCTCAAGACAGGGCCGGAGTTTAAAATCGTTGCTTCCGATCCTTAACAGTCTCATTCCCTGCTGCATTTTCGCTGTCGCTCGTCTGATATGAATCCGTCGCATCCTTTACCGACGCGGCATATTGCGGCATCGGCCCTTCTCCAAAAATGGAAACCGGCATCCGGCGAATAGGGGCTAATCAAGGTCAGGCACTTTTGCTGGATCGCATCGCGGTAGCTTTTGGAAACGGATGCTTTCTGAAGGCTGTCTGCCAGTACTCCCACAACGGTTCCGCCTGCGTCCAGAGCTTCCCGCATTGCTATCTTGTCAACCCCCCGTGCGCCGCCGGAAACGATCTGGTTGCCCTCACGGGCAAATCTTTCAGCTACTTGTCGTGTAAACAGTTGCCCGTTTGCATCCACATTTCTGGACCCCACCACGGCAAGGTCGCCCCGGTCAAGAAGCCCAAAACCACCGACGCCGTAAAGAATCGGCGGGGCCTGTTTTTTAAGATGCTGCTTCAAACGCTCCGGGTACTGCGCGTCACTTCGGCAGATGATCCAAATTCCGGCATTCAGCCATTTTTCAATGACCAGCGCCATGACGGCCCCTCTTGAAAGCAGGCTTTGGATGTGTTCCGGTTCGATTTCCCGGGGCGCTTCCTGCAGCATCTCTGTGCCGCTATCTTTCAGCAAATCCGCCGGACGCAGCCTGCGCTCCTGCATCCAGTCCGCCAAGCGGTTATATTCCTTCAAAGATAGCGGATTTGCGGCGTCGCTTTTTCCAAAATGCCCGCACAGCAGCAAAATGGCCTTGGCATCATTTGTCAGTTCTTTGGTATGCATTACATATCACTCATCATGCCCCTGAAGGGGAGTTCATGGCAAGGGCCAGCGGGAAAACCGCCGGGCAGCCGGCTTGTATCAGCAAAGCGGCTATCACGGTAACGGTCCAGCGCGAGTCCACCATGTCGTCGATCAACAAGACCGGCCCTTCCGGCATTATGTCACCCTGCGCGGCAAAAACCCCGTTCAGATTCTCGACCTGCTTGAAGCTGATTGCGCATCAGGGAAAGCAGCGGCGATATCAGCAGGGCAAATCCCCCGCCGGCATCTCGCAGCATGCGGGTGGCCAGAAAATAGACCATGCTCTTGCCCCAGCCGGTTCGCTGGACCACCAGCAGTCTTTTTTTTCTTAAAAGAGCTTCAATGCATTACCACTGACCGTCGCGAAAATCTGCCGAAGAATCATCCAGTGCTGCGCGCAGCAGCTTCTTTGCCGTCGTCTTCATTTTCTACCACGCATTGAATGGACAATCATATAAAAATCTCCCCTGGCCCCTCTTTGCCACCTGTCTGCGCCTGCCTGTTGCGTTCGCGACGCAGACAGGTGCGGTCACGCACAGGCAGAAAGAGGGGAATTATTCCTCCCTCTTGGCTCTTTTTTTCTTCGGCTTTTTAACTTCGACCTCGCAAATTTCTTCCAGACCGTGTGCAATGGATATTTTAAATGGCGTAGCGATTGTACCCGGGCCTGTTTGCCGGATTTGGGGGCCATCGGTATAACGTTTACCACCCCTTTCTCAGCACCTCCAGTTGGCTGGTTGAATCCAGAACTCGGTTGCACGACTCCCAGTCCACGTTTTCAATCCGGTCGTAACGCATCTCGAAGGGGTGACGTTTTGGTACGGAGTCGATGACCCGTTTGGCCTCCAATTCGTCCCGCAGGGCTGCGGCGACCCAGACATCTTCCAGCGTGTCCGGGATCTGACCGAACATGTTCCGGATATTTACCAGACGCTCGCAGAGAAGCTGATGGACGCGGTCTTCCACGGAACCCCTGTAGCGCATGTTGTAAATCAGGACTTCGGGCCGCAACTGACCGATTCGCTGGATCCTGCCCTTGCGCTGCTCCAGCCGGGTCGGATTCCAGGGTAGGTCCAGATTGATCAGGGTTCCCAGACGCTGGAGGTTGATACCCTCAGACGCGGCGTCTGTTCCGATGACCAGTCGCAGCTCTCCCGTAGCGATCCTTTTTTTTATCTCATCACGGTTCAGACGGCGGAATTCGCCCTTCTCGATGATCCCTGATTTTGCGGCAGCAGCATAGACAGCGATCTTTTCATCCGGCATCCGTCCGGATAGCTGTCGGCCAAGCCAGAGGACCGAGTCGTAGAACTGACTGAAGACGATACAGCCCAGGGACAGCCAGCCGCCGGCAACCATATCGTTCGATGTAAGAATCCGCTCCACCTGGCGGAGTTTCGGATCCTCGTCGCGGTTCTCCTCCAGGATCCTGAGGAATCGGCTCAACGCGCCCTTTTCTTCATCCGTCAGGGGGTAGATGGAAGACGGCGATTCCAGGCCTTCGTCGTCCCATTCCTCCTCAGCGCTTTCGGCGTCGGTGCCGAGCATCTGCTGAGCGGTCAACCTACCCGCCTCGATGGTGCTGCCGACCCGGCGCAGGAGTATTGTCTTCATGAAGCCCGAATTGAGGCCGGGCCGCCTGGCCAGGATGGCGCAGAATTCTTCAGCGGCGTCGTAAGCGTCTCCGAGAAAAGCGGGCAGATTGATGGCTTCCGCGTCGCTTTCCCCGAAGAGGCGCACCTCGATGCGCTGGAGATAAGGCTCATTGGTGTGGGGATCGATGGTGTTTTCCAGGAAATCGCGGGTTCGCCGGACGATGTGGCGGATGAAGGGGTTGTGCTTCGGGAAAAAATCGCGAGACAGACGTTTGATCCGCTGCACATCCGGCTTGCTCAACTCGTAGAACGCCTCCGGGGAAGCCCAGTGGCCGGAGGGATCGATCTTCAGGCCTCGGCGAAGCAACTCAAAATCAAGACTTTCCTTCAGGGGCGGCAGGGGATCGCGCATCCATTCCCAGAGATCCGTCGTCTCCTCGATAGGCTTGGTCTGTTCAAGGACAAGGTCGATCCCTTCCCGCGGCCGGGTGCGCCAGCGGCTGTACGGGGAACCAAGGACGCCATTTTGCCCCTCGTTCAGGGCGTTCAGGAGATCCCACGCCTCGATCGGATCGAGTTGCACCGGCGTCGCCGTAGCCAGCAGCAGGCTCCGGGTTCTCGAAGCGATATCCATCAAAAAGCGCAGCAGGTTGTTGGGTTCGGTCTTCTCTCCCCGGTGAGTTTGACCCAGATTGGATCGCCTGGCCCGGTGCGCCTCGTCGAGGATCACGCATTCGTAATCGAAATCCTTGATCAGATCGACGGTTTCCGATCCCCGGATGACAAGCCCCGTGGACATGATGCCGATCCGGCGGGGGCATTTTTTCAACCCCTGCGGACCGAATTCAGGATAGGCCACCCCCTGCTCGTCGATCCACTGCCGGCCGTTCCACCGTGCCGAGGGCATCTCCAGAAGGTTCCAGAGCTCGTCCTGCCATTGGATCATAAGCGGCTTGGGAACGAGGATGAGGATGGGCCTGCCGCCATAGAGGGCCATCAGCTTGGCGGCAAGCGCCAGTTGGACGGTTTTTCCCAGCCCCACCTGGTCGGCCAGGAGATAGCGGGCGCCGCCGTTCTTATGAGCGTCGAAGGCCAGCTTGATGAAGGATTTCTGGTGCGCCCAGAGGCCGTTTTCCCGGCGGTAGATGGGCAGTTCTACAATCGGTTCAGCGGGCCGGGCTTCTTCCTTTTTCCATGCGTCGATATCCGGGACGACGACCCGCTGGGTCAGCCGGGCCACGTCCTGCACGACCGCCTCCGCCAGGTCCACCGCCTGGGGGGAGGACCACAGGGCGTCGAATTCCTCCTGCACCCACCGAACGCCCTCCTCGCTCTCGTCCAGCCAGACCAGCTCATAGTTGCTGACCCATGCCGTGCGGGACTCGTTGGCGCTGCCGATAAAGCAGACCTGCGATCCGTCCGTCCGGGTGATCACGCCGGCCTTGCCGTGGATCAGGCCGAAGGCCTCGTCGGGGAGGACTTTCACCTTGAGAAGACCGCTGCTGATAAAATCATAGAGCCGCTGAAGCCTGGCCTTCATGGGTGCGCCGATCTCGGCGGAGAGCGAAGCACACCATTCCCGGTGCATTCCCCACTTGGCCGCACGGGCGGTCTGGACGTCCAGGGGTTGAAGGCAGGAGTTGCATACCACCCGAACACAGGTCTCGCCGCCTTCCGGTGTCATCCGTTCCAGAGCCTCGCCCGCCACTTCCAGTAGCGAGGAGCTGAAAAACCCGGCAATCCGGTCGTAACGGCGGGCGCCCTGCAGTTGGATCGTCAGGAAATCCTTCAACGGACTGCGGCGTGAGGAATAGCCATGGATCATGAGATAAGATGTCCTCTTTTCAGATCAGCCGGCGCGCATCAATATATTCATTTCTCCACAAAGATTATCATTTTCAATGAATTGACACTTATTCTGCTGCCTTTGTCAATGAAGGCATGACAGCGGAAGTTTTTCCCTTCCAAGGTTCTCCGGGAATCAGGATCGCCAATCGTTTGAGCACGAATTCGGCCGCCGTAGCAGGATCGAAGCCGCTGCCGGCAACCACGAGTGGTCCGATATCGGCGATGAATCTTGGATCGCCGAGTTTCTCGTACAAATTCTGCTCGAATTCCGCACGGGACACCTTGTGCCCTTCCTTATCCAAATAATGCAGGAAACATCCAATCACCCGCTCCGGCTGGGCATGGGGGGTCGTGAATGCCGCCCACAGGTCAAATAGATCCCTTCCCTTTTTTCGCTGAAACAGCGCCCGCACCTTCGTACCCAGAAGCTCGTCCAAGTGATAGGTCAGGATGGACGCGCTTCCAGAAAACCAGCGTGAATCGACGGAAAAGCCGCGTTTATCAAATCCCAGAACCGTGAAATGTTCGCGGGAATTTATCTCCACCTTGAGCCTCAACGGCACACCCTCTTCGGAAGTCATTCGGTAGGTCAGCGTTACCCGCCCTTCGGATTGTTTTCGTTTCGGATTGCCGAGCCAGGGGTTGAGCTTATCCTGCAGGGTGTTCATCATTGGACCGATCGGACCCGGATAGACCTGGACCAGGTCAATGTCTTCAGAATAACGAACGGGTTGCAGATGCAGCTTGAAAAGCGCGGTGCCGCCCCTGAAAGCCAGGTTCTTCGCCAGAATGGGATGGCTGAAGATCTCCACCAAGGCGCGGCAGATGATCAGGTCCTGTTCCACCTGATCGTTTTGGGGCCAGGGGGCAGCCTTCTTCCATTCGGAAATGAAGTCCTGTGGGATCAAACCTCCGCCTCCACACGGCTATTCACCAGGATATTCCACGGTTTCATGCGGCTGATCCCCTCAAAAGGCAGCGAGGGCGCGAGAGGGGTCGGAAC
>ENA-OSEO01003894-OSEO01003894.1-sediment-metagenome-genome-assembly--contig:-NODE-3894-length-16558-cov-5.053273_pt1 | contig 16558 bp, 14 predicted proteins | sample MGYA00237883_ERZ534232 | MGnify/ENA metagenome assembly ERZ534232 | reverse complement strand
GGATATAGCTCTCTCCATCCGAGAGCCAGAGGGACTCTAACCCTCCTGACTGATGCGCTGTCCGGCGCACACTATGAGCCCATCCGACTCCCTGCCCGGCACGGACCGCCGTTATGGATTCCGGCGGATCGCCTGGGGCTTATCCCCCGGCCGAGCAGGGTCTCTCAGTTCCCATCGTTCTCTTTCGACACGCGCCGTCTCTACCCACCCCGGAGAGCCCGCCCACGGCACGCACCCGCTACTTCATGGACGGTGATAGGCTTCATCACATCTGGATGCCTGGCCGCTCTCGACTTCGTATCACGAGGCCAAATCGAGTTCGCTTGCGCTACGGCTCGCGTCTTCGCCCCGACAGGGCTTCACACCGCACGGTTGCCCGCCGGCATGCCTGTGAGGCTACATGGCAAACGGGTCATTCCATGGTGACCTCCTTTCAGATCACAAGACAACGACAGTTTCACTGACGCACCCGATGAACGCCGATGAACGCGGATAAGGCCTCGTGGGGCAAGTGGATGCGTGGAAGCGTACATGCGTAGATGTGTTCAAGAAGGCCCGCGAAGCAGCCCTGTCTCCCCAAACGCTTCCACGCTTTCACGCGGCGTCCCGCCGTGACTTTTTCCTTGTCCCCTGCCCTTGCCTCCGCCATAATACTCGCGGGAAGACACCCCCCGCCGAACCTGTGGCGGATGAGTTGGAGCCCGAGGCGGACCCCGGAGACGTGGAGACGTCAAATGGGCGCAAGGCGTGCAGGGGTAGGAGAGTTCGGTGGAAGAGCCGAGGGGACAAGAAGCAGGTATGGTGTCCCCGGAATGCCCTGAATTCGTGTCCTGGTCTTCTGGATTTGCGAAGGAAGAAGAAAGTGAAGAAGAGTGAGAGTGATGAGAAGAAGGAAAGGGAGCGCTGGTTCTATACTCATACTCAGCATGAGTACATAGTGACTCCTTCTACTTCCCTCCCCATCAGTCCCCACCGCTGGGAATCTACCTATTGGTCCTTTTTTGGAGTAAGAGACATGAAAAAGTTGATTGCAGTGTATGCAGTAACGGTAGTGCTCGCGCTCCTGTGCCTGGGCGGCAGCCCTGCGTTTGCGGGGTGGACGGTGGTAAGCCTCCACCCCGCAGGGGCGGATTGGTGGCCAGATAATTCGTCCGCCTCCGGCGTCTCCGGCGGCCAGCAGGTTGGGGGTACCCCGGGTCCGGGTGGCGTCTACCCTCACGCCAGCCTGTGGAGCGGGACTGCCGCAAGCCGCGTGGACCTCAACCCTGTAGGGGCGTCGAGGTCGTATGCCTCCGGCGTCTCCGGCGGCCACCAGGTGGGGTATGCCTCCTTTGCCAGCGGTTATCACGCCGGCCTCTGGAGCGGAACAGCCGCAAGCTGGGTGGACCTCAACCCTGCAGGAGGTGGAGAGTCGTTTGCCTATGGCGTCTCCGGCAGCCAGCAGGTGGGGGTCGCCAACGGTCACGCCGCCCTGTGGAGCGGGACGGCCGCAAGCCGCGTGGACCTCCACCCTCCAGATTCGACAAGTTCGTGTGCCACCGCCGTCAGCGGCAGCCAGCAGGTGGGGTATGCCAATGTGTACGATATGGCCCACACCGGTGGATACGTCAGGACTCACGCCGGCCTGTGGAGCGGGACGGCCGCAAGCTGGGTGGACCTCAGCCCTGTGGAGCCGACAAGTTCGTTGAGTTCGTCTGCCTATGGCGTCTCCGGCGGCCAGCAGGTCGGGTTTGCCAATGTGTACGTGTACGACGAAGCCCACCCCGGTGGAGTCGTCCGGAGTCACGCCAGCCTGTGGAGCGGGACGGCCGCGAGTTGGGTGGACCTCAACCCTCCAGGGGCGCAATATTCGTATGCCTATGGCGTCTCCGGCGGCCTGCAGGTGGGGTATGCCCGGTTTGACGAAATGTATACCGTCACGCGCGCAATCCTGTGGAGCGGGACGGCCGCAAGCTGGGTGGACCTGCATGCCCTTCTGCCCGCTGCCTTTCAGCCCGCTGGGGCACCCGGAGGGCAATCCCAGGCCGCCAGCATCGACGTGTCTGCCGGCGAGATCTGGGTTGTTGGCTGGGCCTACAACTCTTCGACAAACCGAAACGAGGCGATACTTTGGCATTACGCACCAGTATCCGCACCTGTCGAGCAGATACAGATGATTCTTGAATTCACAGAGAATTCTGTCGCAGATGAAACGCTGGTAGGTGTTGGTCCCGGTAAATCTGCCGACAATAAACTGCGTGCGTTGGTCAATATGTTGGAATTCGCCGGATATTCAATCGTCTTAGAAGACTATGATATGGCTTGGGATCAACTCACAGCCGCTCTGGCGAAGTGTGACGGGCAAAGCCCACCCCCCGATTTTGTGGAAGGTGACGCTACGGGCGATCTCGCAACTATGATCCAAGAATTGATGACGGAATTGTGGGAAATGCCGTGATGGGAATCGTACCGATAATACCGGGACAATAACCCGGCGCATGAACACGCGAAGCACAACACGCCCGATGGGGCGAACGGGGCCAGCCCTCAAAATACAAAATAGAGAGCGGTTTCGTAGGGCACATCGGGCATAGATCGGCGGGAAGCCTGGGGTCAGTATTCTGCCGGGCAGGCACGCCCGAAGCGGTCGTGCGGGGGGAGTTTTTCGCGTTGGGGCCTGGGGCTGGGAACGCGCACGGGGCGCTCGCTTGTAGTGACGCCATGAGGGGTTATCTTCCCTCTCCATGCGAAGAGAAGACTATGCCCTGACGGGCACACTACGAACGATCCCGGCGGAATCCGGACCGGTCCGCTGGGGGAAGACGAAGCAGTGGAATGATGGGTAGCTGTTGGGAGTCCCGCCTTTCGGCGGGTTGGGACCCAAGACCGCGTCAACGCGGAACTCCGAACCGGTCGGCCACGCTGCCGTAGGCAGACCACACTGGCCCGATAGAAGAAGCGGGGTCACATCCGGATTTAGGAATTATTTGGTTGCAGCCGAGAACAGCAGGCCATTTCTGCAAGGGAGGACCATCGCCAAGCCGGGCATGGGGACCCCAAACGCAATGTATCGCGTTTGGGACCCGTTGACGCTGCCACCCGGAAGGGAGGCACGCCCGAAGCGGTCGTGCAGGGGGAGTGTTTCGCGTTGGGGCCTGCGGCTGGGAACGCGAGCGAGGCGCTCGCTTGTAGTGACGCCGTGAGGCGTTATCTTCCCTCTCCATGCGAAGAGAAGACTATGCCCTGACGGGCACACTACGAACGGGCCCGGCGGAATCCGGAGCGGTCCGCCGGGGGAGAGGCGAAGCGCTGCTGGAATGGTGGAATGATGGGGACTCCGAACGAGCTCCGCCGGGGACATGCGGATCGTCCCATCCGACAGGGCGGCGCGCGACATGATACTGGCCCAGGAGGAGATTGCCGCGCTTCGCTCGCAATGACACGAGCGGAAGACGCTGAGGTCCGGAGGATATCAGAGGATACCGAGGAAAGGCGCCTGTGAGGGACGACAGGAAGCGGCTACTGTCTCCCGGTCTCCCGAGTCCTTCCCGGCAGCAGCCGTTGCAGCTTCAGATACAGCTCGCGCCCCACCCAGGCGTCCGTGGCCGCGTATTCGAGCTGCGTCCGAGTCAAGGTTTCGCGGGCCCAGTTGGACGTCTGGGAACGCTTGGAGATCCGGAATCCCAGCAACAGCGTGGCCAGCCCCCGCAGACCCTGATGCATACAACCTGCCTGCCGGGCCAGTTCTCCCACATCCACGAACCCTGCCGGGGTGAACGGGGCCAGCTCATTCAACTCCTGCACATCACGGTCCAAGGCGACGCCCGCCTTGATGGTTTCCGGATCGGCCAGCAGCCGCAACAGAGCCTGGGGCAAACCGCAATATCGTAATTGAAAGATGTAGGCCGCCTGCTCCCCGACCAATTGCAGGACCGCCGGCGGGTGGCTCTGCCCCGCTCGAAACATAGGCCGGGCTTCCGTGTCAAACCCCAGGAGCTTCTCCTTCTCCAACTGCCGGACCGCCCGCTCGACCTGTTCCGGCGTGCGAATCAGATGGATGTGTCCTCGATACTTGCCCATCGGATGCGCATTGATCTGCTCCTTGGTCATGCGAGGCCATGCTGTGTCAGAGGAGACGGCCAATCCCCTGGGCGTATTCCGTTCTGTCATCGTTGCATCCGTCATCAGGTTTCTGAGATTCCTTCAGAAATACGCTGTGCAAAGCACACCCTACCGGCTCCCGCCGAAGCCGTGCGGTGCAGGCCACTGCCGAGCCGACGAGTGAGCTTTCTTGCGAAGTCCTTTATTGTGGTTGAGGCCGGGCCGCTGTGCGGAAGTAGTCCGCCTTGGAGGCAGGGACCGGTTGTCCCGCGTGGAGCAGCGGGCCCACTTGTCGGGGGATGTCCGTCTCGATGATATCGACGCCCAGTGTCAGCAGGGCGCGGTAGTCTGGTTCGAGCAGTTCCATGCCCGCGACCTGCCCCCGCAGGAACCGCAGGTCGATGTTGCGGGAAGTGCCCGCCATGCAGCGTGCGCCCTTGGCGTGAATCTCTTCGCAGAGTCCCGCCTCCTGCGGCGGGGCATGGCCGACGAAGGCAATGACATTGCGCCAGGGGACGCGGGTCTGGTCGAACTCCTTGAACAGCGTGCGATTCCCCATCATGATCTCCATCATGATGTTCTGGTTCAGCGCATGGCAACGCGTGATATCCGCAGGGCGGTACGCGATCAGCATGGCATAAGCCTCGGCGTGATGCTCCTCGATCTGGCGGACCAGGTCTTCGATGGGCACGTTCTTGTTGTCCAGGACGAGGATCGTCTTGCCCCGGGCCCACTCCAGGGCCTCGTCGAGGGTCGGCATGCCATGCTCGGTGAGATTTCCGTCAAGGTCCTTCAGTCGCAACTGCTTGAGTTCCTCCAAGGTGTGACCCGCGACGCGACCGGTCCCATTGGTAGTCCGTTCCAGGGTCGGATCATGATGGAGCACGAGCACGCGGTCCTTCGTGTAGCGCGGGTCGATCTCCAGCATGGCCCAGCAGTGCCGCAGCGTATGCTCGAACGTCGCAATACAATTCTCCGGATAGTCTTTCGCCGCCCCGCCGCGATGCGCGCTGATCAGGGGCAACGCGTCGCTGTCAGGGGCAAACAGTGCCTGCAACCCCTCTGGCGTCCCGGCATCGATCGTGAACAGCCCAGCCGAGGGCTGCTGCGCGATCGCGGCCGATCGTGGCGACAACAACACCGTGACATACAGAAGAACGGTCGAGAGGCCAGGAGAACGCTTCTTCATCGCGATCTGCACCCTTCTTTCACTCCAGTGTCACACAGTTGCGGTCGCTGACCAGCCGGCAGCGATTGTAATCCATCCGCCGACGCTCCGCCACGGACAGGACCGCGATGATGACCACGGTCGGAAGTGACATCGTCAACGACAGTTGCAGTCGGATCGATAGAGGCTTCATCCGGGCGCCTCCCGGATCACGTATCCCAGGCCGCGGACAGTCTGAATCACAACACCCCGCGGACTCGTGTCCAACTTGCGCCGCAGAGCGGAGATGTACACCTCGATGACGTTGGAGAAGGTCTCGGCATCGAAATCGTAGAGATGCTCGAGGATCTCCGTCTTGCTCACGATCTGGCCGGCGCGGAGCACCAGATACTCCAGGAGCCGATACTCCATGGCGCGCAGCAGGACACGACGTCCGTCCAGGGTCACGACGCGGCTGGACATGTCCACGGACAGCCCGCCGACGCAGACCACGGGATTCGGACGATCATAGGTTCGACGCACCAGCGCCCGGCAGCGGGCCAGCAGCTCTCCGACCTCGAAGGGTTTCGTCATGTAGTCATCGCTGCCGGAATCCAGTCCTGCGATGATGTCCTGGGTGGTATCCCTGGCGGTGAGGATGAGCACCGGGACGTGGCTGCCGTGTCCACGCAGACGCCGGAGGATTTCCAGCCCGCTCACCCTGGGCAGCATCAGATCGAGCACGATCAGATCGTAGGGATTCGAGAGGGCCTGATGCAGGCCATCCTCGCTGTCGGTGGAAATGTCCACGGCATAGGACGCGATCTCCCGGAGCGCCTTGGCGATATTGCGCGCGAGTCGAGCCTCATCCTCGACGATCAGTATTCTCATCTTCCGACTACTCGGTCCCTGTGCCCGTAGGCAGAATCCTCAATTCCGCACTGCCTGACTCCCATCCTCCGATGCATCCATTGTACCTGTTTCCCGCGGACGTGCAACGGTGCCCCTTACGAATGCGAGTCTGCCTCCGTGCGGGGCAGGCAGCCCAGGCCTGTGGCGGGGCCGGTTCCCGGCAATGATGGCAGCCCCAATCCGAGGCGGTCGGCTATTCTCCGAGTTCGTGGATTCACCCGGCCCGTCTTCAGGTTGCGTTCAGGTTGGATCGGTACTCTCTACACTACACGCGTCAGGGATTGGAGTCGGTCCGGACAGGATCCGGCCGGGTGTCGGTTGGTGGTTGACGTGACCGACTCACCCCAGTGTCGCCGAGACCATTCGTGGGACGGTGAGAACTGTATCGGGGCGAACCCAGTATGCGATTTGTCATCAACGATACACAATGGAATGTGCGGGGTAGGCCGGAGGAGGCTCCGGGGGCTGGCTCCTTCGCCAGTTTGGACCGTGTCTTCGAACTGAACGGACCTCAGGTATCGGGAGGCGTGCTCTGCCACGTCATCAAGTGGCGCGCGGCCGGTCGCACGTACTACGTCAAACGTTACTGCCCGCGGGGCAAGCACTTACGGAAGGCATTCAGCCGGAATCGGCCCGAAATCGAATGTCGCAACCTCAGCTACTTCACCCGGATGGGCATCCCGGTTCCGCCGCTGGTCGCGCACGGGAGTCAGTACCGTCTGGGACTGCTGCGCCGCGGGGCGGTCATTACCGAGGAAGTCCCCCAGGCGACGGACCTGCAGACCCTGGCGCAGACGCGGCCCGATCTTCTGCACGATCGCACGTGGCTCAGGGACGTCCTGCGCCTGTTGGCCCGCCACGTGCGTCGCCTTCACGAAGACGGGTTCACTCACCGGGATCTGAAATGGAGGAACATCCTGATTACGTCGGGTCCATCGCCGCACGTCGTCTTCCTGGACTGTCCGAGCGGCAGACGCACGTCGCGCCTGTGGCGGGGTCATTTCGTGGCGAAGGACCTCGCGGAACTCGATCGCCTGGCACGGGAATACCTCTCCCGAACGATGCGTCTGCGATTCTACCTCTGGTACCGGGGCCAGACTCGTTTGAACTCGACAGACAAAAGACTCATGGCCAGAGTCCTGACGTTTCAGACGCGACGGCGGCGCGCGTCTTCCCATCGCTCCGTGAATCCCGTATCTGCGAGACCGTAATGACCCAGGGCGTGGACGAACGCACCTTCGATTCCGTGATCGCGCTGCTGGCCTGCCCTCACTGCCGTGGCGACCTCGCGCGGGACACAGAGGGTCTGCATTGCCGAAGCTGTTCGCGCCCCTACCAACTGCAGGATGGCATCCCCCTGTTGGCCCGACCGGGATCCAGTGAGCACTGGGGTGTGGCTTCGAACGGATCGACCAGTGCCGCCTATCAGGAGCAGTTTCTGAAAGCGGATATCGGCGAACGATACCGGCAGAGGTATCAGAGAGCCTGGTCCAAACGCTGCACGACCCAGCGCGAGATCCATCGCCTGGAGCGTCTCCTGGGATCCCAGCCTCGGTGCGCCCGGCTGCTGGACCTCCCTTGCGGCGGGGGACGAGTGAGCGGTTCCCTTGCAGCCGCGGCCGATCTCGTTCTTCAGGCGGACCTGAGCCTGGGACAGGTGCTTACGGCCCGCCAGACCATGGGCGTGCGAGGGCATATCGCATGGTTCACGGCCTCCGCCTTCCTGATCCCGCTGAAGGACGGCGCCGTCGACGGCGTTGTCTGCAACCGGTTGACTCATCACCTGACCTCCATCGAGCAGGAGCGACTGGTCCGCGAATTACTGCGTGTATCCGCTCGATTCGTCATTCTCTCCTACTATGACCACCGTTCTTTCCGGAGCCTGGGGCGTCGCATCCGTGGGAAGCCACCCGGGCATACGATGCGTCGCGAAAACCTCCAGACCCTGGCGCAGCAAAACGGAGCTTCCCTTCAAGCGGATATCCCGCTCTGGTGCAGTGGTTCTCGCCTTCGTTACGCATTGCTGCGAAAGCATCCGGGCTAACCGGGAAGGATCAGGCGCATTTGTGGATGCCACAGACGTACACCGGCGACCTGCCCATGGTGGATAACGCGTTCTCAGCGGCGCGTTCTTCTTGCAGGTCCCGTCGTTTCTTTTCGGCCACGGCGGGAGTTCTGCGGGGCTACGTGCGCCAGCGGAGGAAGCGGACGCTGCCGTGCTGTCTTCTGTTGCCCCCGACGGCGTGCAGGATGAACTCGCCGCACTGGGCGGTCAGGCGGGCCTCGACCCAGCCCACTGGCTGAGCGCCGGTGAAGTTGTAGCCCGCAGCGGGCAGGTTGATCAGGTGAATCCCATTCGACTCGGAGAACTGGTACTTGTGCGAGTGCCCGAAGACGATGGCCTTGACCTTCCGGACGGGCGTGATGATCTCGAAGAGTTGACGCATGTCGAGCAGATCGACGCGGGGCGTGTGATGAAGGCACAGGATCGTGGGGGTATCGTCGCTCATGCGCAGGTAGGTTTCCAGCCAGATCCGCTGGAGCCGGCCGAGCATGCCGGGGAACATGTTCACATAGAGGAGCGTGTCGAGGACAATCATGCGGACCGGGCCGGCCATGGCGGTCGCGATGTACTTGTCCTTGATCGCGGTGCCGGTGTCGGTCGAGCCGGTGAAGGCGAGCAAGAAGTCCTCGCGGTTATCGTGGTTGCCGACGCACACGTGGATCGGCCGCTCTCGGGCGATCGGGGCCAGGAGGGCCTTGGCGTTCTCGTAGGCATCGAGGCTGCCCTTGGAGCGGGCAATATCGCCGGTGATGACAAGGCCCTCGGGCATATTGGCACCGATCTGATCGGTGATGCGCCGGAGATTCTGATAGGTGTAGAAGCCTCGGAATCGATACTTCGGATCGGCGTGGATGTGCGTATCGGACAGGAACGCCCATCGGGTCACGTCTCGACGACTCTCGGCAAGCACCTCTCGCGGCTGCAGGGTGAGCACGCCGCCGGCGGCGGCCAAGCCCATCGTAAGGAATTGTCTTCTGTTCAACTGCCGCGTCAAGGTCTCTGACATCCTGTGCCGCCTTTCCTGCCCCATGCGCCGCAATGCGATTTGCCGGCGCGCTTTCCCACCAGAGAACAACAATACCCAAGAGCCCAACCGGAAACCAAGGCTCCGGCCGTGCCGTGCGAACCTCAGAACTCGAATCCCTCCTCCCGTCTGAGCCATCCCCATGCAGCACGCTCATCGAGCATTTCTTTTAGCATACGAGCCGGCCGTTCACAAGGTTTTTCCGGAGTTTCAGGCGCAGCAAACCTCTTCTTCAACTCCCTCGCTACGACCGCCAGGAGAGGTATTGCGTGAAACCGTCGATTTCGCGGTCTCCCGCCAGGGCATGCAGGGTGAACTGGCCGCCTCTGTCGGTGAGCACGGCCTCCACCCAGCCGACCGGCTGACCGCCCGAGAGGTTGTAGCCCGTCGCCGGCAGGTTGATCAGGTGGATGCCTCGATGCGTAGAGAGTCGGAACTCGTGTGAATGTCCGTAGACCACGGCCTTGACCTTGCCCGCCGGCTCGATGATGTCCAGCAGGCGCCGCGTGTCCAGCAGGTCGATCCGGGGCCGGTGATGGAGGAACAGGATCGTGGGCCGGTCGTCGCAGCTATCCAGGAAGGTCTTCAGCCAAAGTCGTTGCGACCGGCCGAGCAGACCGGCCGCCCGATCGACCAAAAGACTGTCGAGAACGATCAGTCGCATGGCGCCGGCCACCGCAGTCGCCACGTGCTTGTCTTCGATGGTGCGGACGTCGCCGGTGGAATTCTCAAAGGCGCGGGAGAAGTCCTCGCGATCGTCGTGATTGCCCAGGCCCAGATAGACGGGCCGCTGTTCCACGACCGGAGCCAGGAGCGTCTTGAGGTTCTCATAGGCTCCGACCTGCCCTCGGAGCCGGGCCAGGTCGCCGGTGATGACAATGCCGTCGGGAGGGTCATAGGCGATTTGCCCGGCGATCTCCCGGAGATTCCGATAGGGATAGAAACCCCGGTAGTGATTGTCGGGATCGGGGGCAACATGAGTATCCGAGAGGAACGCCCACCGCGTCCACTCGTGCCGGTCTTCGCCCAGGACGCCGGTCGGACCCAGCGTGGCGACGCCCGCCGCCAGCGCCAGACTGCCTTGGAGGAATTGCCGCCGGTTCACCCTTCGCGCACAAACATCGGACATAGCATCACCCTTCCCATCTCTTCATTCAATCGTCAAACGAGGATCGGAACAGGCAATGACCCGGGAGTCCCGATCATCATCTCACGGGAGCTATCGGCAGGGTCCTGCCGGGCTCCCCGTTAAAATATAGTTAATCTTCGGACGGGCGGGAGGGAGGAGGCAAAGAGGCGCCGTTCTGCGGTCCTTGGCGCAGACTGCAACCGGGTGGGTCCGGGAATAACGTGACAAACAAGACCGATAAGACGCATGAGATCTGCGCCACGGGGCCGCCTACGACCGCCAGCGGAACCCCTCGACGCGTCCATCGATCCGGGTATTGCCGGCGACCGCGTGCAGAGCGAACTCGCCGCTGGTGTCGGTGAGGCGGGCCTCGATCCAGCCCAGCGGCTCGTTGTCGGCGAAGTTGTAGCCCGTCGCGGGCAGGTTGATCAGGTGGATGCCGTCGAGCTCGGAGGATTTGTATTCGTGCGAATGTCCGTACACGACGGCCTTGACCTTGCCGATGGGCTTGATGAGCTCGAACAGCCACAGGACGTCGAGCAGGTCGCCATCGCCGTCGCCGAGGGTGTGATGAAAGAATAGAATCACCGGCCGGTCATCATCGGTTTGGAGGTACTGCTGGAGCCAGGTGCGCTGGGCTTTGCCGAGCAGCCCGTGTGTCGTGTTGGTGGCGTAGAGCGAATCGAGCAGAACGAGCCGTACGGGTCCGGTTTCCACCGTAACGACGTGCTTGTCCCGGATCGTCTGCGCCTGGCCCGGACGATCCTCGAATACGTCGAAGAAGACCGCCCGGTCGTCGTGATTGCCCAGGGCCAGATACATCGGCCGTTGGCCCAGCAGCGGCATCAGCAGTCTGCGGAGGTTTTCGTAGTCGCCCATCTGGCCGGTGAGCCGGGCCAGATCGCCCGTGATAACCACGCCCTCCGGCAAATCGGCGCCAATCTGTGCAACGACCTTCTCCAGGTTTCGATAGGGATAGAATCCCCGATAGTTGTTTTCGATATCCGCGGCGATGTGCGTATCGGACAGGAAAGCCCAACGGACTTCCTTACGATCGGCGGCGGCACGAATGCGACGCGGGGTCAACGCGATAATCCCCCCTGCAGCCGCCAGAGAGACATTGAGGAACTGTCGCCTGCTGATCGTGGTGCGGATGATGCCGTCGGACATGCGGAGGTCCTTTCTACTGTCTGCTGTGGCATTCTGTCGTTGCCTGAGGGCTCTTTTGTACCAGAAATCCGCAGGCCGTGCAAAGACTCGCCCGGAAATCTTGCGGCCTTCGGTTCGCCTGCCTATTATTGTGACGACTGAGAACGGAAACCTGTCAACCGACAACGACTTTGGCTGGACGGCCCATGGAACTGAATGTCTTCGATATTGCGGTCTTTGCCGCGTTCATCGTGGTGGTAGTCGCAGTCAGCATGTTCAAGAGCCGCCGCGAGCGGACCAGCGAGGACTACTTCCTGGCCGGCCGGGGACTGACTTGGCCGTTGATCGGCCTGTCCATCGTCGCCGCCAATATCTCCACCGAGCAGTTCGTCGGCATGAGCGGCCAGGGCGCCGGCAGCGTCGGCCTGGCGGTCAGCAACTGGCAGTTGTTCGGCAGTATCGGCATCATCGTCATCGCGTTCACCCTGCTGCCGCGCTTTCTCAAGGCGGGCATCTATACCATGCCGGAGTACCTGGAATACCGCTACAACTCCGCCGCCCGGGCGCTCATGGCTCTGACGACGGTCGTCATCTACGTGGCCGTGCTCCTGACCGCGGTGCTCTATTCCGGCGGCCTGACCTTGAACAAGGTCTTTGACTTGAGCCTGACCGGGAGCATCTGGCTGATCGGATCGATCGCGGCGGTCTACACGATCTGGGGCGGTCTCAAGGCGGTGGCCTGGGCGGACCTGTTCCAGGGCGGCGCGCTGCTGGTCGGCGGTATCGTCACGTTCTTCCTCGGTCTGCGGGCCTGCGGCGGCTGGGAGCAATTCTCCACGGTCAATGCAGACAAGCTGCACATGGTCCTTCCGAGCGACCACGAGGCCCTGCCCTGGACCGGAGTGCTGGGCGGCATGTGGATTGTCATCGTCTATTACTGCGGCCTGAACCAGTTCATCGTGCAGCGCAACCTGGCCGCTCGGACCCTGCGCGACGGCCAACTGGGCGTGATCTTCGCCGGCGGGCTGTGGCTGCTGATCCCTTTCGCCATCGTGATCCCCGGGATCATGTCCTACCAGCTCTTCGGTAGCCAGATGGCGTCGTCCGACGATGCGTTTCCCATGCTGATCCGCAACCTGATCCCCGCCGGTCTGCGCGGGTTCATGTTCGCGGCCATCGCCGGCGCGGTCGTCAGTTCCCTGGCGTCCATGTTGAATTCCGCCTCCACGATCCTCACGATGGACCTCTACCGCCGCCTGCTCGACCGCAATGCCCCGCAGAGCCGCCTGCTCTTGCTGGGGCGCGTGGCAACCGGGGCGTTCGTCGTCGCCGGCTGTCTGCTCGCGCCGCGACTGGCGGACCCGAAGTTCGGTGGGGTCTTCCAGTACATTCAGCAGTTTCAAGGCTACATCTGGCCCGGCGTGGTCGCGGCGTTCCTCTTCGGTATGCTGGTCCCCCAGGCCCCCGGCGCCGCGGGCGTCGCGGCGCTGGTCAGCGGTCCGGCCCTCTACGCGCTCTTTCAGCGATTCGCACCGGAACTGAACTTCCTGGCCCAGGTCGGCCTGACGTTCGAGCTGGTGCTGCTGATCATGGGATTGATCACATTCTTCCGGCCGCTCGATCAGCCGAAGGTGCTGCCGGTCCGCGAAGAGCTGGACACCAGGACGACGCCGGGAGTGATCGTAGCCGGCGGGCTCGTCCTGGCGGCGGTGGCGGTTTTCTACATCATCTTCTGGTAAAGGCTCTCGCCGCGACAGGCCCTATAGGTCCTATCCGTCCCATAGGTCCCACCCCCTTCTACCAGCCGGCGGGCTGACCGACGTCGCTGACCGGCTTCTGCCACCACATCGGGTCGCGGAAGTACTGCTTGATCATCATGGCCGTGTTGACGCCGTCAGCGACCGCGGTGATAAGCTGCATAGTGGCCCCGACCCGGCAATCGCCCGCGACGAAGATTCCTGGGACGGACGTTCGCAGATGGGCGCTGTCGCATTGGATGAAGCCTTGATCTGTCAGCGCCACGATGCCCTCGAGGAAACCCGTGTTCGGGACCATGCCGACGAAGATGAAGGCGCCGTCGCACGGGTAGTCTTCTTCCCGGCTCGTTTTGACGTCCTTGATCCGGACGGATTGGACCCTCCCGTCGCCCTGGATCGCGGTGATGACCGAGTCGTAGCGAATGACGATCCTGCCGTCCGGCTCCTTTGCCTTGGCCAACAGCTCTTCCACGAGGATCTTGTCGGCGCGGAACTCGTCGCGACGGTGCACGAGCGTCACCTTGCTGGCGTACTTGGCCAGGTGGAGGGTCTCTTCGATGGCGGTGTTGCCGCCTCCGACCGAGACGACTTCCTTGTCCCGGAAGAACGGGGCATCGCAGGTGCCGCAGTAGCTGACGCCCGCGCCGGCATTGCGGAATTCTTCCTCGCCCGGGACGCCCAGCTTGCGGTAGCTGCTGCCGGGGGTCAGCACGACAGCCCTGCCGACGTAGCGGTCCCGCCCACAGTAGACCTCGATGCGGCCGTTCTCGGTCCGCTTGATATCCGTCACTTCGCTGCCCGTCTTGATCTCGGCCCCGAAGCTCTCGACCTGCTTTTGCATCTGCTCGATGAGACTGGGTCCGTCGATCCGCACAATGCCCGGATAGTTCTCGATCCGGTCGGTGTTGTAGATCTGGCCGCCGGGGATCATCCGCTCGAGCATCAGGGTCCGAAACCGGTCCCGCGAGGCGTAGAGGGCGGCGCCCAGCCCGGCCGGGCCGGCCCCGACGATGATCACGTCGTACAAGGCATCAGGCATAGGTTCGTTTCTCTGGCAAGGGCTCCTGTCGCGATAGTCCTATCGGCCCTGTCCGTCCCATGAGTCCTATACGTCCTATGGGACTCACGCGACGAACAGGACGATGGTCACTCCACGTGCGGGTCGATCTTCTTCTTGAGGTCCGACTCGAAATTGGGCGTCACGCCCGTGATCTGGTCCACCACGTCGCCCCCTTTGAACAGGAACATCGTGGGAATGCTCATGATGCGATGTCGCGTGGCCACCTCGCGGTTCTCGTCCACGTTGACCTTGCAGACCTTCAGACGTCCTTCATACTCGCCGGCGATCTTCTCCAGCACCGGCGCGGCCATCCGACACGGCCCACACCACGGCGCCCAGTAGTCCACCAGCACGGGAACCTCCGCTGCGAGCACTTCCGTCTCGAAGCTGTCGTCAGTCACATCGATTGTCTTGCTGCCTGCTGCCATCCCTGTTCTCCTTCATGCGTCCAGCGTCCCGCGTCGCGCGTTCGGCACGACCTGAGTTGATGCAATGCGCGCCGTGTCAAGAACGACGAGGACGATCAAGAGGCGATAGTAAAGAGCGGGCGGCTTGATGTCAATGAGGTTTCTCCGGCGCCGGCCGGTTCCATCGGCCTGCCGAGCGTCTATGCGCGACGGCGCGGAGTTTTGCGTCTCTGGGGGCCTTCGCGGCAGGCCGCCAAGAAAATCTGCAGAACGCACGATTCTTCTCTTGCATGCATCTACTACAGTAGAGTAATATCTACCATGATAGATATTAGGAGGTAGACAGATCATGCCGACCGTGGAGCTTTTCGACAGTGAATGGACGATCCTGCAGGTCGTCTGGGACTTGGAGCCCTGTGCAGCGCCCGCCGTGCAGGAGGTTCTCGAGAAGCACAAAGGCTGGGCTTATACCACAGTCAAGACCCTCATGGACCGCATGGTGAAGAAGGGTCTGCTCAAGACCGAACGGATGCGCAACCTATACCTGTACCGCTCCGCCATCACGCGGGCCGAGGCCCAGCGCAGCGAGATCCTCCGGACGGTCAAACGAGCGTTCGACGGGGCCCTGACTCCGATGATGCAGTTTCTGATCGAGAGTGAATCCCTGTCCGAGGGAGAATACCAGGAGTTGGAGCGGTTGATCCGCAGCCGCAAACGCGACAAGGGCAAAAACAAATGAGCTGACCAGGCCGGGGGGCTCCGGCGGAGGGGCCTCCCGGCACAACGCGAGAGGGAGTACCATGAGTGCGTTCATAGGCTGGCTGAACTCGACGGGCGAAGCATTCGTTCTCTTTGCCACACGCATGGGGGTCCAGGCGAGCGTGCTGATCCTGGCCTTGATCGTCCTGGACCTGATCCTGCACAGGCGGGTCAAAGCGGTCGTGCGGTATTGGATCTGGCTGCTCGTGCTGGTGAAACTCGTGCTGCCGCCGTCACTGTCTTCGCCGACCAGTCTCGCCTGGTGGCTCGGCAACGCACAGCTTGAGACACAGGTCCAGTTCACCGCTATCGTTGAGGAGCCGGTGAGAGAGAGCCCCCTGCCGCCGTCGCTGGCACAAGCGGCATTGCCGGGAGTTGACGACGTACCGGTGGCAACCGCTTTTGAAGGCCCGTTGAAGGGGCATGAAGCGACCATCCCACCACAGGCGGCTCCCGTCCCGGCGCCGACATGGCAGGCCCTCGTTTTGGTCGCGTGGCTGACCGTGGTCGCGGTGATGCTGGTGCTTCTCGTTCAGCGCGCCCTGTTCGTGCGCGGGCTGGTCCGCCAATCGGAGGAGGCCCCCCAACGCCTGCTCGACCTACTCGCCCGATGCCGGCGGCAGATGGGCGTTCGCACGCCGGTGCGACTGCGGTTGATGTCCGTCTCAGCCAGTCCCTCCGTCTGCGGCCTGGCACGGCCCACGATTCTCGTGCCGCAACGGATGCTCGCCCGTTTGGACACCGGGCAGTTGAGATCGATCCTGCTGCACGAACTGGCCCACGTCAAGCGGGCGGACCTTTGGGCGAACCTCGCGCAGACGCTCCTGCAGATCGCCTACGTGTATCACCCGCTCGTCTGGCTGGCCAACGCGATCATTCGCAAGATCCGTGCACAGGCGGTGGACGAAACGGTCCTGGCGACTATGGGCGACGAGGCCGAGACATATCCACGGACTCTGCTGACTATCTCGAAGCTCGCCTTCGACCGATCTATCCTAAGCCTGCGACTGATCGGGGTGGTCGAGTCCAGGAAAACACTGACCGCACGGATCAAACACATCACCAGCCG
>ENA-OSEO01003893-OSEO01003893.1-sediment-metagenome-genome-assembly--contig:-NODE-3893-length-16562-cov-4.058659_pt1 | contig 16562 bp, 16 predicted proteins | sample MGYA00237883_ERZ534232 | MGnify/ENA metagenome assembly ERZ534232 | reverse complement strand
GATCATTGCCAGTGCCGTCTCAAGGGTCAACAGGATCGCGATATCCGTCAGGATCCAACTGGGGTACTCCGGAACCAGGCCAGATCGGACCGCGTGGAAGAGCTTGACGGCGAGATTGCAGAACAACGCCCCCATCATGATCACCGTGTACGCGCGCGGAACCAGCGCGTGCCGCGCCCTCTGCGCATACCGACGCACGAAACCGATTGATTTGCCGCCAACAGGATTGGCCTTCATGGGCAGAGAATACTACACGCCCCAAGCCGTGGCAAGACGTTTCCCACTCACAGAACAGACATCGCCCTGGCGCCCCCCGCCGGCCTATCGCGCGACGCAGCGAAACCGCCTGCCGTCGCGCCGCCCGTCATGCCCACCATGTCGCGCAAAGCAGCCGCCAGCCGTTCCATCCATCGTGGCATCCAACCACTTTGGAGTGCAAGGGCGGCCTCAGACGGCCCAGTGAGCAATCGTAACGTCCTATAATCACTTGCCTCCTGATCTGGTCGATGCGTCTCGGTAATATCATCTACTGCTTCTAAGATTGTCCTCCATCTCAGTAGGTATTTGTCTAAGCGCGATCTATTCCCATTCAGCGGCTAATCCTGCCGCATGCGTTGGAACGCCCCGAGCACGATCCATTTGGCTGTACTGCCTCAATGCTCTCCCTCGCGCCTGCTAACAGAAGGACCCTTCTGAATGCCCGCTCGATGCAGGGTGTGTCACGTGAAACAGTCTCGTGCCGACCTCTCGGACAGGCGCTGCCTGCCCGTCAATATCCGCCCTGCCGGCGCAGGGACCACGGTAGCGCCCTGCATTTCGTCTATGACTGACCCCTTGTGCGGTCGGTAGCTTCCACTCCCCTGTTCCAGCGCCACAGGCCCATCCTGCAAATCGCGCCACAAGCCCATCTGCTGCTGCTTCGTTTGCCCCGCGACATTCTGCCGATAACACCGCTGTCCCCAGCCGTGATCGCGTGTGTCACGTGAAACACCCATCTGCGGGGACGATGGGCGCTTCGCCTCGCAAAGACTGCCGACAGAACGAGACCAGGCAGACTTCCCCGCGTCACACCTGCGAGCAAGGATCGGCAACTGATTCACGCCCCATAGTCCCCGCAGCCCGCAGACCGGCCAGGCGCCTCTCGATTTCACGGGCCCTCACGCCGTCCGACACTCCAGCACGATGCAAGCCCCTTTCCCGCGGCCTAAACTTCTCGATCCGACGGTGCCCACGCACTCCTTCGCGCGCAGCCACATCAGCGGCAATGCGCAGCCTCGCACCGCTCAAGCGTCGCACGCGGCCCAGCCGCGTGCATTGATGGATGCATTGATGGATACCCCCCTGCCCTCCCACACAGCGCCCGCCAGCGCGCACCCTGGCAGCCATGAACCAACGCATGTGCGAGCGCTCGCGCACACGACGGACATCCGACACGGTTGCGGTCGCCTTGCTGCAGCGGTGCCACAGGTGACCCGCTATCGCCGCCGGCGAGGCCATGGCGGTGTTCTCAATCACCTCGGCTATCCTGCGCTTAGCCCTCCATTTGTGACAGTGCGCTTGCAGGAAGGGTCGCGTCCCGGGCACGGTCGAGTCGGCTCGTGTGTCTCGTGGCGTTGTGCCGTGGAGCGCCCAGATCGACCTCTGGAACTAGGCGGCCCTGACCGCAGCGCGACCCCTCGTGGGATCGCCCTCTTCACAAGGTACCAGCCGTCTGATGCCGTGCGGGCAACGAAAAGTGGAGGACTTTCATTGTTCTTGCCGAAATAGCCCTTGAGGCAAAGGCCAAGGGCTCTCTACAATGGTCGAGCGTCCAGATACGCGGACCGCCGATGAAGGGGTGCACACATGGGTTCCACAAGGGGTGACAAGCCAAAGCATCTCGGCAGGGGACTTGAAGCACTGCTGGGCCCGATAACAACCGCTGTGCCAGTGGCTTCCGACCGAATGCCACCACAGAAGCCTCCAGCGAGCGACTCGGTTGTTGCATTACCACCTGACAAGGAGGTTTCAGAGGCCCTACGGGACCTGCCGCTGCGAGCGATCCGTGCGAATCCTTACCAGCCCAGGACCACCTGGAACGAGCAGGACCTCCGTGAACTGGCGGATTCCGTGAAGGCCAATGGTGTGATCCAGCCGATTATCGTCCGTGCGTTCCAGGGCGGCTACCAGCTCATCGCCGGGGAACGGCGCTTCCGAGCCGCGGAGATGGCAGGCTTGGCGACGATTCCTGCGGTGGTCCGGGAGGTGACCGACGAGCAGCTCTTCGAATGGTCGCTCGTCGAGAATATCCACCGGCGCGATCTGAACCCCCTCGAGCGGGCCAAGGCCTACCAGCACTACCTCGGTGCTTTTTCCCTGACGCAAACGGAAGCAGCGGAGCGACTCGGCGAGGACCGTTCCGTGATCGCAAATTACCTCCGGCTGCTCGATCTGCCGGAGGAGCTCAAGCAGATGCTGACCGATGGCCGACTGACGATGGGTCACGCCCGCGCGATCCTGTCGCTGCCCACCGACGAGCTGCGTCGCAAATTGGCGAATCGCGCGCTGGCCGGACGGTTGAGTGTCCGCGAGGTCGAGCGCCTTGTTCGCATGCACCTGGCGGAACCCGCCGGTCCCAAGTCCCCGCCGAAACCGAAGGCAGCGAACATTGTCGATCTCGAGAGCAAGCTGTGCCGACACCTGGGGACCCGCGTATCGATCGATACAAAGAAGGGGGGGCGCAGCGGGCGGATCACGATCGAGTTCGATTCGATCGATGAGTTCGCGCGAATCACCGACGTCCTCGGCGTCGCCTGTGGCGAGGAGGTCTGACAGGCCGTCCGCGGGAATCGGCAGTGCTGGGACATGATGCTTCTTCTCGCGCGGGGGTTCGGCTCTGCTGACAGTTGGCACGTGTGGCTCCGGCAGGCTGCTCGTTTGCGAGCAGCCGGTTCGGATCAGGGGTATAGGGCCCAACCACTGCGGTGGCGCGAGATGATCTCCGCATAGCTAATAGATAAGGGATCGGCTGCCCGTCGCCGTGGCTCCAAAGTATGAAAGGGGGGGAAAGAGCCGTACCAAAGCCATGAGTGTAATAGGCGTATGAATATCGGACTTCGTCTGGCCAGCCTGTCGCTCGATGTCCCGTTCTTCCAGGCTTCCCTGAGCGGCTACAGCGACTACAACATGCGGATGTTCGCTCGCCGGTTCGGGTGCCCGTTCGCGTTGGCGGACGTCATGCTGGCCAAGAGCGTGGCTCGTCCGGAGGTCCTCGCAAAGGCCTGTTTTCGGCCGGGCGACGACGAGCATCCCGTGGGCGCGCAGATTCTCGGCAAGACGCCCAGGACGATGGCAAAGGCCGCACGGGATCTGGTGGCCGCCGGATACGACGTGATCGATGTGAACTGCGCCTGTCCGGCCCCCAAGGTCGTGCGGCGGGGGCGCGGCGGGGCGCTGCTTGACCACCCGAACGCGGTTATTGATATCATGAAGGCGGTTCGTGACGTTGTCGCGTGTCCTCTCCTGATGAAACTCCGCATCGGCGTAGACCATTCTGAGGGATCGCGCGAGAGCTTCTGGGAGATCGTGGCCCGCGCGAGGGAGCAGGGGGTGGACGCTTTCGTGATCCACGGCCGGACAGTGTCGGAGCGATATCGCGGCAAAGCTAATTGGGAGATCCTGGCGGAAGTCAAGCGTCGTTTCCCCGGCGCGACGATCATCGGCAGCGGCGATGTGTTCGATCCCAGTACTGCTATCGAGCGGCTCAGGAGCAGCGGGCTCGATGGTTTCGTCGTTGCGCGAGGCGCGATCGGCAACCCGTGGATCTTCCGCGACCTGCGGTACCTCTGGGAAGGGCGGCCCTTGCCGCCGGCTCCGACGTTGGCCGAGCAGCGAGCGGTCATGCTCGAGCACCTCGACCTGGTGCTCCGCGGCCATCCCGAGCATCGGGCCATCGGATACTTCCGGAAGTTTCTCGTCTACTACGCACGTCGCCACCCCAAACGCAGACACATGCTCCCGGCTCTGATGAAAGCGAAGACGCGGGGGGACCTCGAACTGGGCATCAAGGAATGGTACAGCGATATCTCGTCCGGCCCCGATTGCATTCGCAATCAGGCGGATCGTTGACGGTGAGCCCGCCCGGCGCGGCTGTCAATCCGCTTCGTAGGGGCGGTTGGGGTCTCCCGCCAGCTCATAGAGTCCCCCTCCCGCTCGGCGGAGGCGCCCGTGCTCGACCAGCTTCTCCCAGACCTCCCGCGGGTATTGGTTGGGCGGTTGAATGGCGACGATGCCGGAGCCGCGACCACTACTGAAAGGGCCGCCGCCGAGCGTGGACTCCGCGTCCAGACGCGTCAGCTTCAATCGTTTCTTGAAGGCCTTCATCGCCTGCTTCAGGACCTGCGGCGGAATCGGTTCGGACGCGCTATCGGCCATGGTGTTCCTCCTGCAAGAACTCGGGTTTCTGCGGTATTGTAGGCGGGATTCCCAGCAGAAGCCAAGGCCAAAATGCACATGGCCGAGGCGCGTTTTTTGTGCTTGCCGCACGCCAATCGTGTATAATGGCACCGGTCGCGGAATGTGGGTGCGACCGCGTGCAAACCAGGATAACTGCATTGAAAAGGGTGTCCCGTGAGACGACTGATGATTTTCGGGGTGGGCGTGGTTATGTGCATGGCAGGGGGGCTCCTGGCGCAGAGACAGGACGGGCCTAAGTCGCTGCACGATGCCGCCCGGACCGGCGACCTGGCGCAGCTACAGCAGTACATCGAGAAGAAGTCGAACCTCAACGCGGTGGACAACTACGGCTACACGCCTCTGAAATGCGCGGTTGAGTCCTACCATCTGGACGCCGTGAAGCTGCTGCTGCAAGGGGGGGCAAACCCGAATACGAAAGATGCCAGCGGGACCACGGCGCTGATGCAGGCGGTGATGATGGGTCAGAAGGAAATCGTCGAAGCGCTCCTGGCCGGCAAGGCGGATGTCGCGGCCAAGGATAAGGCGGGGCGCATGGCCCTGCACACCGCGGTGCAGATGGGCCACATCGAAATCGTCGAGCTGCTGATCAAGGCCGGCGCCGACGTGAACGCCACCGACCAGGGCGGCCAGACTCCGCTGGGGATTGCCCAGATGAGAAACCAGCCGGAGATCGCGGAGATTCTGAAGAAGTCTGGCGGCACGGCGCCCACACTCCAGGACCGTTACGCTCTCTACGGCGACTACGGCGGCGGAGCAGCGCAGACAGCGGCGCCGACCGCGCCCCAATCGCGACGGCCGGATGATTTCGAGATCGATCCGAACGTCATCCGCGAGCAGCTCAAAAAGGTCCCGGCGCTTGAGGCGCCCTTGAAAGTGATCGACGCCAACAGCGAGAGCGAGCAGCGGGCGTGGATCCTCCGCCGGTCGGATAACCGGACCATGCTGTTGCGCGCCGTGCAGGACCAGTTCCGGGACGAGATGGCCCTTGTCAAGAAGCTGGCCAGCGAAGAGAAGGCGACCAAGACGAGCAAGGCGGTGGACGATCTGACCGCCAAGAGGAAGACACGCTACGGCCTGATCGGCGATGAACTGCGCGACCAGCGACGACAGCAGATGCTGGAGAATCGCGAGTCGATGGCGACCGCCCGGGGCGGGCGCGGGGGACGGGGGGGCATGACAGGGGGCACGACGGGTCGCGGCGGTGGGCGGGGAGGGCGAACCTCCACGATGAACAGCGGCGATCCCTACGGCGCGCCGGCGAACCAGGCGAGAGCGTCGCGCCGGTCGACCGCGATGCCCGAGGCGGAACAGCAGCCGCCGGTGGATGCCGATACGCAAGGTCAGATTTCCGCCTGGCTCAACGCCAAGCCCGAGGACAAGTCCAATCTGCTCACGGCGATACACGACCTCGACATCATTGAGTACGCGGCGCTGCACGAGTTGGCGGTGGAGGAGAAGGCGGTCAAGACGGACGCCGCGATCATGGGTCTGCTGATGCAGCGTCAGGAGCGGATCGCCAAGATCCAGCAGAAGTGGGTGGAGGATGACGAGCGGATGCAGCGGATGCAGGAGCGGACGGGCACGACCGGCACGATGCAAGGCGCCCAGCCGGGCATGCCGGGAACGACGCAGCGCGGCACGCGCGGCCGCGGCGGACGCATGTGACATGGACGAGTCGCAGGAACAGCTCACGCGCCAGTGGGTCGAGCAGATGTGGCTCGACGAGGCCGAGCGTCGCCTGGCCGCTTATGGCAAAGGGACTATAGCAGCGAGATCGGCGAGTGAAGTCTTTGCCGAAGCCTATGAGAGAATCCGATGAAGACGCCTCGGCTCCTCCTGCCGGCCGAAGAGGAAATGCTCGAAGCGGCATTCTATTACGAGCAGCAATCCAGGATACTGATCATTGCGGTCATGCATCTACGCAGACACCCGGCCTACTGGATCGAAAGAACATCGTGATCGGCGCGAAACCCCCCATGAACCGCTCGCCGAAGGCGAATTCGACGTCTGGGAAAACGAGCAAATATGGCCGGATGGATGAAGCAAGCGCAGGTCAATCGCCGGATCAGTTTGGATGCCGGGGAAGAAATAGGTATTGTGTGTCCGGGAATCAACCGGGCAGTGCGTTGTGGTGAGGCCGAAATGAACTGAGTGGCTGTGAGCGTGCCAAGAATTGGACGTAAATGAGAGGTACGAAAGCGGAAATAGACGACCGCCCACGTCATTTTCCTGAAAGGGTACGAGATGAAAGGAAGAGATCGTGATGCTCGCCGAGATGCATCATCGCGAACTTCGGGTTGGGTTGAACATCTCTTCGGGCCGATGGTAGTCGGGATCGTTGTACTTGCGGGCCAATGGTTCATAGCTCCAATTGTGGCGAAGGGCGTGAAAACCCAGGAGTCAATACTAGAACAGAGATACAAGGCATACGAAAATGCAGTCAATATTCTGCAGGGGCATCTTGCCACCGTCAATATGACGGGGAAGAAAGTCCCCGGATGGTACACCCCCGCAGGGAGAGCCAAGCCTTCTCAGGTTGAGACAAACGTTGCTTATACTCTGTTGGCGATTTACGGGAAGAATGGCACAGTTGCAAGACAGTTTCGTTATGCGATAGCGGGGACGAACGCTGAGTCAGCAGCAGGAACTAAGAAAATCAACCCAGAAGATATCGTCAAATTTGTCTCTGCGGTGCGCGAGGAACTTGGGGTTGACAGCAAAGGTCTTAGTGATGATGAATTCGCCTACATATGGATCCGTCCTGTGGATGCCAACGTGGGGCATTAACATGCGAAGTGCAACTCCTGAACGGCACAGGCGGCATCGAGCATGTCCCAGAGATAGGAGAAATCGCTGGTTTCAGGCCGCATAGACTACCTTGTAGCTTTTGAGAATCTCATGTCGCCGGAAAGGATTTCGCAGGGCCTCCTTCTCGATGAGGTCGACCTCCCGCCCGAACAGCTCGCGGAGTTCATCCCGCATATCGAGAAGATCCCAGAGACTCCACACGGCCTCCGGCTGGAAGGTAACCAGAACATCGATGTCGCTCTCGGGCGTGAAGTCCTCGCGCAGAATCGAGCCGAACAGAGCGAGCTCCGTCACCTTCCATTTCCGGCAGAATTGCACGAACCGGTCTTGCGAGATATCGATGCCATGGAGATTCATAGTTGCCTCTACAGTACCCATCTTGACACAATTCGGCAATACCGGACCCGCGGATTGCGCGAAGGAAACGGTGGACGGAGTCGCGGATGAAAGAGCCCTACAAGAAAGGAGCAACGAACCATCCTGAACCCCGAGTCATGCTGAGCATGGGGGGAGGTTCTCCGCGCGGAAGATCACCAGACCCCGAAGGCTTCCATTTCTCCCGATGCTGACAAGGCGGATAGCGTGATGGAACAGGACAGAAAGGCCGCTGGCCTACGTTTTGCGTTTTTGGCGCGGGCCCGGCGGTTTCCGAGGGGGAAACCAGGATTCCTGCTAAAATATTGATATATACGGAACATATGGACTTGCGGAAGCGTCTATCTGTTTGGAGAGCGAGCTTCAAGTTAGAGGGGTCAAGTGTGAAGCAAGAGAAGCTGGTGGCATCCATTCTACTTGCCACTTCGGACGTGAGACTTGATGCTTGGTCGAAGGTCACTTGTGCGAAACGAACCCAATCTGCCAGGCCGACCGCCGACAGTGCATCCGCGAGGATGCAGCGGGATAAGGCCTTGCGGCGTCACTACGAACGGGAGATCGACGCGTGAAACGAACCCAATTTGGGCCAGCGCAAAGTGAAGGGCAAGTGTCTTGTGGGAAAGGAGTTACGGTGCATTCGCACTCGAACAGGCGGTGGGAAAACGAAGCCAATTCCTCGCTGCCTGTCTCTTCCAGTCGCGGCGCGGATTGGGTTCGTTTGGCAGAATTGCGGCACTGTGCCTGCGGGGGGATAGTCCCGGCGGGACAGGTAGTCCGAAGACCGCGTGAACGGCGCTCCTGGCGGTCTCACGGGGGTGCGAAACGAAGCCAATTCCGGGGCCGGGGGCATCTGCCCATGATTCCGCGGTTTCAGGATTCCGGCAGTCCATTGGGTTCGTTTGGCGCTTGGAGGCTACCGGATCAGCTTGATGATCTCCCGGAGGTCGTTGGGGGCCTCGATGGGGGGGTTGCTGAACTGGCCTTGGCGGTCTTTGTGATAGTTCACCGTGACGTTCGGGTCCTTGAGCGTGTGGCCGGTCAGGACGCAGGCGACGCGGGCGTCCTTCGCGATCACTCCCTCTGCGAGCAGGTGCTTGAGGCCCGCGATGGTGGCCGCGGAGGCGGGCTCGCAACCCAGGCCGTGCTTGCCGATCAAGGCTTTCGCATCGCAGATCTCCTGGTCCGTGACCGCGCGCACGATGCCTTGGCAGACGTCGATCGCGCGGAGGCACTTCTTGAGGTTGACCGGGCGGGAGATCTCGATCGCCGAGGCGCACGTGTGCGGCGAGAAATGGCGAGCCGTCAAGTCGGCATAGTAGTCATCGATGATCTTCTGGTTCACTTGGCCTTTGTTCCAAGTGAGCTTCTTGTTGTTCACCAGGTCGGTGAGCGTGTCGGCGCCGGTGGCGTTGATGATCGCCATGCGCGGGGCGCGGTCGATCAGGCCGAGCTGCTGGAGCTCGTGGAAGGCCTTGCCGAAGGCGCTCGAGTTGCCGAGGTTGCCGCCGGGGACGACGATCCAGTCGGGGACCTGCCAGCCGAGGGCCTCGATGATCCGGAACATGATCGTCTTCTGGCCTTCGAGGCGGAAGGGGTTCAGCGAGTTGAGCAGGTACAGGCCCAGCTCGATGCAGACGTCCTGGACCTGCTTCATGCAGTCGTCGAAGTCGCCCTGGATCTGGATGGTCTGGGCGCCGTAGTCCATGGCCTGGCTGAGTTTGCCGAAGGCGATCCGGCCGGAGCCGATGAAGACGGTGCACTTGAGGCCGCAGCTTTGTGCGTACAGCGCCACCGACGCGGACGTGTTGCCGGTCGACGCGCAGGCGCAGCTCTTGGCGCCGACCATCATCGCGTGGCTGAACGCGGCGGTCATGCCGTTGTCCTTGAAGGAGCCCGAGGGGTTGAGGCCTTCGTATTGCAGGAACAGGCAGTCCGGCTTCATGCCCAGGTACTGGGCGATGGGGCGGTTCTGTTGCAGGATGGTCTGGCCTTCGCCGACCGTGATCTTGTGCCTGTCGGGGCAGAAGTCCAGCAGTTCGCGGAAGCGCCAGACGCCGGAGAAATCGAGCGGCTTGTCGCGCCCGGCCCAGCGTTTGCCGAACTCCGCGAGCTTCTTCGGCACCGGGATCTTGTCCCAGTGGTACTGGATGTCGAGCAGATCGCCGCACTTAGGGCACTTGAAGATCGATTCGGTGCAGTCGAATTCCGCCCGGCAGCCGGGGTTGATGCACCGCTGAAACGCCGCAGTATTCATCGCCATGCCGTGAGCTCCTTCAGGATTCATTTGCCGGCAGATTATAGAGGATGCCGGGCCACGTCGCAAACCTTCCTGAGACTCTCCGGAGCGCGCCTGATATGGACTCCGCAGGGTGCGCATCACGCACCATCCGTCATCCCGTCCGAAGGATCAGCGGTGCGTGGTACGCACCCCACGGAACACGGCGATCCATCTCGCAGACTCATGCCGCGGTCATTGCATCGCGATGATCTTGTCGATGCGTTGAACGAGATCTGTGAGGTAGGCTTCGTCGCCGCCGCGGAGCTCGGTGGTCATGTAGCTGTGGTAGCCGATCTCACCGAGGGCCTTGCGGACTTGCGGCCAGTTCACGTCGCCGTCGAGGAGATTGGTCCACTCGGAGCCCTTGCGCCGGAAGTCTTTGAGGTGGATGCGGACGATCCGCTTGCCGACCGTGCGGACCCAGTCCTGGGCGAAGCCGAAGAGGATCATGTTGCCGACGTCGAGGTAGGCCCGCAGCCAGGGGTGGTCGAACTCATCGACGTAGCGGGCGAACTCCAGCGGGCTCAGGAGGAACTTGTTCCACACGTTCTCGACCGCGATCGTCACGCGCAGCTCTTCGGCCAGCGGCAGCAGCTTGCGGATGTTCCTCTGGGAGCGGGACCAGGCTTCACCATAGCCGACTTCCTCGGTCACAACCGCCGGGACCAGGAGGACGACCTCCGCGCCCTGGGCCTTGGCGCTGCGCAGGGCGAGTTCCATGCCTGCCAGCCCCTTGTCGACGACCTCCGGGCGCGGGTCCGAGAGCGGGGCGCCCCAGCCGCCGTACGAGATCGAATGGATGGGCACACCCGCCTCCCGCGAGAGGGCGCCCAGTTCCTTCGCTGCGGCCATGTCTTCCATGGGCGAGTGCTCGATCCCGTCGAAGCCGCAGCGTTTGGCCAGCGCGAATTTCTCCGCGTTGGCCAGGCTGCGCGGCAGCATGCCGAACTGGCAGGCCTTGAGCAACCCGGCCGACGGCGCTTGCCCGCGCGAGGGCTTGCCCGTCAGCACCCCGATTCCCGCCGCTACGGCGGCCGCTTTCAAGAAATCTCGACGTCCCGTAGTCATCTCGTTCATCGATCTGGCTCCTGTTCACTGGAGGTTCATCTTGCCGGTCATGGGCCTGCGGCCATTCTACCGCACGGGCCATCGTCTGACCAGCTTCCTGCGAAGCGGGTGGCTGCCTGCGACCCGGTAGTTGACGCCTGCGGATTTTGTATTTACTATTTGGGGGTAGCGATCCTGGCTTTCGGCGGGTGCGCGCCCAGGGTGAATCGTCAATCGCTGATTGGAGATCCAGTAGGTTCTCGGATGAACAAGTACATCTATCGGACCAAAAGGGAAGTTGGCACCGCGGCGGCGAACAGCACGGCCCAGGCGATCCGCAGCGCCATTCGCAACCGCGGGCAAGCGAACGTTGTCCTGGCAACGGGCGCCAGCCAGTTCGAGATGTTCGAGCAGCTCGTGGCCAGCCAGGGAATCGACTGGCTCAAGGTGGTCATGTTCCATCTGGACGAGTATATCGGCCTGGGGCCGGAGCATCCCGCCAGCCTCCGGCACTACCTCAACGAGCGCTTCGTCGAGGAGGTTTCGCCGCTCCGCGCTGTGTACTTCATCCGGGGTGAGGCGGAGGACCCGGCGGAGGAATGCCGCCGACTGAGTGTTCTGCTGGCGGGCCATCCCATCGACGTCGCCTGCCTCGGCATCGGGGAGAACGGCCATCTGGCCTTCAACGATCCTCCCGCCGACTTCGAGACGGAGGAGCCCTACATCGTGGTGGAGCCGGACGAGCAGTGCCGCAAACAGCAGCTCGGCGAGGGTTGGTTCACGAGACTGGATGAGATCCCCCAGCGGGCCATCTCCATGAGCATCCGGCAGATCCTCAAAAGCAGGCAGCTTGTGGTCACCGTGCCGGACTTGCGGAAGGCCCGCGCGGTGAAGGAGGCCCTGGAGGGGCCGGTGACGCGCGATTGTCCCGCTTCGATCCTCCGACAACACGTGAACTGCACCCTCTTCCTCGACGAGCCGGCGGCCTCGCTGCTCACCGAGGAGGAGTGACCCCGTCGGGCCAGATCGTCGCGCCGTTGTTTCGAACGACGCCGGCGCCGCCACACGTCGAACGTGGCCGAAACGAGCATCGCAACCCCAGCCGAATCCCGCGCGGGCAGGTTGCTACGGCGTGTAGCCGAGTTGACCCCAGGCGCCGCGCTGGACGCGCTGAATATCCGGATTGCCCTGCGCCGCGACGAACGACTGCCAGTCGCCTTCCTGGCGGGCCACCTTCATCGTCCGATTATCCTCCCACTTCCAGTACTCCGCGTGGCCGTCGGCGAAGCTGAAGTCGGTGCCGTTCCCGTGGCGGACGGGCGGGCTGTCCCACCAGGACTCCCGGTCATAGTAGATCGTCCAGCTCTGCGTGCTGGTCTTGCCCTCGTCGACGAAGACGATCCGCTCGCCCGGGCGGGGGATCTGGGTCTTGCGCCGGATGTACAGCTTGGGCGGCACGTTGGGAATGCTCGACATCGCGCCGTTCATGGCGTCGACGATGGCGTACGTGTTCACCTCGCCGCGGATGCCGGTGGGGCACTTGTAGATCTTGATCTGATTGATGTAGGGCCACATCGCCCCGCGCTTGATGCCGTCAATGCGTTGCTCGGTGGTGTACTCCTGGCGGAAGTACAACCAGCAGGGCTCCGTCCGGTCGCTGTGTCCCTCGGTGTTCTCGACCGTGCAGGAGTTGACGATCCGTTGATCGTTCTCATCCGCGTAGAGGACCCAGGACAAGCCAAGCTGCTTGACGTTGCTCAGGCACACGGCTCGCTTGCCCTGCTCCCGCGCCCGCTGCATGGCGGGCATCAGGATCGCCATCAAGACGGCGATGATGGCGACGACCACGAGCAACTCGATCAGTGTGAACCCTTTTCTTCCCATGTTTGTCACTCCTCTCCTGTGCTTGCGGTTTGTGACGAAGCGCACAGCCGGCGTTCACCCCGGAAGAATCAGTATGTCAATACCACGACGGTTCGTGGTGTGATCGTCGTGAAATCGATCCTTCCGGCACTATGAGAGAAATCCGCCTGGCCGTTCACCGGAAGCACGAGCGACTTCGTCGGCTTCACCGACCGTGCGAATTCCAGCGTGGCCGTGACCGATTCCTTGTTGAAATTCTCCACGACGATGCAGTCGTCGCCGATCAGGTAGAGGGCGACCTTGTTCGGGGCGTCGAAGCGGAGGCCGAAAGGGGCCAGGAGCTTGTCGCGAATCGGCTTGAGGTCCGCGCGCGTCAGATTCAGGAGGCTATTCGGCTTGCCGGCGACCTTGAGCGTGAGCAGGTTCTTGTCGGAGGTCAACTCGGCGGGGAGCTTGGCGGCTAAGCCGTCCGTGACGAGCACGGGCGCGCCGGCCTTGAGCAGGGCGGCGAGTTTGCCGTTGAGTTGCGAATCCTTCAGTGCGTGCACCGGGAGGAAGGCCGCTTTGGCGTCCGTGCCGATCTCGGCCGTCGGGACCAGCGGCAGGCCGAGCATGCCGACGAAGTCGTAAACGTACTGCTCGTTGTGGGCATCGCTGTTGGGGGGCTTGGGGGCGGCGATGCCTTTGAGCGGCTTGTCGCGGACCAGCGCGGCCAGTTGGAACAAGCCCGGGATCTCCGTGCGGAGCTTCTCGACGTTGGCCGGACCGGTATCGTGCAGGAGCGAACCGTAGCAGAACAAGAGCATCTCCCGCGCGTCGGCCAGGACTGTCTGGCGGGCCTGCTCGACGTAGGCGTCCTCGTGCGTGCCGTAGGGGTCGAACCAGCCGCCGCCGCACTTGGGACCGCCGATCCCGCCGAGCCAGCGCATGAGGTAGTAGCCCTTGTACTGCACGTCCCCGCCCCAGCGCTGGTCCTCGTAATCGCGCGTCTCGGTGCCGACCCAGATCTTGTCGAAATCGGCGGTCTGACGCACGACTTCGTAGCCGCGATTGTGGAACTGGTCGTACCATTGCGGGTACTTGATGATGATCTTGACTTTCGGGTTGACCGCCCGGGCGGGCTTGAGGATGCGATCCCGGCTGATCCGGACCATCAGGTCGCAGCGATAGTCGGCCCAGCTTCGGTCGCCTCTGGCCTTCTTGCACTCGTCGCACTCGCAGTCGGTGAACCAGAAGTCGTCGATCATGATCTCGTCGAAGAGCGACGCGGCGAACTCGAAGATCTCCTGGACCCGCTTCTGCGTGGGTTCGTCGGTGTAGCACGAGATGAGGTTCCAGCCGGTGGATTTCTTGCCGACGCGCGTGGGCGTGACGCAGCCGGAGACGGCGATTCCTGCCTCGGTCAGGCGGTCCCTGGCGTGTTCGAGGGCCGTTCTCTGGGCGGTGTACCCATCGCGGAAGGATTCGACGAACACGCGGGTCACGCCCGTCTTCTTGCACCAGTCGATCGCCCGGTCGATCCCCGCATCATTCGAGAGACGGTCCCGCACGTCCTGCGCGGTGAACAGGGTCGAGATCCGCAGGTTGTCTTCATTCGCCTTGGCCAGTTCCCACAACGATTGGGACCAGGCAGCGGACGTCGTGAGTGAAATCGCCAGGACGGTGATCGCCATCTGTTTCATTTGACGTGCCTCCTTCATCATCGTGACCCGCTCGGATCGAGTCATTCGGAGAACCCGTGCGCGCCGATCAGTTTCACAAACCGGCAGTTGCTCAGGTGCCGCTCGATCAGCTTGCCGCGGTACTTCTCGGCCACGGTAAGCTGCTGCACGGAGCCCGATCCGATGGGCGCCACCATTATACCCGCTTCCGCAAGCTGCGTCACGAGGGGCGGTGGGAAATCCGGCACCGCGGCCGTCAGGATGATCCGGTCGAACGTCCGCCGGGCGGGCCAGCCGAGACTGCCGTCGCCGAGGTCGTATTCAACGTTCTCGATGCCCAGCTTTCGCAGCACCTCCCGGGCGGCGGCCGACAGATCGGGGAAGCGCTCGGCCGTGTAGACCCGCCTGGCCAGCCGGGCGAGAATGGCGGTCTGGTAGCCGCTGCCGGTCCCCACCTCCAGGACCTCGCAGTCGGGAGTCAGTTGCAGGAGTTGCGTCATGAGCGCGACGATGTAGGGCTGCGAAATCGTCTGGCCGTTGCCGATGGGCAGCGGGTGATCCAGGTAGGCGTGTTCCCGCTGCTCCGGCGGCAGGAACTCCTCGCGCGGAGTCTCCCCCATGACCCGCAACACCTCCGGGTCCGTGATATCCCGGCCCTTTAGATCACGTTCGATCATCTGCCGGCGGGCCTGTCCAGAGTCGCAATCACTTGTGCTCACTCGAGCGGGTTCTCCTGCTGTGCCTGCAGCGTTCTGGCTGTGACCCTGACGTCCGCCGGGAGGATCAATTCGTGCCTTCTGCCATTGAGCGTGAAGACAACCTTCTGCTTCGGCGGGTTGGAACTCAGCCAGGTCATCCGCTGGCGCTCCACGTGGGAGACGTTCGTCCGGGTCGCGAGCCAGGTAGCGAATAGGCGAACATCCGTCAACTCCCCGGCCATCCGCTCGATCTCGGCCCAGTCTGTCGGCGCCGGTTTCACGGATCCCGGCGGTTCGCCACGCTCAAAGGGAGGCACCTGTGGAGCAGGGGGACCATCCACCGGCGTCTCGAACGACGCACTGCTGTTTCCCGCAGGATAGTCTTCGCTCTGTGCCTGCGTGCAGCCTGCGATGAGCAGCAGCGGGAACAACATCATCACCGCACATCTCATCTTCATACCTCCACTTGTCGGCTGTATGAATCCTCTCAACGCGTCTTATACGTGCATTATCGCCCGGTTGCCGGCAAGAAACAAGGAAAACCGGGGTAAGCAGATGGCATGTGGGCGCGTCGACGCGTGGCGCCGCGGCAGGCCTGGCCCCGTCTTCACGAGCCTCTTGCTCAGGAAGTACACGGGCAGGATGTCCGTGCCACTATGAAGCGGCTTCTCGCACACTTCCTCAGAACAGCAGCTTGATCGCAGCGGCGGCCGCGAGGACCTGCACGAGATCGTTGAAGATCTTCTGCGGGACCCGGCGCAGGAACAGGATGCCCGCCACCGCTCCCAACGCAATCAGCGGCAGCATCATGAGATCCAGCTTGATCGATGCCCCGGTGATCAAGTCCAGGTGGGCGCTGAAGGGGACCTTGAGCCAGTTGACGGTGAAGAAGAACCAGGCGCTGGTGCCGAGGAAGGCGAATTTGGGCAGTCGCATGGCCAGCAGGTAAATGATCATGATGGGCCCCGCGGCGTTGGCCATCATGGTCGTGAGCCCGGCGACGAAGCCCATCAGGGCCGCGAACCACCATTGGTGGGGGATCGGGGCGTCCGCGCCGCGCAGGCGGGTCCGCCAGTAGTTGATCCCGAGCATGCCCAGCACGATGATCCCGATGGCCGGTTGGAGCTGCTCATTCGTGATGAAGCGCATGATCTGCCAGCCGGCCACGATCCCGGCGAACGACGGCGGCAATAGTCGCAGGACGTGCTTCCATTCGGCATGCTGGCGGTAGTAGCCTGCGGCGAACAGGTCGCCCAGGATGAGCATGCCCAGCAGGATGCCGGTGGACTGGCGGACATGCTCGGGAAACGCCATCGCCATCAGCGGCGCCATGAGAATGCCCAGGCCGGGAATGCCGGTCTTGCTCACGCCGGTCAG
>ENA-OSEO01003892-OSEO01003892.1-sediment-metagenome-genome-assembly--contig:-NODE-3892-length-16568-cov-4.057365_pt1 | contig 16568 bp, 14 predicted proteins | sample MGYA00237883_ERZ534232 | MGnify/ENA metagenome assembly ERZ534232 | reverse complement strand
GTGGAGCAACAAGTGGAGGTTGTGCCAACTCCAGGCGAGCCGGATCCAGCAGTCCTGCGGGGATCATCAATGACTTTCTGGGAATTCCGATCGTAAAGGTGCCCTACTGCCGATATGATGCATGCAATCACGCCCCGAACGAAAACATCTTGATCGAACTTTTTATCAAGGGAATTAAAACCAGTGCGACCGTATTTTTCGAGATCGGCAGGATCCCGTAAAGAAGGTACAGCCTGCTCTATGTGAAAACATTGACTTTTTAAAAGAAAGGAATCAATCCGTGGAAAAAATCTATCGGTACGTGGAGGAAAACAAGGATCGGTTCATCTCGGAACTCTTTACCTTTTTAAGGCAGCCTTCCATCAGCTCCCAGCGCATCGGGGTCGAGGACTGCGCCAAGCTGCTTTCCGGCATGATGGAAGAGGTCGGCATCCGGACCGAAATCCTTCCCATGGGAGGACGCAACAATCCGCCGCTGGTCTATGGAGAGCTCCGCTCTCCGCATGCTGAAAAGACGGTGCTGATCTATGGGCACTTTGACGTGCAGCCCCCGGAACCGCTGGAAGCGTGGGATTCCCCTCCCTTTGAACCCGTCATTCGAGACGGGCGGATTTTTGCCCGGGGAAGCGCGGACAACAAGGGGCAGCTCTTTGCCCACCTCAAGGCGGTGGAGGCCATCCGCAGGACCGGCAATGCGCTTCCGGTAAACCTGAAGTTTCTGATGGATCCCGAAGAGGAGATCGGAAGCCCCAGCCTGGATCATTTCGTGATGGCCCATGCGCAACGCTTTGCCGCGGATTTTGCCTACAACTCGGATGGCGCGATGGATTCCTCGGGCCGGCCCATCCTTTCTTTCGGAAACCGGGGCTCCTGCTACGTTGAGATCAACCACCGGGCCGCCAATCGCGATCTTCACTCCGGCCAGTTCGGCGGGCCGGTACCCAATCCCAACTGGCGGGTGGTCGATTTGCTGTGTACGTTGAGAGACAGAGACGGCCGGGTTGCCGTCGAGGGGTTCTACGACGGCATCGTTCCCCCCACCCCGGCCGAAAAGCAGGCCATTGCCGATATCCCCTTTGACGAAAAAAAGACCCTTTCCTACCTGGGGCTGGACCGATTCGACCTTCCCGAAGGAATGTCTTTCTGGGAAAAGATCATGTTTCAGCCCACCTTCAACATCTGCGGCTACAGCTCGGGTTACGGGGGGGAGGGCACCAAAACGGTCCTTCCGTGCAAGACCCGGGTCAAGATCGACATGCGCCTGGTCAAAAACCAGGACCCCCAGGACATCTTCGAAAAATTCAAACGGCATATGGAAACCCACGGTTTCGCCGATCTGGAAGTGAAGCTGCTGACCGCCTACCGGCCCGCCAAGACCCCCATCGACCACCCCATGAGCCGGGGGGTGGTCAAGGCGGTCCGGGAGGCCTTCCAGGACGAGCCGATCCTCTATCCGGTCACCGGGGGCTCCAACCCGAGCAGCATCATCTGCGATTTTCTGAAAATCCCCATCGTGAAGGTCCCTTACGGCAGCCACGACGAGTGCAACCATGCCCCCAACGAAAACCTGGTGGTCGAGCTGTTTCGAAAGGGAATCAAGTGCAGCGCCACGGTCTTTTACGAGCTGGGGAAACTCTAGCGCGACTGGGGCGGCTCCATGCCGGCAGAAAAGGATTTTCGGACCGCGACCCTCGGCGGGTGGGGCGGCCATTTTTTGAATAGCCCTGCGGGAAAAACCGCCGGGGCGGGGGGAGGTAGCGGCTACTTTTCAGGGGTTTTCCTGAAGCGATCCAGAAGGTCTTTCAGGGGCTGTCCCCCCGGGGTCACGGCCGCGGGGTTCATGGCGACCAACTCCTCCCAGACGCGAATCGCCCCCTCACGGTCGTTCAGATCGTGCAGCAGCACCACCCCCTTGTTAAAGCGCGAGACCTCATGGCGGGGGTCGATCCGGATGGCCCTGTCGAAGGCCTCCACCGCTTCTTTGGGTTGCCCGTTTCGCCGGTACATGACGCCGAGGTCGGTCTGAACATCGGCATTATCGGGATCCAGCGCCAGGGATCGCTTATAGGCATCGATGGCACCCGTAAAATTGTGGGTGTCGAAGTAAAGATTGCCCATCTGTTTCCATGCATCCGCGTTGTTCGGGTGTTCGGCCGTCTCCCTTTTCAATTCAGCCAGCCGCTTTGTCTGGGCCTCGCTGATGGGCTCGGGCGCTTGCGCGGTTTGGGCCGGGCCGGGAACGGATGCGGGCATCTTCGCCCCCGAGCCGGTTTTGTAGGCACTGAACACCACACCCCCCAGGAAGCCCACACCCAGTGCCAGAAGGCTGATCAGCAGCACGGTGCTGTGGGGTATCCCGTCCCGGGATGGTGCCCTTCCGGTTTTGGCCGGGGGGTTTGCCTCGCTGTCGGCGTGAAGCCGTTTTTGATTCTTTTTTTCGGACATGAGCCATAATAAGGATGGACCCCCCCGGGGTCAACAGCGGGCTGCAAAAAAGCAAACGGCATTGATATTCATCCCCTGCCGGTGTAGGCTTATTCGGATGGTGTCGGCCGGGGACCGGCGATGGACCGGTAAGCGGGCCGCGGAACCATAGCCGGATAAAATCGACTCCCCCGGGCGGGACGGTTTTTCCGTCGCGCTGCCGGTTGGCCATTGGGGGCTGTCGGTGGGCCGGAAAGGGGCTTGCCATGCCGGAAAAACGAACGCTGTTTGAACGAATCGCCAACCGGGTGTTTGCCGTTCCCCGGATCGCTCAGATCTGGGCTAGGCTCAAGTCCGGAAAGGCGCAAGGGGCGGGGGACCCCTATGACGGCATTCCCTTTGCGCCCCTTAAAAAACCGTTGAGCGCCTGCCGGTTCGCGCTGATCACCACCGGCGGGATCCATCTTGACGATCAGCCCCCCTTTGACATGGACAACCCGGAGGGAGACGCCTCCTTTCGGGAAATTCCGGGTGGGGTGGATACCGACCGTATCCTCATCACCCACAAGTATTACAACCATACCGACGCCGATCGGGACCTGAACGTCGTGTTTCCGCTGGCGCATTTCCGGAACCTGAGGGACCGTCGCATCATCGGCAGCATCGCTTCCGTGCATTTCGGATTCATGGGGCACATCGACGGGGAGCAGCTTTACGAACTGATTCACCGGACGGCTCCCCGGGCGTCCCGGAAACTTCGCGAAGACGGGGTGGACGCGGCCCTTCTCACCCCGGCCTGAGGCCTGTGCAATCGGTCCGTGGGACTGATCGCGCGGGCGGTCGAGGCAGCGGGGATATCGACGACGGCAATTTCCCTCGCCCGGGACCTGACCGCATCGGTGGGGGTACCCCGGGCGATTTTCCTCCGGTGGCCCTTCGGCCACCCCCTGGGGGAACCCGGAAACGATGTGCAGCACCGCCGCATCATTTTCGACGCGCTCAGGCTGCTGTGTGCGGATACCCCCGGAAGCATCCTCGAGCCGGGATACCGCTGGCGTCGGGAGGCGTATTCAGAGCCGGACTGGCAGCGGATCGAGCACCGGCCGGCAGGCCGATAGGAAAAGGGCGTTGCCCGGGACATGTGCAGATATTTTTCTTGACACATCCAACGCCCCTTTTTATAGACACAATGTAATTAAAATATAGTTAAATTTTCCACCTCTCGGTTAAGAACAAGAGGGAAGGTCCCCATGAAACTCAAACAAATCACCATTGCCATCGAGAATTCCCCCGGCCGTCTTTACGAAGTGACCAAAGCGCTTGGCGAAGCCGGCATCAACCTGCGGGGCTTGAGCCTGGTCGATACCGGGGCCTTCGGCCAGCTTCGGTTGCTGGTTTCCGATATCGCCACCACCCGGCGCATCCTGATGGCCATGCAGATGCCGGCCCAGGTCAATGAGGTGGTTGCCGTTGAGATCGAGGATAAACCCGGCAGCCTTGCCGGGATGCTCCAGCCGTTGACCCAAGCCCAAGTGGCGGTGATCTATACCTATGCCTTTGTGGGATTTTCAGCCGGACGCGCCGTCATGATCTTCCGGTTCAGCGACAACGACAAGGCCATTGAAATTTTAAGGGAAAATAAGTTTAAACTGCTCGATGCCGAATCCTTCGGGATGCTCGACACAAACGGCTGATCCCCTGTGCGATCATTCCCTGCCCGGTCGCGCCGCTGACCCCGGAGCGGCCGGGTGGATCCAGAAAGAAACGGCGATGCGTCCCAAGCGCCACAGGAGGGCCGGCACCAATGGCAGGGAGAACCCATGGAAGGTAACGTACCGTTTGAGCCCCACCGGTTTGCGGTTGTAGGCGCCGGGCCGGTCGGTTGCATCGTTGCGGCGTTTCTGTCCAAAGGCGGATATGATGTCAGCCTGTGCGATGTCGTGCCCGAGCTGATCCAGCCGGCCCTGGAGCCAGGCATTATCATCGAAGGGGCCGTAAATCTTCGGCAGACCGTAACCCGGGTCTTTACCCATATCGATGACCTGGCGGTGGACCCGCCCGAGGTGATCATCATCACCGTCAAGGCCCACGCGCTTCCGCTGCTGGCCTCCGCCATTGAAGCGTTTTACACCGACGGCATGTATATCGTCAGCTGGCAGAACGGTATCGATACGGAGATGGAGCTGGCCCGGGTTCTGGGGAAAAAACCGGTGATGCGGGCGGTCGTCAACTACGGCTGCGGATTGATCACCCCGGGGCATGTCCGCATGCCGTTTCACCATCCGCCGCATTATGTTCAGGAGCTGGATCCGGTTTCGGCCCCAGCGGCCGTCGCCACCGCCCAGGCGCTCAGCAACTGCGGGCTGACCACCTTTCACACCCAGGACATCGTATCGATGGTGTGGCGGAAATCGATTCTCAATGCGTGCATGAATCCGGTGTGCGCCGTTACCGGCAAAACCATGGCCCAGGCCATGAACGATCCGATCGTTTTTCAAATCATCGATGCGCTGGTAAAAGAGTGCGTCAAGGTCGCCCGGGCCAATGAGATCTCTCTGGGGTGGGATTTTTACCCCTACAGCATGGAATACATGAAGAAGGCAGGACACCACAAACCCTCCATGCTGATGGATATTGAAAAGGGCAGGAGAACGGAAATCGATTTCATCAACGGCATGTTCGTCAAGTACGGGACCCAGGCCGGCATCGAAACCCCTTACAACCAGACGCTCAGGGCGCTGGTCAAGGCCCTGGAGCCAAAATAGACACACCAAGAGAAATGGTCGGTGAGAAAATGCCCGATGGCAGTCATCCCGTGCGAAAAGATTTCGGCACGCTGCCGGCCCTGAAAAAGCTGATGGAAGACCATTTCCGGGAGCTGGACAGGGCATCCCGAACCGGCGCGCAAAAGGTCGCCTGGTGCACCAGCGTGGGGCCCGCGGAACTGCTGCGGGGGATGGGGTTTCTGGTCTATTTCCCCGAAAATCATGGGGCCATGCTGGGGGCTTCCCGCATGGCCACCGAGCTGATCCCTTACGCCAATGCGGTGGGCTACTCCCCGGAGATCTGTTCGTATCTGACCAGCGATATCGGTGCGTTTCTCCAACACCGGACCCCGCTTCAAAAGGCATACGGAATCGAATCTGTCCCCCGGCCGGATGTGCTGGTGTTCAACACCAATCAGTGCCGGGACGTGAAAGACTGGCTTTCATGGTACGCCCGGCACTTTCGGGCCCCCCTGGTGGGCGTGCACACCCATCGGGATATCGGTGAGATCCGGGGGTATCAGGTCCGGGATATCGCCAGGCAGATTCAAGACCTCATCCCCGCCCTGGAAGCCGTCTGCGGACGGCCGTTCGATATGGACCGCTTCAAACAAGCCGTGGATCTCTCTTTGCAGACCTCCCGGCTGTGGCGAAGATGCCTTGAGACCGCAGCGGCCGCTCCTTCCCCTTGGACCTTTTTCGATGCCGTCATTCACATGGCGCCGGCGGTGGTCGCCCGGGGGACCCGGGCCCCGGTGGACTACTACCGGCTGCTGCTCGCCGAATTGGAGCGGCGGATTGCAGATGGCGTCGCCGCGGTGGAGGATGAAAGACACCGGCTGTATTGGGAGGGGATGCCGATATGGGGAAAGCTCCGTTCCCTTTCCGAGCATCTGTCTGCGCTGCACGCCTGCGTGGTGGCCTCCACGTATTGCAACAGCTGGATTTTCGATCAACTCGATCCGGCCGAACCCTTTGAAAGCATGGCGTTGGCCTACACCGAGCTGTTCATTGTGCGGGACGAAGCCTACAAAGAACGGTATATCCGGCAATGTTTCGATCGATACCGGTTCGACGGCATTCTGTTCCACGATGCCAAAACGTGCCCGTACAATACCAACAGCCGCTACGGGATGGCCGATCGGCTCCGCAGCGCGCTTTCGATTCCGACCCTGACCATTTGCGGGGATTTGAACGATCTGCGGTGTTTTTCCGAGGAACAGACAAAAACCAACATCGAAGCATTTATCGAGCAGCTGGAGGAATGAACTGCGGGAAGCTATATGCCGGGGTCGATGTGGGCGCCTCTCGAACCAAGGCGGCCCTGCTGGATGCCCGGAAAACCGTCGTCGGCCGCGCGGTGAAAAAGTCCGGAACCGATTTTGCCGAAACCGCCGAGGCGTGCCTGGAATCGGCCCTGGAATCGGCCCATGCGAAACGGTCCGATATCGCCTGCGCGGTCGCCACCGGCTACGGGCGGCACAACGTCGGCTTTGCAGCGGAAACCAAAACCGAGATCGGGTGCCATGCCCGGGGCTGCTATCTTTATTTCCCGTTTTCCATCACCATTATCGACATCGGCGGCCAGGACAACAAAATCATCAAGCTGGATGAAGACGGCAGGCGGATCGGATTTAAGATGAACCGGAAGTGCGCAGCCGGCACCGGCGCTTTTCTCGAAGAGATGTCGCTTCGCCTGGATATCCCGTTGGAAGAAATGGACGGCCTGGCCCGGCAGGCCACCCGGCCGGTTTCATTGGGCAGCTACTGCACGGTTTTTACGGCCACCGAGGTGCTGGAAAAGATCCGTCAGGGGGAAAAGGTCCCAGACCTCGTCAGCGGGCTGTTTTCATCGGTGATCCAGCGCATCATGGAAATGGATTCCTTTACCGAGCGGGTGGTGATGAGCGGGGGGGTGGTGGCCTACAACCCGTATATGGTCACCCTGCTCGAAGATCGGATCGGTCGGCCCGTGCGGGTTCCCGAATACCCCCAGTTTTCCGGTGCCGTGGGCGCGGCCCTCTATGCGATGCACCTGTGAAGGAGGCGCTTTACCGTGACGACCAGCAAATGGATGCATGCCGGAACCGTTTTAAAGATGAATGCCCTTCACTATCCCGATCGTCCGGGATGGCAGGACAAGTTCAGCGCATACAGCTTTGCGCAATGGAACGACCGCGCCTGCCGGGTGGCAAACGGATTGAAGCACCTGGGGGTGAACCCCCGCGACCCCTTTGCGGTCATCTCATACAACCGGGGGGAGTGGATGGACATTTACGCCGGATGCGCCAAGGGCGGTCAGGTCGTCGTCCCGGTCATGTTCCGGCTCACCGGACCCGAAATCGAATACATCGTCAACCATTCCGAATGCAAAGCGTTTATCGTCGAATCCCCCTTCGTGGAGCGGATCGATTCCATCCGCGGCAGGTTGCCGGTGCCCGAAGATGCCTATGTGTATATCGGAGACGACCCCGTTCCCGAGGGGTATATCGGATACGAGCGTTGGCTGGCGGCCGCCGGGACGGGAGAACCGGAAACCCATGTGGATGGGGACGATCCCTGGACGGTCATGTACACCTCCGGAACCACCGGCCGGCCCAAGGGGGTTGTCCGGACCCACGAGAGCAACCACGCCCAATACGTGCTCAGCAACATGAATCAGGGGGTCCGCCCCACCGACAAGGTGATGCTGGTCATGCCCATGTGCCATGTGAACTCCATTTTCTACTCCTTTCCCTATACCCTGCTGGGGGCTCCGGTATTTGTCTACAACATGGCCAGTTTCGATCCGGAGGATCTTTTGCGGACCATCGAAACCTACAAGATCACCTTTACCTCCATGGTCCCCACCCATTACATCATGATCCTTGCCCTGCCCGACGCGGTGAAAAACAGGTACGATGTCTCCTCCATCCGGCAGTTGCTGATCTCTTCGGCTCCCGCCCGGAAGGATCTCAAGCTCGCCGTCATGGGCTATTTCAAAAACGCCGAGCTGTGGGAGGCCTACGGAACCACCGAGGGGGGTCTGATCACGCTGCTCAGGCCCGAAGATCAGTTCAAGAAACTCGGCAGCATCGGAAGAGAAATCTTCGGTTCCGACCGGATCAAAATTCTCGACGAAAACCGGCGGGAGGTTCCGGACGGCGAGGTGGGGGAAATTTTTTACCGGACGCCGATGGTGTTCAAGGAATATCTCAAATCCCCCGAAAAAACCGCGGCGGCCTTCCAGGGCGAATGGTCGAGTGCGGGGGACATGGGCCGGCGGGATCCGGACGGATACTACACCCTGGTGGATCGAAAGGCCAACATGATCATCACCGGGGGCGAGAATGTTTACCCTTCCGAGATCGAGAACGTGCTGGGCGCCCATGAGGCGATCAGAGACATCGCCGTGATCGGGGTTCCGGATGAAAAATGGGGCGAGACCGTCAAGGCCGTGGTGGTGCTCCACCAGGGCTACCCACCGGACGAGGCCTTGAAGGAGGATATTCTGGCTTTTGCCAGGAAGAGGCTCGCGGGTTTCAAACGCCCCAAGAGCATCGAGTTTATCCGGGAAGATGAGATGCCCCGGACCGGTACCGGAAAGATCCTCCACCGATTGCTGCGGCAGCGGTACGGCTCCTGGTCGGATACGGGTTGAGGGGTGAATTGAATATTTTTCTTTAACTTGGGGTTTCAAGGGGAGGTCGGTTTCATGTTGACGAAAGCATTCATTCCTTACGGCGGCTATTACAGCACCCCTTTTTCCAGGTGGCAGGGGAGCCTGGCCAATGAACATGCCGTTGTTCTTGCCGCGGAGACGACCCGCAGGTGGCTGTCGGAGAAAAAATGGGACCCCGGCATGTTCGACTACCTGTTTCTGGGGATGACCATCGGACAGCCCCAGTGGTTTTACGGCGCTCCGTGGGCCGCGGCGTTGATGGGGGCCGAGTCCATTGCGGGGGTGCTGATCAGCCAGGCCTGCACGACCTCCACCACCTGTATCTTTCAGGCCGCGGTAGGGATCGAAACCGGACTCTACCACAACGCCTACTGTCTGATGACCGACCGCTGCTCCAACGGCCCCCACACCGTATGGCCCAACCCCATGGGACCCGGCGGAGAAGTGCTGTCCGAAAACTGGATGATGGACAACTTCAACCGGGACCCCTGGGCCAAGGGGGCGATGATCCAGACCGCGGAAAACGTGGCCCGGGAGGCCGGCATCACCCGGGAGCAGTGCGATGCGCTGGCGCTGCGACGGTATGCGCAGTACCGGATGTCTCTTGAAAATGACCGGGCTTTTCAGAAACGGTACATGGTTGCGGCAGAGGTGCGGGTGTCCAAGAAGCGGATCGTCCGCGTCGCGGAAGACGAAGGGGTCATGGAGACCACCGCCGGGGGATTGGCCGGGCTCAGGCCCGTGCTGCCCGAGGGGGTTCACACCTTTGGATCCCAAACGCATCCGGCGGACGGAAACTGCGGGGTGATCGTCACCACCCGGGACCGGGCCGCGGAGCTCAGCACCGATGGTGCTATCCCCATCCAGGTGATCTCCTACGGATTCGCCCGGGCCAAAAAAGGATTCATGGCAATGGCGGTGGCTCCGGCCGTGCACATGGCCATGAAGCGGGCCGGGATTACCGTCAGGGAGGCTGCGGCCATCAAAACCCACAACCCCTTTGCGGTCAACGACATCTATCTTGCGCAACAGCTGGGCATCGATGCGGAGGGATTCAACAACTACGGCTCTTCCCTGATTTTCGGACACCCCCAGGCACCCACCGCGGCGCGGTGCATCATCGAAGGGATCGAAGAGGTGGTGATGGCCGGAGGCGGTTATCTGGTGTGGGGGGGGTGCGCCGCCGGGGATACGGCGGCAAGCCTGGTGCTCAAGATCGGGTGAAGCCAAGAGCGCAAAGCGCATGGTGCAGAGCCCAGCGGGCTAAGGGAAGAGAAGGAAGAGAACCGAGAAGATCGGAGGCTACCCGCCGCCGGCGAGCAGCAGGAATTTTACGGTATCCCCGTCTTTCAGGGGTTTTTGAGCCAGCGATGCCCGGGGTAAAAACCCCTCGTCCTCGAGCAGGACCTGTATCTCCGGGTTCAGCCTGCCTTGGGTGTCCAGCATGGTCATTTTGACCCCGTCTCCGAATTGCCGCCCCAGCTGGACCACAAGATCCATGACCGTCCGGCCCTGCATGTCGATTTCCCTTTTTTTCCCCACCCGCTCGGAAAGCTTGGGCAAACCGAGAAATTCGATGGTGATTTTCATAAGACCGTCCGTTGGGTTGCCAATCCGGTGCGCCGGTGTAGACCACGAAAAGCGCGAAACCCCCGGCAGGCGCTCCCTGTTATGATTGTGGGTTCTGCGTTTGACGTTTCGCGTATTTCGTGGTCTTGATCCTCGCCCCGACCTACCAGGCCATTTCGTAGATTTCCCGTATATCTTCCACGGACAGAACCCGGGGGGATCTTCCCAGGAGCCGCTGCTCCTTGTGGGCTTCCACGGCCCAGGTGTCGAAATACGACTTGTCTTGAACGTTCAACTCCCTCAGACACGTGGGCAACCTTACACTTTTGAGCAGATGCCGAAGGGCTTCCGGGACCAGAGCCGCGGCCTGCCTTTCGGAGAGCCCGTCCACGACCTCCCCCATGGCCCGGGCAAGACGGGCCAGTTTTTCCGGTCTGGCCACCCGGATGTACTCGAAACAGGCCGGCAGCAGTGCGCTGAGCGTGACGCCATGGGGCGTATGGAATTCCCCGCCCACCGGATACGACAGCGCATGAACCAGGCTGGTGCCCGAGTTGTTGAGCACCATGCCCGACATCATGGCGCCCAGGGCCATGTGGTAGCGCGCTTCCAGGTTTCCGCCATCCGAAAAGGCCGGCCCGAGCCATTTGGTCAGCAGCGGAATCGCCTCCATGGCGATGGTGTCGGTGATGGTGTTCGCATTTTTTGACACAAAGGGTTCCGCGGCATGAAGAAACGCATCCAGACCGGCGCTGGCCGTCACGTGGGGCGGGCACCCGACGGTGAGCATCGGATCGATCAGGGCCACGTTGGGCAGCAGGCTGGTGGAGGCCACGGCCTTTTTCACGTTGACCTCGCGGTCGTGAAAAATGGCGTGTTTGGTCATCTCGGCCCCGGTGCCCGCGGTGGTGGGGATCATGATGGTCGGCCTTCCGCGCTGGGGAACCTTCTCTTTTCCAAAATAATCTTTGGTTTTTCCGGGGTTGGTGATCAGGGCGGCGGCCATCTTGGCCACATCCAGGACGCTGCCCCCGCCCAGGCCGATGATCACGTCAAAGTCCCCCGCCTTGGCCACCTCGGCCGTGGCGTCCACCACATCCGTGGCCGGTTCGGGGGTATCCCGCTCGGGGACGTTCACTTCAACCCCGATGGACTCGGCTTTCAGACAGGAGAGGATCTGTTCAAACATCTTTTCTTTTTGGATCGTCGGGCCGGTGACCAGCAGAACCCGTCCGGCCCCCAGTTTTTTGGCTTCCACCCCCACCTGCCCGATGGTTCCCATGCCGAAAATGGCGGCGGGGGTTCTGAATTGAATTTGCTGAAACATCGTGTGCTCCTTTCCGCTAGCGTACGCCGACGCCGAGTAGATTTTTCTGAACCGTTTCCAGATGGATACGCATGATCCGCTCCGCATTTCCCGGATCCCTGTTTTGAATGGCCTGGACCAGTTCACGGTGCTGACGGCTGTAAGTTTTCTGCCGTGCGGGGGTCATCGCGGCCTTTTTCAAATGCCCCCAGATGTGGTCCTGCCGAAGGCTGTTGACGGCTCTAAAGAGCGACGTCAGAAGCAGATTGCCGGTCGAATCGGCAATGGCCGAGTGCAGCGCGCTGTCCCACTGCTCGAATGTGCTGAAATCGGGGGACGATTCCCCCCGGTTCAGACAGTATTCCATCCGCCCCAGGTCGTTTTGCGTGGCCCGCAGGGCGGAGATCGCTGCGATCTTGGGCTCGATCACCTGGCGGGTTTCCATGATTTCAGCCGGGTGGGTCGTGTGGGTGACCGCAGGCCAGCTTTCGTCCGGCCTGGGTCGGGAACCTGAAAACGTTCCCTTGCCCACGTGCCGCCAGATCCGGTTTTCCGCCTCCAATTGCGCCAGGGCTTTCCGCAACGCGGCCCGGGTGAGCCCGAGGGCCTGGGCCAGCTCCCGCTCGGGGGGCAGTCGGCTCTGAACCGGGTATCGCCCGCTATCCAGCAGGGCGCGAAGGGTTTCGACAGGGGCTGTCCGGTTGTTTTTCATTTTGGCCCGAATTAAACCAATTTATTATTGGTTGCGTTGATTTTTCGTACTTATAAACGATTTTCGATCAAACATCAAGAAAAACTTGACACCAATAAGATAATGGTTGTAATGGTTGAAAACCAATAGCACCCCATGATAGGTTGGGGGCCGCCCGGAATTTTCCTTCGGGCAGGCAACCGAGCCGTTGCAACGTTTATCAACCGTTTAACCAAAGGAGGCAGTGTATGAACCGGTTCCATCCCAAGACAAAAACCCACCGATTGGCGACACTTTGTGCCGCGCTGCTGCTGACCCTCGTGCTGGCCGGGCCGGGGGTTGCCGCCGACAAGATGAACATCTCCTGGGGGGGCTCCACCCCGGGGGGGATGATGTACTATCTGGTCGGAACCGCGGGCACCATCATTTCCAGGGAGCTTCCCCAGTACAACATCACCCAGGTGTCCACCGGGGGATCGACCGAAAACTGCAAGCGGCTGCTCAAGGGCGAGCTGGACATGGGCATCGTCTACGGCCCCCATGTCTACATGGCGCTGAACAACGAGGGGCCCTTTGAGAAGGATCCCAAGGGAACCATGCTGCGGGGTATGTCCAAGATCTATGAAGGCGAAACGTATGCCGTCACCCTGCCCGAATCGGGCATCAAGACCATGAATGATCTGGCCGGGAAAACCGTCGCCCTGGGACCTCCCGGCTCGGGTACGGTGTTCAACAGCTCAAACGTGCTGCGGGCGCTGGGGCTGCTGGATAAAATCAAACCCCGCATGATGTCTTTTGCCGATGCGGGCCGCGCCGTTGAAAACAAACAGATCGATGCGTTTTTCCAATCGTCGTCCCCGGCCGGATCGGTGACCACCCTTGCCGAAACCAAGGGCGCCTACGTGATCCCGTTTTCCGATGCGGAGCTTGCGAAAATCATCAAGATGTATCCCTACTACTATAAAGGGGTGATGAAGGAGGGGACCTACAAGGGGGTTCCGCCGACCGCGATGCCCTATCTGACCGTCTACTGGGTGGTCCATGAACGGGTTCCTGAAAAGGCCGTCTACGATATTCTCACCCTGGTGTATAAAGACGACATCAAAAAGCAACTGGGTGATGGCCACAAGGGATGGCGCCAGATGGAGCCGGACACCAAACGGTACATCGGTCTGGGCTCTCCCATGCACCCGGGGGCTGTGAAATATTACAAGGAAAAGGGTCTGTGGCAGGAATAGAATTCGGAGTGCAAACGGCTGCCGCGCATTGGCTCCGGCAGCCGTTTGACTTTTTGACCCCGAAAGACACCAAAACGGAATCCCCCTGCCGCCGTCTTTTGTCGTGTATTTTGATTGTTCCGTGGTTTCCGGCAGGGAATCAACAGGAGGGACCGGGGGGCGGGGTATGCGCTCCGCACCGGGGATCGGTTGGAGATGAACCATGGTGAAACTGGACTGGTTGACCCAAGTCAAAGGGAGGAATCGGACCCTCCACGGGGGATGGGCGGTTGTCTATTCCGGGGCCGCCATCTTCATGGCGGTCTGGTACATGTACACCTCGGGGTTCGGGATCGTATCCACCGAAACCAACCGGGGGTTCTATCTTCTGTTCACCTCCGTTCTGGTCTACCTGCTCTTTCCGGCCTCACGGTGGGCCCCCAAAGACCGCCCCAGCATCTATGACATCGTCTGCGTCATTCTCGTTTCGGTATCCATCGGGTACTGGATCGATCAATATATGAACTATGCCATTTTTCGGGTCAGTGATCCGAGTGTCTGGGACATCACCATGGGGGTGATCGCCATCGTCATGATCATGGAAACCGCCCGCCGGGCCCTGGGAATCATCATGGTCATCCTGGCGGTCGTATTTCTCTCCCAGATCTACTTCGGCCCCTATCTGCCTGGAAAACTCGGCCACAGCGGGATGCCCTGGAAGCGGATCATCGAATTTACCTTTTGCACCCAGGAAGCCATGTTCGGCGTCATCACCGCCACCTTCGCCACCTTCGTGTTTCCGTTCATGATTTTCGGCGCCTTCCTGGAAAGAAGCGGGGCCGGGCAATTCTTCATGGAACTGGGAAAGGCCCTGACCGGGAAATGGCGCGGCGGGCCCGCCAAAATCGCCACCGTAACCTCTGCGCTGTTCGGCTCCATCTCCGGCTCTTCGGTGGCCAACGTGGTGGCCACCGGCACCTTTACGATTCCGATGATGAAGCGGACCGGCTTCCAGCCCAAAGTGGCCGGCGCCATCGAAGCCATCGCTTCCACCGGGGGCCAGTTCATGCCGCCGATCATGGGGGCCGGGGTGTTCATCCTGGCGACCCTCATCGAAATGGATTACCTGAAAATCGCGATGATGAACGTGATTCCGGCATCCCTCTATTTCATCTTCATCCTCTACATGGTCGATCTGGAGGCGCTCCGTTCGGGGATCAGGGGGCTTCCGGCGAGTGAGATTCCCAAGGTCTCGGCGGTCCTGAAAAGGGGCTGGCATTTTTTTCTGCCGATCGCCACGGTGCTGGGGCTTCTGTTTTACGGGTTCACCCCCGAGGTGGGGGCCTTTTGGGGAACCGTGTCCGCGGCCGTGCTCTCCTGGCGGAACAAAGAAAACCGGATGAAAGGTTCGGACCTGCTGGTGGCGCTCCGGTCCGGGGCTTCCGCGAACAACTCCGCGGGTTCGGCCATCGGGTCGCTGGGCATCATCATCGGCGGGATCGTGCTGTCCGGTCTGGGGTTGAAGTTTTCCGCGCTGCTGGTGGAAACCGCCGGGGGCAGCCTTTTTTTGTGCCTGTTGATGGTGATTCTGATCTCGATCATCGTCGGGATGGGCAGCTCGACCACCGGCTCCTACATCATCCTGTCCGTTGTGGCGGCACCGGCGCTCATCCACCTGGGGGTGTCCGCTGTTGCCGCGCATCTGGTGGTCTTCTACGCGGCCTGTCTGTCCAACATCACCCCGCCGGTCTGTGTGTCCGCCTTTGCCGCGGCTGCCCTGGCCCACTCGGATCCCATGGAAACCGGTCTTTCCGCGCTGAAGTTCGGCATCGCGTTGGTCTTTCTGCCTTTCGGGTTCGTCTACCTGCCCCCGCTGCTGCTCGACGGGTCGACCTTTAAGGTGGTCTATACGAGCGTTATCCTGCTGATCGGCTTTATGGCCGCGGCCATGGCCCTCCAGGGGGCCGACTTTTTCAATCCGAAAATCAGCCCATCCCGGCGCCTCGTCCTGGGGGTTTCCGCCCTGATCCTGTTGTTTCCCCTGCGGATCTGGATGGATGCCATCGGTCTTGCGCTGCTGGCTGCAAGCTGGTTTCCGGGCATTGCCGCCCATCGAAGAAAACCCCCCGGGCGCGAAATGGAGCCGGCCGGTTAATCGGCCGTTTGAACGGTCGTACCGGCCAGGCCCTCCAGGACCTGCATCACACAGCAGGCGTCGAGAGCTCCCATCCCCCGTGTTTTTGCCGATCGGAGAACCTCAAGCGAGATGGAGGCCGCCGGGAGGGACACCCCGCATTGATCCGCCAGCGTCATCACCCCTGCCAGGTCCTTGTACATGTTGTTGGTGGAAAAGCCGGGGGCAAAATTGCGGCGGATCATCTTGGGGCCCCGGGTCTCCATGGCACCGGTTCTGGCGCCCCCCACCGAGGTGATTTCAACCACCCGCTGCGGATCGATCCCGGCTTTCTGTGCCAGGACCAGGGCTTCGGCCACCGCTTCCACGGCAACCCCCAGAATCAGGTTGTTGATCAGCTTCAGGGTGGTGCCCTTGCCGTTTTCACCGGCATAGACGATCAACGCGGACATCTTTTCAAGGATCGGCCGGCAGGCCTCGAAGGTCTCTTTGGGGCCCCCCACCATGATCCCCAGCTTTCCGGCTTCGGCCACCTTCGGGTTTCCGGTGACCGGCGCATCCAGCATGGGAACCCCTTTTTCGCCGGCCCGTTCCGCGATGGCGCGGGACATTTCCGGAGCGATGCTGCCCATGTCGATGATCGTCAATCCGGAATGGGCCCCTTCCAGGATGCCGTTCGGCCCGCAGATGACCTGTTCGGAGGCCGCGGAATCCGTAACCATGGTGATGACCACATCCGATGCCTGGGCCAAAGCTTTGGGGGAGTCCGCCCAGCGGGCGCCGGCGTCCAGCAGTGCTCCG
>ENA-OSEO01003891-OSEO01003891.1-sediment-metagenome-genome-assembly--contig:-NODE-3891-length-16569-cov-8.473563_pt1 | contig 16569 bp, 13 predicted proteins | sample MGYA00237883_ERZ534232 | MGnify/ENA metagenome assembly ERZ534232 | reverse complement strand
GGCAAAACAGGCCGCCCTAATTTCAGCGTTGCGCGCGTATTGGGCTTGTGTCTACTGCAAGAGTTAAACGACTTAAGCGATCAGCAAGCCCTGGACACGTTCAGTTTTGATATTCGGTGGCGGTACGCCTTAGATGTCAGTGACGAAGAAGATTATTTGTCCCGCCGCTCCTTGGTTGAGTTTCGTCGACGATTGGCCGCCAAAGATCCAGAGATGAAGCTGGTCCGCGATGTATTCGACAATATCAGAGATTCAGCAATAAAGAAACTGGGGCTCTCTGCCCGTGATCAACGGCTTGATTCTACCCATATCATCTCCAATATACGCACTCGCGGGAGATTAGCTCTGTTTTCAAACACGCTGACTGTGTTTCTAAAGACTCTGGATGAAGATCAGTTTTCAAGAGTTCCACAAGCCATTCGACAATGGCATAGCACCGAATCCGAAGGCTGGTTTGGCCTGGGTCCAGCTGAGCAAAAGGTGAAACTGGAAGAGCTTGCTCAGTATCTTTATGAACTGATTGTTCTCTTTGGAAACGATAAAGAGATCAGCAGCAGTGAGCCTTACCAATTGCTTGAGCGGCTTTTTCGTGAACAATGTGAACTGACTAAGGAATCCCCATCCGATAAAGACTCATGCAACGCCCCTAAGATTCAAATTAAGAAAAAGCCTGAAGGTGAGACCCTTCAATCCCCCTATGACCCCGATGCCTCTTACGGGCACAAAGGCTCAGGATACAGCGTTCATATTACAGAGACATGCAATAATCCTGGAAAACCCGAAATCATCACGGACTATGAAGTGCATGGTGCTGCCCGATCGGATATGGGCAAAGCGCTTTCCGTTATCGAGCGTCTTGACGCTGCGGGACTGAAGCCAGAAGCACTCTTTGCCGATGGGGGTTATCCATCCGTTCCCTCGGCCTTAAAGGTGATCGAACAAGAGATCGAATTCATTGCACCCGTCAACCGCAGTCGGTTGGCTGACGATGTCATAGGCAGAGACCTTTTCAAATTTGACTCAGAGGGTTTTGCGACCCAATGTCCCATGGGTCATCGCCCCATCGATCATCGGGTGCTCAGTGGGAATAATACCACCCGCCGTTCTCTTCACGCGATTTTCGATGGAGACACCTGCCGATCATGCAACATGCTCGATCAGTGCCCAGTGAGAACGCCGAATCATCGCAGTCGCGGGTGCCAAGCGCGTGACACGGTCGGAGACTTTCGCCTGGAGATCACCCCAGAGATTCGATTGCGGGATCAGATGTATGCCAATCAGCAAAGGAGTGAATGGAAAGACCGATATAAAATCCGTTCAGGGATCGAAGCGACGAACTCTGAACTGAAACGATCTCACGGAATGGGTAAACTTCGGGTGCGCCGAGCGGCAAAAGTCTGCTTTGCCGTAGCCTGCAAAGTGATCGCGTGCAACATAAAGAGATGGGCCAAGGCCCAGAGAGCCCTGGAAAGGGCATTGTCAAGCTTTGTAGGGTCTATTCTTGCCCGGCTAAAAATACTTAAAGCCCATTTGGTCAAGATATCACTTTTTCTCCGAATAACATGGGCTCCCCAGGGCTAAGGAATCCGTCGTTTCAAAATGGGCACTTATTTCTCAGGAGTCAAATAATAACTTGACTTAACTCCCTTCTGTTGGTAAATTTCCACCATGCCCCGTCAAGCCCGAATAGACGCTCCAGGTGCCCTGCACCATATCATGGTCAGGGGGATAGAAAGGACAAACATATTCCGGGACAATAAAGACAAATACAACTTTGTTGAACGTCTAGGCACGATCCTCAAAGAAACCTCCACGCCTTGCTACGCCTGGTCTTTACTCTCCAATCACGTCTTATGTTGAGCTCAACATAAGACTTATTATGTAAAGCTTTACATAATGGGTCAGTTCTCGTTAGCGCCAGTGTGTGGCATGGGGACGTCCATGAAATAATAACTTGACTTTACTTTTGTCTGTTGGTAGATTTCCGCCATGCCACGGCAAGCCCGAATCGACGCTCCAGGTGCCCTGCACCATATCATGGTCAGGGGGATAGAACGGACAAAGATATTCTGAGACAATAAAGACAAGGTCGACCTTTTTGAACGTCTATGCAACTCATTCAGCCAAGGTTGACCGAGGAATGTGTTTTGCTATTGGGCAGTGCGAGAATTGGGGGAGACGGCAACATCCTTGGCAAAACGCTTAGGGCTGACGCAGGCCGGCGTGAGCAAATCGGTTTGCAGAGGGGAAAAGGTGGTGAAAGAGATGGATCTGAGATTGCCAAATAGATGAAGTTGTTATTTCATGGATGTCCCCTTTCCTTACAGCCTTGACTTAAATGCGTTTATCTCCTAATACCTCCCCTGATAGATTTCATTTCAAAGAAAATGAGACTCAATAGCAAAATAAAGGATAATAATACAAAGGAACACGAGATCGGCCTTGTGAAAAATATTAGTAAGCTCCCATCTGACATCATGAGTGACTTGCGGAGTGAATTTTCAAATATCCTGCCTATTACCATAGCTAAGATTAATGGAGCGGCTTCGTATTGCGTCTTTCTGGCAACATAGCCAATGACCCCGAAAATAACCATTACAAAAATATCCGTAATGCTATTATTCACACTGTAGACTCCAATCAGGCAAAATAGCAAAATCAAGGGAAAAAGAATACGATACGGCACGCGCAACAATTGGACCCACAGTCCTACGAGGGGGAGATTCAGGAAAAGAAGCATTATATTCCCAACGTACATGCTTGCAATCAATCCCCAGAAAACATCGGGGTGCTCTCTCATAATAAGAGGCCCAGGGTTAATTCCATGGATCATTAATGCCCCAAGGAGAAGAGCCATTACTACGTTCGAAGGAATGCCAAGCGTTAATAAAGGTATGAACGCTCCTCCTGTAGCAGCATTGTTCGCTGACTCCGGGCATGCGACACCCTCGATCATACCACTCCCGAACTTCTCCGGATATTTAGAAATCTTTTTTTCAATTGCGTACGAGACGAATGAACTGAGCGCTGCACCTCCCCCTGGAAGAATTCCCAAGAAAAAGCCTATTACCGTCCCTCGCAAGCTGGCAGGAATGAATTTCTGCCAATCCGATTTTGTCGGAAATAGGTTTAGCACTTTGTCCGTGAGGATATCAATTTGTTTGCCGGCTATCTTTTCTATGTTTATGAGGACCTCAGAAATGCCGAAAAGCCCCATTATTGTGGGGACGAGCCCCACACCATCCCACAGCTCCTCAATTTGCCCAACGAACCTAATCTCCCCGCTTACGGTATCCAAACCCATGGTAGAAATAAATAGGCCAAACGCTGCCATGATAAGAGCTTTCGGAATCGAGGAACTCGCCAAATAAACAAGAATTATCAGTGCAGCGGTCATTATTGCTGCATATTCAGGAGGTCCGAAAGCAATAGCAACTTTGGCAAGAAGAGGCGCAAGGACCATCAATCCAATGATGCTAAGTGTCCCTGCTATGAAAGAGCCAATAGCACAGACAGCGAGTGCAGGCCCAGCTCTCCCTCTTCTTGCCATTTGATATCCGTCGAGACACGTCATAACCGATGACGACTCCCCAGGAATATTCACAAGAATTGATGTAGTAGAACCGCCGTACATCGCGCCATAATAGATCCCAGCAAGTAATATAATGGCCCCAATTGGAGACAAATGAAAAGTCACCGGAAGTAGAAGGGCAATAGCTGCGGGGGGGCCAAGACCAGGAAGAACACCGACCAGCGTGCCTATAAGGCATCCAATGAATGCCATAAGCAAGTTTTCCATCCGAAGGATCAAATGAAAACCAAACAGAATATTCGAAAGGACATCCATCCGTAAAGTTCCCTTTTACATATCTAGCAATCCCTTTGGCAGTGGAATTCTTAACAAGAAACGAAAAACATAGTAGCAAATTCCTGTTGTAATGGTCGATTCGATGACGCCAGCAAGCCAGGAAGCGCGAGCGATCCGTATAAAAATGAACGCCATCACAAGGAACGTCGTTACGACAAAGCCTAGCCGCTCTAGAGCAAGGGCGTAAACGATTAGGATCCCTATCGTACCAAAAATTGCGCCTCCACATCCTTCCTTGTAAAGACCTTCACCCGTAGCCTCTTGTTTTTTCCTCTGCGCCTGAATGAACACTATCATTGATAGGATGCAAATCATTGCCCCGCTGACTAACGGAAACCACCCGCCCTTTGGGCTTCTTAGAGTTCCCACTTCCAATGTCAACAAAGACCACGCTATAATCCCAAGCCCAACGACGAACCAGACAACACTACTTACAGAATCATAGCGATTCATTTTGAATTCCTTATTCCTTCAGTCCAAGCCTCTTTGCCATTTCTCCGATGCCCTGAAAACCCTCTTCCGCAGTCTTTCTAAACTCTGAGCTATTTCGGAACCATATCTCCAGGGACTGCGTTTCGGCTACCTTCTTGAATTCAGCACTGTCCAAAGCGACTTTGAAAGCTCTTTCAAGTTTCTCAACGATGTCCGCTGGCACTCCTTTAGGTGCTCCGATACCAATCAGACTCGCAGCGGGCATCGGAAAATCGAAACCAAACTCATTCAAAACCGGGGTTTCTGGAAAACTGCTAAGGCGTTTCTCACAGAGCAAAGCGAGCGGCCGTATTTGACCAGTGCGTGAATACGAAACCCACCTTACCGCCATTGTAGAAACATCTGTATGACCTCCCAAGAGGGCAGGAAGCATTTCACCATCTCCAGCCGATGGAATAATCGACCACTTAATACCCCTCTCTTTCGCAATGGCTTCCATGTAGATATGCCCGTATCCATTGAAACTCGCCCCATACTTGATCTTTCCGGGATTATCTTTAGCGAAAGTCATTAGCTCGTTAAGAGTCTTAAATTGAGATTCTGCCAAAACCTGAATTCCCAGTGGCTGGTTTACCCATCCAGCAATATAGCTTATATCCTTCAGTGGATCGTATTCCACTTTCTTGAAATTGGGAGAGAACAAGATGGAAGAAGGAGAAACTGTCACCAGACTATACCCATCCGGTTTCCTTTTCAGAGCAAGGGTTGTGCCAACGCTCCCGCCGGCCCCTGGCTTATTCACAACTATCACTTGGGTTCCAAGTATATCTGATAACTGGACCGCCAAAGTGCGAGACATTAGGTCCAGGCCGCCGCCTGCCGCAAAGGGTACGATGATTTCAATGTCTTTGCTAGGATAAGGCTCGGAAGCAAATGAATGTGTACTCGAAAACAACACAATCAAGAAAATAGCCAACAGCATATTTTTCTTTGACATGACGGTTACCTCCATGATTACTAGTGTTTTACACTCGAGGAGCGATTCAAATGTAAATGTGAAAAGGGCTTAGATGTAACGGGCTATGTTGGATCTTGGTTGAAATGAAAAGTTATAATGAACATTTTCAAACTTGCATCAAGTTACATGTATCCCAGTTTCCGCATTCTATCCATCAATTGCTCTTTGTCTTGCCGTCTACCCCCCCTTTCTTCCGTATTTTCAAGATCCTGCTCCCAAGCAGGAGCGCTTGATCTCTTGTCGGTAGTCGTCTTTGCACCCAGCGACCGATAACCCACTCCATAAAGTGAACAAAAAGGAATATCGAAGGCAAAGTAGGTATCCCAAAGATCCTTTTCAGTGAAATGCAGAATTGGTCGAATTCTCGTATGTTCTGGCGCGAAGTCTCCTGCTTCCTTATATTCAAAATAGTCGTCACTAAATCGACTCGGATGTTCGTCCCATCGCAAACCTTGGAAGACCCCCTTGATATTATTTCTCTCAAGGAACTGATTGAATACCACCGTTTTCATAAGATGATTACCCACATAAGATTCAGCCTCAAAAGGAAATTCCAGTCCATCAAAGCCAATCCGCTTCAATTCTTGTCGATTCCTTGTATCCAAGTCATTGACATTGACAATGGAATTTAGAGTGTATTTGGCCGCCTTAAGCACGTTCTCGTTACGGCAAACTTCCAGTGGGACGTTCCACTCTGTTTTATAGGTATTAACAAATTCTTCGATTTCCTCGAATTCATCACCTTCACCAATGATCATTGTCTTAGGGACACCAACGCCTTGCTCCCGACACACTTGGCGAACTATCCACAGGCACAACCCACTATCCTTACCGCCTGTCCAAGTAATTGCGAGTTCCTCATGTTTGAATTTTTCGAAAGCTTTCCTTGTAACATCCTTGGCGATCTCGACAAGTTTTTGACATTGCCTCTTCCTCTTTTCGCTGATCTCTTTCTTTGGTGCCATAATAATAGATCCTTTCATCAAATCATCTAATTGTCATCCCGCTGGAGCTTACGTTCATTTCGCCTCACTCGAGGTCGGATCTTATCTTTCATTTGCTCTGCCTTTGGTGAAGTATCAACGAGGTTTTCAGTTTCTCTTGGGTCGGATACCAGATCGTAGAGTTCCCAACAGTCATTACGTTCAGAGTAAATTACCTTTAGGTTCCCCTCGCGGTAATAATGAATCTCCTTTTCATCACCCTTCTCATGTCTACCACGCTTGTCCACAGCCTCACCAAAGACCCCTTCGGCATGGTAGTCTTCCGTAGGAAAAAGCGAGAAGCCTTCAAATTGAGCTACTGGTTCTAAATCGAACCAGTGGACAATCGTTGGAGCAATGTCCAGGGTACTCACTAAATGATCACATTCCATCAATCCGTTCCTATCAGGTTCCCATATGATCATCGGCACATTCACCAATTCACAATACATTTTCCCATCATGTGATAATCCGCCGTGCTCCCCGAATTCGTCTCCGTGGTCAGAGGTTATGATAAGTTTCGTGTCTTTCAAAATATCTCTTTCGCTTAGCATCAGAAACAACTCTTTGACTGATTCGTCCACTTCTCGTACATGGGCCTGGTAAAGCTTTCGCAAAGTTGCTACTGCATGGGCATCGGATACAGATCGCTTCACCACTACTTCAGAGAACAATTTCATCATGTCGTCAAGGCTCAAATGCATGCCGGGATCAACCAGATCAAGATACTTTCGTTCTGGCACATATGGTTCATGTACGTCCATGTAATGTACCCAAAGGAAAAAAGGCCGGCCGTTAGTTTTTCCGAGGTGGGAAGCCAGCCATTTTGAGACCTTTTTGTTGATTTCGCTGGCCTTAATGTAAGGCATCCGCTCGTCCACCTCATCTGTCAGTGAGTCATAAAAGACGTCCCATCCCCGATTCCATCCAAAATAGCCTGATATGAATGGGTTTGAGTGAAAGGCAGCTGTAGTTATGCCAGAACGCTTCAACACTTCTGATATTAAAAGACGCTTCTCCGAGAGCCTCTTCTGTCGACCGTATTCTAAATAAAAAGAAGAGGACAAAAGTGCAGGAAAAGCTGCCTCGGTATATGGGCCGGTAGAATGTGCGTTGTTAAATCGAACGCATTTCTCTTCAAGCGAGTCAATGAAAGGGCTTAAGTTGTCAGTTTTCGCGTAGCAGCCCAAGGCATCTTTTCTTAAGGCATCTATTGTTAACAATACAACATTTTTCATGTTTCTCTCCAACGCAGCAACACTCTTGATTGCTGAAAATCGAAACAACTTCCGGCAGCCTCCACGGCGGATTTCAAGGAAGGTAGAAGATCCGGAGCACTGCCTTGAAAGGGGTTGGCATCAAGCGAAATCAATGACCATTTCGCAGAGGGCTGAGTACACGCTATTGGACTTTCTTCTTAGCCTCCCAAACTGCTTGCAATCTCTAAACGCGAAGACAACCCCTTTCTTTAATAACACAATTGTTGCATATTATTTGGCAGATGCCTTTGAAAGCTCAACATATTGATTATATTGTGTTTCAACAAAGTTCTGATACTCCTTAGGACCTAAGAACGAAACTATCTGTTTTAGGTTTTCAGCTTGTTTAATGAACTCCGGATCTGTGGAAGCTTTCTTGAGAGCCTTCACCCAGAAGTTGACCACGTCCTTTGAAAGACCAGGAGGCCCGGCCATCCCCTGATAGCCAGCGATGTTGAGCATAGGGTATCCCTGCTCAGCCGCACTTGGAGCTTCCGGGAACAAAGGTAAACGCTTTTCCCCTGCCGCAGCAATAGCCCGGATCTTTCCTCCCCGAACCATACTCACAGCCTGAGAGTATTGGACCGAAGCAGCGTCAATATGCCCGCCAGCTAAAGCCGCAACTACCTCTGGGTTCCCCTGGAACATCACAATGTTAACGCTATCAATGGGAATGTTAGTGGCATTAAAAAATTGTACTCCAGTCGCATAGCTGCTCCCAGAAAGTCCAGTAACGCCCCACCGAATTTCTTTGGGTCTTTTCAAAATGGCTTCAGCAAGCTCTTTGAGGTTTTTCCATGGAGCTTCAACACGAGTCACGTATACCATCGGCTCCTCCACAATACGAGCAATCCATGTCCTCTCTCGCCAGTCAATCGGGTATTTTCCTGAATAGAAGGCAATCATAGACCCAATTCCGTGAGTATCCATGAGAAGCGTGTACCCATCCGCTTTAGCAGTTAGAGCTGCCTGCAAGCCTATCGTCCCGGCACCTCCCACTTTGTTGATGACATTCAGTCTAAGTCCCATTGTTTTTCCAAAATAGGTTGACAGCAACCGAGCTGTGAGATCGTTTCCACCTCCTGGGTTATACGGCACAATGAGATCTATCGCGTTCTCCGGATAATCTCGGCCCCAAAGGGTCTGATTCCCCCAAAAACTGGAACTCATAAAGACGAGAGAAAACACAAGAATAATTCCTCTTTTCATGACGCCCTCCTTTCAAATTAACTCTAAGAAAAAACCTCCCTACGCCATAAAACATAGAAAAGAAACCAAATCGTCACCTTGTGGAGCAGACATACGGAAAGCAAAAGCGCTACGCCCTTCACTGACTTTCATTACAGATTCCTCCTACGGCTCTGCCTTTGGCAATATGTTACTGCTCGCTTCCGAAGTATTCCTCGACTTTTCCCGCCTTGGACCGCAGGAATATTATCAAGGACATAGCAACCACTCCAGCTAGAATGAAAACTAAAGCGATTGGGCGATGTAAAATGAAACGTACTGATCCGCCTCCCATGGATATTGTCTGGCGCAGCGAACGCTCCAAAGTATCTGTCAGAATAATACTTATGACCAAGGGTATGACAGGTATTCTAAGCTTGCTCATTATGAACCCCAGAATCCCGAACCCTAAGGCGGTTCCAACGTCAAAAAAGTTGTTTCTCACACTGTACGTACCGATGAAGGTAAAAAGGAGAATCATTGGTCCTATGAACCGATATGGGATTTTGGCAATTCTCGCCCACATTCCTACGAGCGGAAGATTTAGGATTAAAAGCACCACATTTCCAAGATACATGCTTGCAATTACGGTCCAGACAAACACAGGCGAAGTTTGAAAGAGCATGGGCCCAGGCTGCAAGCCGTAAATCATAAGCCCGCTTAATAGAACGGCCATAGCAGTATGAGTGGGCAACCCCAAAGTCAGCAAAGGAACAAGGCTGCCACAAGACCAAGCGTTATTTGCCCCCTCCGGCGCAGCGACCCCCTCAATCGCACCTTTACCAAAATTCCTTCTGTTTTTCGAAACCCTTCTCTCAATGTCATAAGACATAAAACCGATCATGCCGCCTGTAACACCCGGAATACAACCAACAAAGAAACCGACCAGAGAACTGCGCATAATGGTCCAAAAGCATTGTCTTATTTCACTGAATTTGATCATCTTATACCAGGACGGGAGACGAACGTTTGAAATAGCCTTCATTTGTGTAGCAACATTCTTGAATACTTCAGTTATTGCGAAAAGTCCCATGACTATAGCAACGAGGTCCAGCCCTCCAGTTAGCGTAGTCGTTCCGAATGTGAACCGGGACGCGCCGACATATGGGTCGAGTCCGATTAGGCATACAAACATTCCAAGAGCCGCAGAGGCGAAACCTCTCAAAATAGACTTACCGGACATGCTTACTACCATAGTGAAAGCGAATATCACCAGCCCTAGAATCTCGGGAGGACCCATGCTTAACGCCATGCTCGCGATCATTGGCGCGAGAAAGCTTAGCCCTATCAGCCCCACTGTCCCAGCCATAAAGGATGAGATTGCTGAAATTGCAAGGGCTGCGCCAGCTTTGCCCTTTTTTGTCATTTGATACCCATCCACACAGGTCACAACCGATGAGATTTCACCAGGTATGTTCATTAGGATAGAGGTTGTAGAACCACCATACATTGCCCCATAATATATTGCGGCAAGCATAATGATTGCGGGGGTTGCTGGCAAAATGGTAGTGATGGGAAGAAGCAAAGCGATGCCAGCAGTAGGTCCTATGCCGGGAAGAATTCCTACCAAGGTTCCAAGGAGACATCCCACAAAGGCAAAGAAAAGATTATTCAGTGATGCAGCGGCAGAAAATCCTTGGAGAAGATATGTCAAGGCATCCATAACCCTTTGCTCACTTTAAAATAAACCCTCTCGGTAGATACAACCCTAAGTATTCCCTAAATACAATGTCAGTGGTTATCGCGACGACACCGGTCCAAATTATAATAATTGGAAGGCGATCCCTTGACATATATTTTGTCACCACAGCAAGAAACAGCCACGTGCTAAGAAAATATCCTATCCAGTTCATAATGAAGATGTACAAGGCGAAGGAAACAGCAATAAAAAGGACGCTGAAAATCTCCTTCCTATCTATGGCCTGAACTTCACTGAGTGCCCTGGATGGAGTAGCCAAAATCAACGCTGACAGTAGAGCGAAAATTGTGCCCACGATGACTGGCATGGTTCCAGTGCCTCCCCATCCGTTCCAAACCCTATGGGCCTCTATGAAGCAGGATGCCCCTAGAACTGTCATTATCGAGCCGAAAATGATGTCTACAAGCCGCATTCCCTTCCTTTCGAAGCAATTAAATCAGGCGTTTAATTGACGCTTCCTGGTGGTAAAATGCCCTAAAAAGTGTGCATTCGAATTCGAGAATCCGTGACATCCGTGCCGTACGTGTCAATAACCTAGGTTTGCGAGTCGGGTCTGTATAATTTTTTCTTCCTCCGAGAGTTCCTTTTGGCCGCGTGGCTCATTTTTAAGCCGTATGTCAGGAGTACCTATGTCAGCATTACCTTTCAGGTTTCCATAGCTATAGCTATGACCATACCGATAGGAAGCAAAGAGCATATTATTAGCTCCATATATCTTGGATTGGGTCCTATCTTGATTCACAAATTCCCAAACTATCTCTCTTGAGACAGTTACTTCAAAGAGCCTGCCTTTATCTCCCTCCGAGACAAGAATATTGCCATTGGGAAGAAGGCTAAAACCTGCTTTACAAGGAGAGTAAAAGTCTGTGCTGTTAGCCTCCTTAAAATCCCATACGATATTGTCGGTTTTTGGGTCGATTTCCAGGAGTTCGGAGTCACCGACTTCTGTCCCTGCGATATGTCCGCCGCAGCCTATCACCATAACATTCCCATTGTCCATCCAAGCAACATGATGGGGATGCGCAAGTTTCAGAAAACCTCCCCAGCGCCACTCGATAGTGCCTGTTGCTTTATCTACAATTGCGATACTATTGGTTTTCAGAAAACTCATCAGAATTTTTCCATTTGCATGCAAATCTATTGAGTTCGCGTGAGTCCATTCATTGCGGTAGCAAAGCGGACAAATGATGTCAATGTCAGGATTAAGGTGCTCGTACGACTGCCACTCCCATACAGTGTCCCCGGCGCGATTGACTTCACGAAGGCAATCGCTCCACATGATTCCATCTCTTTCGGTACCAGGGATCCCACCTTTGACTTTGACTGCGGTATCGTATGGAGTCTCCACCCAACGTATCATGACTGTATTTCCGTTTGACATTCGACAAAAATCATGATGCATGTAAGAGTCTTCATATTCCCAAACTACATTGCTTTCCCAGTCCAGTTCAATGAGTTTTCCCACTGAGCCTTCAAAATCTAAAAGAGGCTCCGACTGAAGGCAAACGCCGCAAAGCAGGTTTCCGTCGGAAAGAAGTACCGCGTGCGTTCCAAGTTTGTTTGGCAGGTTCCACCTGTGGATTGTTGCCCCCTTCATGTCGACCAACTCGACTTGCTTCCCTTCGACCGGGCTTATTAACGTAAAGCCCCTGAAACTCTTGTGGGCATTAAAAGGCCCTTCCAAAACTCTTTTGTCATTCATTACACTCACGGTTGCACCCCCTAGAAAAAGCTTTGGGATTATTAGCCCTCGAATGAATCTTTTCCATACAGTCTATTCACCCAGTAAAGGCTTTCTGGTATGAGTTCTTTATCTTTAAGACCGGGATAATCGGGTGTGAACCTATAGGCCCGGAATACAGCATTGGAGTGTCTCCAGGTTAGTGAAGGATGTTTGGTAACTCTCGATATCTGTCCAGGGTGAGGAGAATAAAATGGGTTAATAAACTCCCAAACTATCTCTCCCGCGCGGGTAATTTCAAAAAGCCTGCCTTTCATTCCTTCGCATATTAGTGTGTTCCCGTTAGGCAACCGTTGGCAGCCTGAGATCAACGATGAGTAAAAGGTTTGAGGTGGGTCAGCTCTATACTCCCACATGATCCTATTTGCAATGGGGTCTACTTCGAGCACTCTGGAGTAAGTGATGAGTGATCCATTTTTGCGGTGCGCGCCATTGTCAAATAGCAAAATGTTTCCGTCCTTCTGCATCGTTGGGTTGTGAGGATGAGAAATCTCCCCTGGACCCCATTGCCATTTTATATTTCCGGTTTCCTTGTCCACAATGCATACGGTATCAATGTTGCGGAAGCTGGTTAAGATATTACCATCATCGAGCACTTCGCACGAATTCAAGTGCGTGTAGTCACCACGGAATTCCAACGGGCATAACACATGACTTTCGGGATCCAAATGATCTGCCATTGACCACTGCCAGACCACCTTCCCGTCAACGGTCACCTCATGGAATCCCTCAGTCCAGATCATACCTCTATCCTCAGAATTTGGAATACCACCTCGCAGCGCGGACACAAGTTCATTCCTTACCTTTGTTTGTATAGGAATCATCGTGTTGCCGTTGTCCATGCGGAAGCCAGTATGAACCTCCAATTTGTCAAGATATGTCCACACAACATTTCCTTCCCAATCGACCTCAAATAACCCGCCACCCAATCCCCACCCCGTTCTAGGGCAAGACATGTCATCTGGCGGAGGCAAGGGGGCCGACGTGTTGAAAAGGAGATGCCCATTTGGCAAAAGCATGGCGTGGCAGCGCGCAAGGGACGGTAATCTCCAGCCATGAACAAAATTGCCTTCCATATCTATTAGCCAGACGTTATTTGAAGTGTAAGGTATAAACAGAGTGTAACCTCCGCATGCTTTTTCCGGGTTATACTTGGTTACGCAATGTTTTTCCCATGGGACGCTCATAGACATTTCTCCCTTTATCCTACATTCATCTCAAAACGTTATCGTTCCTTTGAACTCCCGCCATTCAATTCCGCCAGGGGCAAACCCCAAAGCTAGCCTTGCTCCAAAATCGCATAGTTACGCTGACCAAAGCGCTGACAATTCCCCAATGTCTGCTACATTTTCCAACTCACCTATCCTCTTGCTTAATTGTTTGGCACTTTTTTCACCTAATCTCCCCTCGACCATTTCAAGGAATTTCCTTGTCAACTCCTCAGCCGTTAGTCTCTCCCTCGTTAGGGCAATGAACTGTTCATACTCCTTACCATTTTTCAATCGAATTCTTACTAAGCTTGGTCTCCCGATAGGGAAGGCTGGTTTCAACGTTTCATCTTTGATTAATCGCACAAGAGAAGTAGCTTGTAGGATTTCAGGATCAATTGCTCCATCCGTCACAATACTGTCTAATGGTATTCGCCTCCTTAGCAGGGTGACCGCAAGGCAATAAGGTACACTAAACATTCCCGCTAGGGTGTTACTCGGATTTTGCTCCCCTAAATGAAACGCTTCAGCATATGTTCTCACTTCAATCGACTCTATTTCATTTAGATCGATAGGATGACCTTCGAGAATCTTTTCAAGGGCTTCTATGCTTGAGTGTGTATGAGCACAAGCAGGATAGGATTTGAAATAATTGTTAAGGATTTGATAATTCGATCCTAGATCATTCGTTATTATGGCAGCATCCCTTCGGGTTGAAAAGGATGGCACAAAATATTCTTCAAGGCATGAGGGGGGGCCATTCCAGCCAGCTTTTACAGCAAGCGCTACAATAACCGCATGCAAAGCTCCAAGCCCTGGCGCTAGGTGATGGCTGGTCGCGCCGCAGGTGGTGGCTTTTCTCCATGTAGAAAGGGTAAGGTTCGAAATTGAGTTTAGAAGTTCTTCAAAATCTTTTTCAGAAAAGGATAGGATTTTCCCAGCAGCTACCGCTGCACCAATGATAGCCCAATTGCCATGGGGGTGTATCTCTGCTTTCATTGGGTATAAAGCAAAGGCGATTCTAACCGCGACTTCATAACCTGCCACAATCGAAAGAATCAAGTCCTTCCCGGAAATCCCTTTATCCTCGCCCAATGCTAAAGCCACTGGAACAATGTGTATCGCTGGATGTCCCCTGGCCATCCTATGTCCTTCATCGTATTGGGTTATGGTCGGCAGCGATGCGTTAAGAAGTGCAGCGGTAAAAGGGTTGGCTTTTCGAACGCTTCCGAAAACTGTGGATTGAGAACATTGTTGATCGACAAGAAGCTCTCTCAAATTTGCATGACTTTGGAATGAGCTGGCTCTTACCATAATTCCTAGTGTGTCCAAGAAAATTTCTTTTGTCCTTTGAACCACTTCATTCGGTAAATCATCAAACGTTTGCTTGGCAGCGAACTCTGCGAACAGGGTCGTTGCTGATTTTTCAAATTTTCCCATCGTGCCTGAATCCTTTGTCGAGTTAAGTGCTGATAATCGTGACCTGCCGTTATTGAACCAACCTCTCACCTCAAGCTCGAAATCTACTCCCTTCTTTCCAGGATTGTCAAGCTTTTTGTGAAAATTTGTTACATACATCAACTACTTTGGAATCATTGGGAAAAAAGCCTTACCGGAATTAATTGCATCATTTCTGTGGTAATATGTTGCGTTGTCTTGAAAATTATTTACATGCCCTTATTTTATATGAAAGGTAAGACGGCGGTAAATCTGATGTCCTTTTTCAAGCCAAAAGGTAGTCTGCTGATTCTGATTTTCATTGGTGAATTCTCTTATCGATTATTTTGAAGCATAGAACTTAATTTGACACAGTGAGCAAACGATATTATCCTGACCGAAAAATAGGGCATAATAAGGCAGCGCATATGCAAAAAGCCAAGAAGCAGAATATTCTCTCAGAAAGTAGAATAAAGTCGCAGAAGCGATACGATTTTACTTCCCGCTTAAGGGAGTCCTATCCTCTTTTAAGGAAATCAGAAAAAAAGGTTGCTGATTTCTTCCTAAAGAATTCTCAAAACCGATTGGACATGCCCATCACCGAGTTCGCGAGACTCATTGATGTCAGCGTTGCAACAGTTAGTCGCTTTTGCAAGGCAGTAGGTTTCTGTGGGTTTCAGGACTTGAAACTTTCAGTGGCTATGTCTCTTAATTCTTCAGAGGGGTTCAAGAATATACCTTCGGATATTCATGAGACGGATTCTTTGTTAGATATTAGCAGAAAACTGTCAGCCACCCTTTCGAGTGCTATTTCAGAAACTCAGAGCACTCTCGATATTTTTGATTTTGAAAAAGTAATTCGTGCAATTATTGATGCCAAAGAGATCATGGTTTACGCAATTGGGGGCTCATCGATTATTGCACATGCTGCGCATCATCTTTTTGTGAAGGCGGGTCTTAGATGCGGGGTTTACACTGATGGATATATGCAAACCGTCACAGCAGCACTTCTCAGCGAAGAGGCTGTTGCGATTGGCATTTCAAATACCGGCGTAAGCAAACATGTTGTTGATGCTCTTAAAATCGCCTCGGTTAAGGGAGCCTCAACAATTGGCATTACAAGTAACAGAGACTCCGCTCTTGCGAAGGCATCAGATATCTGTTTGGTAACTCCAGCTGGTCGCAGAGACGTTCCTCTATACGGGGGGGCGATAGAGGCGAGAGTCTGCCAGCTTTATATTCTGGATCTCTTGTATCTAGGTGTTCTTTTTGGGTTGAGCGATCGCTCAAGAGTTAACTTACAAGAGACGACTGATGCGCTCAGAAAATACTATAACCCTTTCAACTACTAGCTGATGAGTGTCCCGACACCGCTTTTCCCTGGCGTGACATGACAGTCTATATCTTAACGCTGGTTTATGCCAAAAGCCTCGTACCTTTTTGGGCGCTTTCCCTTTTGACAGACAGGAGTTGGTGTATCTGCATACCACCCCTGGCCAGTATATCCGGAATCGGTTTGGCCTCTGGACAGAAAATAGGAGCCTCATGCAGTCCTGTCGTCTCCGGTCCGATCGGAATCTAACCGAGGACGAAGATGTGATGGGGACGTCCATGAAATAGTAACCCTAACGTTGCATAAAATCTGGGGTTCCGGCTCGTGTTTTTTATGCTGCCTTCTGAAGTACATCGAGGAAATG
>ENA-OSEO01003889-OSEO01003889.1-sediment-metagenome-genome-assembly--contig:-NODE-3889-length-16574-cov-3.399527_pt1 | contig 16574 bp, 21 predicted proteins | sample MGYA00237883_ERZ534232 | MGnify/ENA metagenome assembly ERZ534232 | reverse complement strand
GCAAACGAAATCCTCCAGCGGCACGGGGTGCCGCTGTGCGGAACCTTTCTCCAGCAGGAGCTGGCCATCATCACGGGGGCCTGCGATGCCATGGTGGTGGACATTCAATGCATCATGCAGAACCTTGCCAACGTGGCGAAATGTTTTCACACCAAGCTGATCACCACCCATCCCATCGCCAAGATGGAACAGGACAACGTGATTCATATCGAATTTGACGATCATCATGCCATGGAGGATGCCAAGCGGATCGTCAAGATGGCGATCGACAATTTCGGCAACCGGGGTGCGGAGGTGATGATTCCGAAAAGCAAGCATATTCAGATTGCCGGATTCGGTGTGGAGGCGATCGAGTATCATCTGGGGGGGACCTTCCGGGGGTCCTACTATACGCTCAACGACAACATCATCAACGGCCGGATCCGGGGGATCGCCGGGGTGGTGGGGTGCAACAACGCCCGGACGCGGCACAACGAAGGGCATATCGAGGTGGTCAAGGAGCTGATCAAAAACGATGTGATCGTTTTGACCACCGGGTGCAACGGGATCGCCTGTGCCATGGAGGGGCTGTTGACCCCGGAGACCGCCGGGGTGTTTTGCGGCCCCGGGCTGGCCGAGGTGTGTGAGACGGTGGGGATACCCCCGGTGCTGCACATGGGTTCGTGTGTGGACAACAGCCGGATTCTGCTGGCCGCCACCGAGGTGGTCAAGGCGGGGGGTCTGGGCCAGGACATCAGCGATCTGCCGGCCGCGGGAAGCGCCCCGGAATGGATGAGCGAAAAAGCCATCAGCATCGGGCACTATTTTGTGGCATCGGGGGTTTATACGGTGTTTGGTGTCGGGCTGCCGGTGAGCGGGGCTCCGGAATTTCAGAAACATCTTTTCGAGCATTTTGAGCAGCTCTACGGCGGGATGTGGGATGTCGAGATCGACCCCATCGCGCATGCCCGAAAGATGATCGCCCATATCGACAAAAAACGGCATGCCCTGCGCATCGATAAGGCCAGGGACCGAATCCTGGTGGATATGGCGGATCGCCGCGATCTCGCCGCGACATGATCGATAGGATGGGAGGGTGTAACCAAAAGCCACGGAGGACCGGAAAATGTATAAGAAGATACTTGCCCCTTTAGACGGGTCCAAGCGCGCCGAAACCATATTGTCCCACGTGGAGAACCTGGCGCTCCGGTATGACGCCAAAGTCGTTTTCCTGCAGGTCGTCGAACTCATCCAACCGGTTGTCGGGGCGGAATTCGTTTTCTCCTCGCCGGAAGACTACGATATCCGCAAGAAAGAAGCGGAAGCGTATCTTACGGGTATCAGAGGAGAGTTTCGCGAGAAGGGTTTGGAGGCCCACACCCGCATCGCCCACGGACCGGTGGTGGAAGCCATTATCGAGGCCGCGATACAAGAGAACGTGGATCTGATCGCCATTGCCAGCCATGGCCGTACCGGTCTGTCCAGAGTATTTTACGGCAGCGTCGCCGCCGGTGTGCTTCACCGGATCGATCGCCCGCTGCTGCTGATTCGATCGGCCTAAAACCGGCGCTGATATTCTCAAAGATTCTCTGCTCATAAGGGATTATTCCGTCAAGGACGAAGTGCCACTGCTGTTTTGCTTGAATAATGAACTGCCGGTCGGATATCGAATCCGCCATATGATCCTGTCAAAGGAGCGTCCGGAAAAGAAGAACCATGAAAACGTATCTTGACTGCTTCCCTTGTTTTCTGAACCAGGCGCTCAGGGCGGCAAGAGCGGCGACGGACGACGAAGAGAAGATCAAAACCGTGTTGGATGAAGTTTGCGTGATGTTAAAGGAGACCCCGCTTCAGCGTCCGCCGCCGAAGACCGCGCGGCAGGTCTATCAAAAAATCGCCGAAGTTACGGGCAATCCGGATCCCTTTGCAAAATTGAAAGATCAAAATACGCAAAAAGCGCTGTCGTTGTATCCGGCGATGAGAAATCGATTAGCGCAGACCGATGATCGGCTGCTGATGGCCATCAGGATGGCAATCGCCGGAAACACGATCGACTTTGGTCCGCAACGGTCTTTCGATATTGAAAAGGAAATTGCCGAGTCCCTCGATACCGGCTTTGGCATATGCGATTATGATCAATTCAAGAATCGCCTGGAGGATGCACCCGAGATCCTGTATATCGGAGACAACGCAGGGGAGGCGGTCTTCGACAGGATATTGATCGAGGAGATGAAAAAACCGGTAATATACATCGTCAGGGATCGACCGGTGATCAACGATGTCACCTTCAGGGACGCTTTGGCGGCCGGCCTTGCCGATGTGGCCACCCTGTTGTCTTCCGGTACCGATGCCCCCGGCACGCTTCTTGAGACCTGCAGTACGGAGTTTAAGCGGATCTACACCAGCGCGCGCCTGATCATCAGCAAGGGGCAGGGAAATTATGAAGCGCTTTCCGATGAAACGCGTCCCATCTTTTTCCTTTTAAAGGTAAAATGCCCTGTCATTGCGCGGGATATCGGCGCCAAAGAGGGCGATATGGTGTTGAAGGGAACCAACGATGCCTGCAAATCCGAACCCGCCTTTTGATGCGCATCATGACCGTTATGAAACCTGGTTTGAGCGCCACCGGGCCGCGTATCTCAGCGAGTTGCTGGCCGTTCGGGCCTTGCTGCCATGGCGTGGGCAGGGCATAGAGATCGGGGTCGGGACCGGGCGGTTTGCCGCCCCGCTCGGTGTCGGCGTGGGGATCGACCCCTCCCAGCCGATGCTTCACTACGCAGCCGCAAAGGGCATCCGGTGTGTTCAGGCGACGGCCGAAGCGCTCCCCTTTAAAGAAGATCTTTTCGATTATGCCCTGATCGTCACGACGATCTGTTTTGTGCAGGATCCCCGAGCCATGCTTTCTGAAACCCATCGGGTCTTAAAGCTCCTGGGGGTCGTGGTCATCGGATTCATCGATCGGGAAAGCCCACTCGGGCGGCGCTATCTGGCCGACCGGGATGAAAGCGTCTTTTATCGTCAGGCAAAATTTTATTCCAGCAGCGAGGTGGAGGCGTTGCTCGGGCAATCGGGTTTTGACCGATCGGAATGGATCGGAACCCTTTCGCGCGATCCCCAAAAAATGAACGACATCGAACCTGTTGCCGAGGGAACCGGTAGAGGCGCCTTTGTCGTGGTCCGAGCGGAAAAAACCTTGCGGAAAAAGTACTTCAGTCGTCCTTGACCCATGCCCCGACCAGATAGCCTGCGGCCAGTGAACCTGCAATCATGAAGAACGTCAGGGCCAGGACATACACCGGACCGAAATAGGAAACCATCACCGGCCAGATAAACGGTTTTACCGAGCGGTTGAACAAGAAAACGGCGATCATCCGATTGCTCGCTCCCTTTTCTTTGATCCCCCGGAGCAACGGATACCAGGCATAGATGGGTCCTGTCGAGAGAATCCCCCCTGCGACTGCCAGCACCAACCCTTTGACATTGGCGGCTTTGCCGAAATATCGCGCCACCTGGGCCGGTTTCAAAAAAAAGTTGATCGCCAGCAAGATCAGGAAGACAAACCCCAGCGGAATAAGGATATGGATCAACAGCCTTACGCTGATGCCCATCGCTTTGTATGCCTTGGCGGGGAAAAAGAAAAACACGAGCATGTAAATGAAGCAGACCGCAGCGAAAAAAAGAATTGAACCCGAAGGGGTTTTCCAGCGGCTTGGAGGATTCGGATAGTTTCGGCTCATCGGGCTACCCGCTCCATGCGGTGACCAAAAGGACCGTAATGAGTGCCGTCAGGATTGAAAAAACAAAAGCGATTCCATTTCTGACCAGGGCAAACCGCCGGCCCAACGCCACCATCTCTGCGGGGAGCTGAACCACCCCCACATTGACCCACGCCAACATCAGCGCGGTCACCGCGGCCAGCCCGACACCCTGTTCAAGAAGCGCTTTGAACGGAAAGGGCCTCCATCTCCATTGTGGGCAAATCGATGATCAGAAGATAGTCTGCGGAACCGAAGCGGTCGGCAATCTTCGCGTCCAGGTCGGGTCCGGTGGTGGAGACGGCAATCCGCAACAGCGCTCCTCTCGGTCTGCTCGAAGGCGGAAAAAATTGAAAGGGATCAACCCCTCCGGCCCCCCGAGGTGTTGGTTCAATCGGCACCCGGAGGACCGGAATGTTTTGGGTTATGCCTCAGAGGGCTTGGATTCAAGCTCTTGAATCCGCCTGGTGATGGCATCCAGCTCCCCCCGGATCATGCCGGCTTCGTCCTTGAGCCTGCCGAGTTCGTCCTCAGGGCGCGGAACGTAGGGATACGGCGCCCCTGGATAGGGGCTGTAGGGCGCAGCATAGCCTCCGGCGGGCTGAAAGCCTCTCCAGCCAACGCCTCTGCCGAACCCGCGGCCGTAACCCGGACCGTAACCTCTTCCGAATCCTCGACCGAATCCGAATCCTCCGCCGCGTCCATACATACTCCCATACCCTCGACCATACGGGCTGCACCACCCGCGACCGCCTCCGGTCATCGGGCCGGCACCCCTGGGTCCTGTTCCATCAAATCCTGGCATGTCTGCCACCTCCTTTCTTTAACATCCGCCCCGCCATCCCCGGCGGTGGCGTCCTCTGTCCCTTGGGGGCATTTCGTAATGTCCCCCCTCGATCCGAAGCACTTTCCCGTTGACCAAAGCATCGGCCACGACCGTCCTTGCCTCGGCCAGGATTCTTCCGAACGTCTGGCGGGAAACATTCATCATCCCGGCGGCACTGTCTTGATCCATCCCCTGAAAGTCGATCAGCCGTATGGCCTCGAGGCCTTCAAGGGTCAGGCAGGTCTCCTCGCGTCCCCAGGGCGGCAGGCTATCCGGGACAAATGCACTCACCACGGGCCGTCCTTGAATCCATCGGGGCTTTCTGGGTCTTGGCATGCATCCTCCTATTTTGGTCTTACGCTCATAATATGATTTTAAACATTACCGTGTCAAGATATAATTTTGGTCTTATGATCATTACTATTCCCATGGGGGTTCCGGGTTCGAGGGGTCAAACCCAAGATAAAGCGAATGTAAAAACGAATCCGGGGGAAAGACAGGGGGCCAGCTGCGGGTTTCCGAACGCCTATTTTAAAAATGAAAAGGGCATCCCCTTCGGCGATGAAGGGAATGCCCTTTTTTTGATTCCGGGGGGATCAATTAAACAACGGTCACATTTATCGCAGCCGGGCCCTTTTTGCCCTGCTCGATGTCAAAGGTGACATGGTCGCCTTCATTCAGCGCCTTGAAACCGGTTGCATTGATTCCTGAATGGTGAACAAACACATCCGGCCCGTTTTCCTGCTCAATGAATCCGTAGCCTTTGGTGCTGTTGAACCATTTTACGATTCCATTCGCCATCGGGGTACCCTCCTTTCAAAAAAAATTCTCATAGTTTCAATCTTTAAGGCTGCCGCTATGGCAAATGGATCTATCCTTCAGGACGAAACCGGCCCGCCAATGTGGGACAGGCCCTTATATGATTGCCCCCATGATAACCTTATTTTGGCAAAAATCAAGTGATTTGTGCGATCCTCAAATCTTGATTTTCAAATATCGCCGTTTTTTGATTTTGGCGACTTTTCGGAAAAAAAAGTTTACCGCATTCCCATGCGCTTTTCTTTGGCCCGCACCAGCGCGGAAACCACCGTGTTGAAGGGGGCAGGCACGCCGTATTTTTCACCCTCGGGGGGGATCGCCCCGTTGATGGCATCGATCTCGCTGGGGCGCCCCGCCAGGTGATCCAGCAGCATGGACGGCCGTGCGTTGGGCATCTTGGATCCGAAATGGTGGACATAGGCAACCGGATCGTCGAAATCCAGGTGCACACCGCGCGCCTTCGCCACAAAAAAGGCCTCGGCTGCGCACCCCGAGGCAACCCGCCATGCATCGGGATCGGACAGGACCTGGCCGAGGGTCCGCTCGGTCAGGGCGCAGGTCCCACTGAAACAGACATTGCAGATGAGCTTTTCCCATACCAGTTGGTCGATGTCGTCGAATGTCTTAACGGTAAAGCCCGCCTTTCGCCAGACATCGGCCACAGCCTCGAGACGCGGGGTGACCGGTCCGTTCATCTCCCCCAGTCGCACCAGTTCCATCCCGTGATGATGGGCATGGCCTGGGGCTCTGATGGAGGCCCCGAAGCCCCCCACCACCCCCATGAGCACCCTGTCTTGCCCCAGAATTCCGGCAACCTTTTCGGCGCTGCCCAGGCCGTTCTGGATGGTCAAAACCACCGTACCGGGGCCGATCAGGTTCCGGGCCGCTTCCGCGGCATCCGAAACGTGCATGGCCTTTGTGGCGATGATCACCAGATCGCACACCCCGACCGAATCGGCATGGGATGTCGCATGGATTCGGACGATACGATCCCCGCTTTTACCCTCCAGCCGCAACCCGTTTTTTTGGATGGCCTCGACATGCGCCTCCCAGCGATCAATGGCCCAGACCTCGTTTCCCGAATCCCCCAGCAAGCCTGCATATACGCACCCCATGGCGCCGGTTCCAACAATTCCGATTTTCATATCTCATTTCCCCCAACCGGGTGGGGTTTTTCCCCATCCCCAAAATGGACAACAAACGGACACCGATTGACGATATAGCCAAAAAGTACGACGCCGGTCAATATAATTACTCTCCTCCTTTTTTCAAAGGAAGGCAAATTACCCTCCTCCCTTTTCTAAAGGGAGGCCGGGAGGGATTTTAAACCGGCATCGTATGTGTGGGTATGCTCAGGCAGGGGAGGATGCCCCAGAAAGGGATTTGGGGTGGCCGATTTTTCCCGGGATATAAGGGAGACGGGGAGGTGATTGGTTTTAAGGAGGCACAAAAATCGGCCGTGCGAGTGACAGAATCTAAACTGTCTTCATCCCGGACACCCGTAGCGGTTACCCTGCTACACACCCCAAATTTGAAAGAAACTATACCCTGGGGAAGAGCCGGAAAGCAAGACTGAATTTTTTGGTATTTTTTAGGTATACAAATTACGTATTACGAAATGGCCATCAGATGGGTCCGCAAGTTGGACTTCCGGTCCAAGAGCCCCAGTTTCTTTCGAATATTTTTCCGGTGGGTCTCGATGGTCCGGGTGGACAGGTTCAGCAGTTCGGCGATTTCTTTGGTTGTTTTTGCCTGCTTGAGAAGGTTTGCGATCTGGATTTCAGAAGGCGTCAGGTGACGGTATTGTGCAGAAAGCGAACGAGAAAACGGCGAGATGATGTCGTTTAGGTTGGACACCGCGATGTCGATACAGGAATTCTGTTTACGATCCAGATCGGTTTCCTTCAATTTTTCCAAATAGGGAACCACCAGTTCTCTGACATTATGAAGAATCTTATCTTCCAGGTCCCCCCGGTCTTTGTCGCGATTGCTCAACAGCACCCGGAGCGCCGTGTTCACCTCCTCGAGACTCTGGGTCTTGCTTTCAAGCTCCTTTTCCCGCATTTTAAGCGCGTTTTCCGCTTCCTTCACCTTGGTGATGTCCGTTATGATCGCAAAAGAGCCCTTGAAACCTCCTTTGGCATCCAGCATGGGGCTGGCAGAAACGATGGTGGGTATTTTTTCACCATCTCTTCGGAGCAATCCGACCTCATAGGAACCCTTCCGTCCCCTTTTTCGACGGGTCATTTCCCGGCTAAAGGCTTGCCGCTGCCGCTTGTTGAGAAACGCCATGGTGGGGCGTCCGATCAACTCGGCTTCGGTGTACCCCAACATCTGGCACAGTTTCTGGTTGACATAGGTGAGCACCCCGTTTTGATCCTGAACGACGAGCCCTTCCCCCATGGTCTCAACCAGTTGACGGAAGCGCTGCTCGCTGCGCCTCAGCGCCTCTTCGGCCTGTTTCTGTTCGGTTACATCCAGAAAGATCCCGTTGACGAATTTGGTTAGACCGCCTTGATCCACGACCCCGCTGGAAACCGCATGTATCCAGCGCCATTGCCCCTTTGCAGCATTATTTATCCGGAAAACCTCATCGAACCTGCCGGTCGCAAGAGCCTCAAAATGGGCTTCGCGCACCCTTACGGCATCCTCGGGGTGAAGGGTTTCATGCCACTTTTCGAAGCGATCCACGTCGGGAATTCCCAGAATGTCCGTCAACGAGGGGCTCGCAAAAACGGTGCGCATTTTCATCGGCTGGGATTCATCGGCCGCCAGTCGATAGATCGCAAAATGGGTGGCGCTTTCCATCAGGGACCGGATGTGCGCATCACTTTCCCGAAGGGCATACAGCGCCCGCTTTCGCTGATGGATTTCTTCTGACAGCCGCCTGTTGGCTTCCCGAAGTTCCGCGGTACGCTGCTCGACCCGCAGTTCCAGATCTTCCCGGGCGCTTTTGAGCGCCTGTTCAACGCGTTTTCGTTCAACGATTTCCTGGAGCAGTTCTTTGTTGGCATCCTCCAGTTCGGCGGTACGAATAAAAACCAGCTCTTCGAGGCGCTCCCGGTATTTGGAGAGCTCCGCCTCGGTTCGCTTGCGCTCGGTCACATCGATCATCACGGCCAAGGTGCGGATGATCCGGCCCTTCTCGTCCCTTTCCCCTACCGCCGACAACAGAACATCGATCACCTCCCCTTTCCGGGTAACCATTTGATAGGGGACGTCTTTGGCGGTTCCCGTCTTGAAAAACCCGGGCATAACCACGTTCTTGGCATATCTTCGGGAAGATTCGGTCATAAAGTCGGTGATCGACTTTCCGATGACCGCCTTTCGTCTATAGCCGAAAACATCGAGCCAGTAGTCGCTCACGCTCAACAGCCTGCCGGATGGATCGATGGAATGCAGCATGACGGGGGTTCGTTCATAGAGGGACCGATAGCGCTGCTCGCCTCGTTTGAACAGATCTTCAGTCTGTTTCTGGGCCGTCACATCGGCCATGAACCCTTCGTAGACGGTCTCTTTCGGGTCCTCTTTGATGGCACGGGCGCTGATCCGAATCCAGATGACTTCACCGTCTTTTCTCCGGAACCGGGCTTCCGCACCCTGGACGAATCCTTTTTCGTTCATTTCCTGAAGGATGCGCGGACGTTCATCCGGATCGACATACAGCTGGGAGATGTTTGAAACGGAGGATAAGAAGGCTTCCGGGGACCCGTACCCGAATATCCGAGCCAGCCTCGGATTCACCAGGATAAAAACACCGGTATGCGTCACCCGGTAGATACCGATCACTGCATGATGGACAATGTTCTGCCACTGCTTTTCCGCATGGCCCAGATCGGATAGGCGGTGTTCCAGCACGGTAATCGTTTCAGCCATTTCTTTGCGGCTCGGGCGGTCGGCCATGGCGCAGTCCCTCCCTCAGCCCAAAAATGTATGAAAACAGGTGCCTTATTTAACGGTGATGACCGGACAATCCGCTTCCAGAATCACATATTGTGCGGTTGAGCCGAACAGCAGTTTCCCGACCTTCGAACGCCTTTTCACACCGATAACGATCTCATCTGCAAGGATTTCTCTGGCATAGGCGACCAGCCTTTCCCCCGGGCCTTCATCTGCCACCAGAAGCCGGGTTTCAGCGGTAACGCCGGTATCGCTCAGCTGGGTCCGGATGCGCTGGAGTGCTTCATCGGCGCTTTCCATCCTGTCCATGTCCCCTTCGTTGACGTCGCGCCGCTGGATTAAACAAGTCACCACACAAACCCGGCCACCGGATGCCCTGGCGTGCTCGGCCGCAAGGGCAACGGCTTCCCTTGATGAATTGGAACCGTCATAGCCGACCAGTACTTTCATGACTCCTCCATGGATGGTTGAAGTGGGATGTTGAACCGATATGGGCTCTATCTTCCTATAGTTACCCTTGGAAAAATACAAGCGGAAAAGGAATTCATACGACTGAAACGGGGCATATCGGAACCTGCATGTCCGATTTCTCGCAACCGCGCCGGAAAAGAGACACTCCCTCATCCGCAGGCTTCCCGGGGCGGATCGACCGGCTTTTTCCGTTTTGAGAACAGGAATCGACAATTCCGATCCGAATCTATAATTTTTTATTAGTTGAACAAAATCGAACAGTTGAAAAATTGGCCCCGATTTTGCTCAATATTACAGCGCCCGTTTCACTAACAGCCCAAACCAGAAGGAGCAGACCATGAACTGGAAGTTTTGGAAGAAAGATGCGACACCCCAGCAAGCCGGCCAACCGGCAGCCGACAAACTTCCCGGCCCCAAGGATATACCCGAGTCCATCGGCATGCACATGGTGGTGGCATTGCAGAAGAACCCCGACTGGGTATGGTCCCTCAAAGCGGTAATGGTTGAAAAACCAGGGGAAAAGGATATTCGAGACATCCGGATTTACGACCCTGCAGCCACCGCATCCGCAAAAGTTTCGGTTAAAAATTATAGAACCTTCGATTCGCGTCCGGAACTGGTTCTCTTCGAGGGCTGGTTCAACAAAAAGACCCGCAAATTCGAGATCGCTGAAAAATCAGCCGGGTCCAGGGCAAAAGCGGCCTGATCGGATCGAAGGGTATAAATAGATAAAAGCGGTATCACGGGGGGAGTCGGTTTTCGATTCCCCCCGTGCCGGCTTGGTACGGTGCGATCAGTAACCCATCTCTTCGTTGACCAGAACCACGCTGAACCGGTCGATATCACTGGGACGTTTAAAAAGGATAAGCAGGGCCGCACAGATTCTTTCCGCCGCGGTGCAATCGCTGCACGTGCCGGTTTCCACGCAGGGAACCTTCCGTTCGAGGCGTATGGCGTTGATGACCCCCGCGTGATGCCGGGTTCGATGGATGGCCGTATCCAGGTCTTCCACAACCTTGTTGGCCCCTGCCACCACGATCACCCGCTTGGGTCCCGAGCAGGTGCTCGCCACCCGATTGCCCCCGCCGTCCAGGTTTACCAGGGTCCCGTCTAAAGCAACCGCATTCATGCTGGTCAGAAAGACATCCACCCCACGATGCATCCGTTTCAGCTCCAGCCGTTTTTGAGGATCTCCATCGGCCTCCCAATGATCAACAACCGTTACACCTTTTTGCCTCAGCGCGTCGACGATCCCAAGCTCCTGCCGCAGGGTGATCGATCCGCCGACACCGACCGTCTCCTCGGGTTGGATCTGGTCTCTGACAAAGTCTCTCGCCTCTGCGGGTGTTTCGAAATAGTGGGGATCGAACTTTCTTTTTTTCAGTGCCTCGAGGAGCTTGGGGATCCGTTTCCGAAACCGTTCTTTTTCAATCTCGATCATCGCTATCTCCTTTCGGAATCTTGTAGGTACCGTCTATCCGCTTTAGCATTTCATCAAACTTACGATCCAGAACCGCCAGTGCCCGTTCAAATTCCGGGGGATCGATGGCCCCTTTTTGCAAAGAAATCGCCAGCGAGGTCCGCTCGCGATCATACCACTTGTCCGGGTCAAAATTATAGGTCATGGAAAATTCTCGGGCATCCTGTCATGCCGCTTGCTCCTGAAGATGGAACCGCCACTGGCAAAACATGTCCGCCGGGTGCGGGTCCGGGGGGGCAAACCGGCACTCGACCCGTATCCGAGGATCGATAACCCGCGCGAATCCCTCAAATTCTTTCCGGTGCATCTCTTTGCAGACATATTCGTCCAGTCCCCGCCGGGTGCGGGCCACCTGGGTAGGGCAGGACGGAACCGATATCACCAGATCCTCCGGCCCCCGTTCGAACCGGTATCCGACCAGGATGCACCAGGGAAAATATCGAAGCGCCTTGACAAACCCATCGAGTCCCTTTTCCCGGATCTGGAAACGGGCCAGCAGATCCTTTGCCGCCATACCGGATACGCGCTCCCAGACCTGTTCGTTCAACGCCTCGGCCGTAGCCTGATCGAATCGCTCGGCCACATAGATGAACCAGAATGCATCGGCCACCCGATAGTGCCAGAGGAGAAATTCAATGTATTTTCGAAGATCGGCGGCATCCATCGTTTCAAAAATCTTAAGATCCATGCACAATCTCCCCCATCCGTTCTCCGATGGGCACGATTAGAACGGAGCGCCGAAACACTCCCCTCGAAATTCATACCGTTTAAACTGTTCAACCCACTCCCCCGCAAATTCGGCAAGCGATTGATCGGATCCGAGGGGTAGAAAAAATAGACGCAACCGCTTGGTTTTCCGTTCATAGAAGTAGGTCACTTCTCGAAATCCCTGGTAGGTTCTCCAGCCCCAATAGCACTCCTGGGGCGGGGAACCGTCGCACACCTTGATCCGCTCCTGGGTGGTACAGGGTTCACGATCACGCACCGGATCCGTTTTGGATTCGAGGATGATCACTTCACCTTGAAGGGATATCTTCGGGTCGGTTTCCGCTGCGGCAAGCCGGAAAGTCCCCGCTTCTTCCGGGATACCTTTCCCCTCCGGCACCTTCAGGAAATAGACCCGGGGTTGCCCCCGATCGTCCTGAATCCGGAATTCAAACATCGAATCTTTCTTCTTCCACTCGACCGATGCAGGATATCGCCCCGGGGCAAGACGCACCCGTTCCTGGCTGGCGTCGATCAATGGCAGGGATTCGGTAACGCGCAACTGGCCGGAAAACGGGCTCGCGCACCCGAAAAGAAGACCGAGGAAGAAAAAGGGCAAGATCCACCCAAACGCCGCGTGTAAAGGTTTCATGGATTCGATCTCCTGCATGCGGGATAAGTTGCCGCATCGATTTACCGTCCTACCGGCACGTTCTCGAATCACGTGATCTTTCCCTCATATTCTTTCCCGTTCAGTTGCAACACAAAAGTCACTTGCCTTTTTGCCGATTTCAACCATTTTGCCTCCTTAACTCTTCAGTTATGCTCAATAAAGATTGGGATATCGTGTGATCTTTAAAAGGCTATGTTAAACTTCTTTTTAGCCGGTAAGGTATAAATTCCGAAATCTTTTTTGTCAAATGTGGCAATGGTGTTAATGCCGGTCTCCATCGATAGGCAGACGAGGGTGGCATCCGCATAATCCATGGGCAGGTCTGCGTACTTTTCCATCAGCTTCCTGGTTTTTTTAAAGCTGTCCATATTGGCAGGAACGATCTCGACAACCGATTTCAATACAAAATCAAACGCCGCAGCTTGGGCGGCAATGGAAAAATTTACGATATAGAGTACTTCTGTGAATACCGCTTCTGTGGAATAGAGTGCCCCCCTGAAACCCTTGAGCCATTTTACGCATTCCTCATGCCTGGATTCACTCCGATCGATAAGCGCTACCCATGGACCCGTATCGAAAAGGGCCTGCATTATTTTTGACCTCTGATTTTACTGATCAGATATTTGCGATGATTGGCACCGAGATCCGATATTCCGCTCTCGACCACACCGATCATCGGTTTGGCCTGAGCATATAAATCCGTATCTTTTTTAGCTTTGAAGTCTTCAATGAAACGCTTGATGGCCAGCCGGGTAACGTCGGACTTTTTCAAACCCGATGCTTTTGCGATTTGCTGGATCTCTTGAAAATGATCATCCGGCATTCTTATGGTAAGCTGTTGCATATGCGAAATCCCCTCCTGACGCAGTCTATTTGACTGCATTGTAGTCTGAATTGTTTTTCCCGTCAATTCGTTGTTGGATAACTGTTGTTGAATATCCGTTTCCCTTCAACGGGATTTATGGTAGGTAATCTCTAAACCCCGAGAGGGAAAACCTCAAGTCAGGAGTTTGGACCATTGGACAACCCAAACACCCCCATCTCCAAGGGCCGGTCGATTGCGGACTCCGCCCGGGTGCTTGAAGATTACTTTGCCGGGCAGAGCGGGGCCATTATCGCATACAGCGGCGGCGTCGACAGCGGGTTGCTGGCCTATGCCGCCCACCGGGTGTTGGCCGGACGGATGGTGGCGGTTTTGGCCGACAGCGCGTCGCTGGCGCGCAGGGAATACCGGCATGCGGTTAAATTCGCCCAAGAACACGGAATCCCGCTAAAAATCGTTCACACCACGGAGCTGGTCGACCCCCGGTATCGGGAAAACACCGGAGACCGCTGCTATTATTGCAAAAAGGCCCTATTCGGAAGTCTGATGGATCTTCGCAAAGAATTGAGCGCAGCGTTTTCGGATACTGATTGGCCGATTTTTTTCGGAATGAACCGGGACGATCTGGGCGACCACAGACCAGGGCATCGGGCAGCGCAGGAGGCGGGCATCGCAGCCCCCTATGTGGAACTCGGTTTCGATAAGGCGACCATCCGATCCGTTTGCCGGCACTACGGTCTTGAACTGTCCGACAAACCGGCCATGCCGTGCATATCGAGCAGGATCGCCTACGGAGAGTCCATAAACGCCGAAAAACTCTCCCAGGTCGAAAGCGCCGAGGATTTCTTAAATGGACTGGGTCTCCAGATTTTTCGTGTCCGCCACCACGGCCAGACCGCAAGAATCGAAGTTCCCCCCGAGGATTTCGATACGATCCTGCACCATCGCGAGAAGATCCGCAGGCACCTGCAGGCGCTGGGCTTTACCTATGTCTGCCTGGACCTGGACGGATTCAAGAGCGGCTCCCTCAACGCCGTTCTCAAAGGGCACGGCCGGCAATGAAACGGTCGGTCCTGCTGCTGGGGGCCTGGTTCGCTCTGGCCGTTGGGGGGGCAGCCGGTGCGCTGGAGCCCTCCGATTTTCCGTCGTTGATGTCCAGCGCCCGGATCGCCGGTCCGCTCGATTTTTGCGGGGAACCGGTCCCGCTGGACACTTCCGAAGTCCTGGAACGGATGGAAAAGGAGCTTTTGTTGGCCCTGTGGAACCGCCCCCAGGTCGTTCTCTGGATCAAACGTTCCGCACGCTATCTGCCCCTGATCGAAAAACACTTGGCCTCCCACCGGATGCCCGGGGATCTGAAATATGTCCCGTTGATCGAAAGCGCGCTCAGACCCCACGCCGGCTCTTCCAAGGGGGCCGTGGGGTACTGGCAGTTTATGCCGGAAACGGCCCGAAAATACGGGTTAACGGTCAATCCGGATATCGATGAAAGAAGAAATGTATTGCCCTCCACCCGGGGGGCCATCGAATATTTCAAAGCGCTTTTCACCCGGTTCGGCTCCTGGACCCTTGCGGCTGCAGCCTTCAACATGGGCGAGGAGGGATTGGCCTCCGAAATGTTGGCCCAGGCCGCAGAGTCTTTCTACGATCTCTATCTTCCCCTGGAAACCCAGCGGTATATATTTCGAATCCTTTCGGCAAAACTCATCCTGTCGGACCCCGCCACATACGGCTTCCGCTTTACCCCCCAGGATCTCTACCCGCCGTTGCAGTATGACCGCATCTTTCTCCAGCTGACCGAGGAGATACCGGTTCTGCTCATTGCCCAGGCGGCTGGAACGGGCTTTAAGCAGATCAAGGATCTGAATCCCGAGATCCGGGGCCATTACCTGGCGGCAGGGGAACGGTTCCTGATGATTCCCAAGGGGGCTTCAAAAGAGTTCCACCTTCGTCTCGATAGGCTCGTGGGCGCCCGCAAAAAGAATATGGAAAAGCGGATCTACATCGTCCAAAAGGGAGACAACCTGTCGAGCATCGCGGACCGGTTCAATGTCCCCCTGCCCGCGCTGCTCATCTGGAACCGGTTGGATCCGACCCGCCCCATCCATCCCGAAGACCGTCTGGTCATCGCTCCAGGGCACAATACCGAGAACCCTTGAAATTTTTCTTGAAACACGAGCGTGAGGTGTGAAATGAAGGGGTGTCGTATCTTTCGACAATTTCATTAGAAAGGAGCATGCCATGTCTGAAAAAAATAAGTATACCGGTATCGAGAAAGTTGTCTATATCACGACCGATGTAAGCAAAAAGTGTGAAGAATGTGATAAATTCAACGAAGCAGAAAATTTCGAACAAACTATCAATCATTACCTCAATGATCATAATTATAGGCTTCTGCATATCGGCCAGCAAAGTGTTGAGGATTATAGAGGAAATCCCCATCAACTGACCGTTGCCGTTCTTGGAAAAGGGAGAGAGTTGTATTAAAACATCGTCTGTGCAATATAAGAAATGGCTAGAGGAATGAAAGGACTTGGGGATGTTGGGGACTTAAAACGAGAGGAGAAATAAATAAGAAACTAAAGCAAACTTTCTTCTAATATTTGGTAATGATTTAGGTCGGACGCCTTAACAATATTTAGCAGTATTCTTATCGCATCTTTACTTTCGGTCTTGTCTTTATGTTCAATTGTGCTGGTAGGGTCAGAATTATGAGAAAATTCATTAACGAGCTTGTACGCTTTGTTCCATTCTGAATCACTTATCTTTTCTTCTTCAGCTTTACCCTCATTTGCTTTTTTTACAATGGCTTCCATTTTTTGTTTCTGGTTTCTTGAATCCGGAATTTTGAAATCAGCAAAAATATCAAAAAATCTTCTTGCTACGTTCCCAATAGTATAAAAATCGGCATAATCAAAATCCGACTTTTTAAATTTGTTCAATAAACTGAACAAAAAATGGTATTCTGATTTATACTTTCTCAAAGTTTCATCTAATTCAACAAGTTTCGCTTTCCTTACATCTGATTCGATAAAATTTTCAACCATATAAAATTCAGAGGGAAGGGATTTTTCTGCCTCTCCTCTTTCTACAGCTTTTCTATTTGTTTTAATTATTTTACGGTTCTGGTCAACGAACCATTC
>ENA-OSEO01003887-OSEO01003887.1-sediment-metagenome-genome-assembly--contig:-NODE-3887-length-16582-cov-3.570251_pt1 | contig 16582 bp, 9 predicted proteins | sample MGYA00237883_ERZ534232 | MGnify/ENA metagenome assembly ERZ534232 | reverse complement strand
CACGGGATCAGGTCGTTGGCTGCTTCTATGGCGAGCCGGTCGCCGCCCACCGCGCCGCGTGTCGGCTGTCGCGCGAGGTGTTCAGCGGCCACGTGGATGCCCTGGCCGATGTGGTGGTGATCGAGTCGTATCCGGGGGATATTGATCTGTGGCAGGCGAGCAAAGCGCTGGCCGCATCTGAGATGCTCGTCAGGCCCGGCGGCGTGGTGATTCTGGTTACGCCGTCGCCCGAGGGGGTGTCGAGCGAGCATCCGGCGATGCTCGACTACGGCTATCGCCCTGTCAGCGAGGTGGAAGGCTGGGTCGAGCGCGGTGAGATGACCGACCTGATGGTTGCGGCGGAGCTGGCAATCGGCGGGCGCGTCATCCGCGAGCGCGCGCGAGGGATCATGGTCTCGACGGGTATTTCAGCGGAAGAAACGCGCCAGCTGGGCATGGAACCTGCAGCGTCTCCGCAGGAGGCGCTGGAGATGGCGCTGCATGCGTTGGGACCGGATGCCAGCGTGCTGGTTGTGCGCCACGGCGGAGAGATCTTGCCGGTCGTCGGGTGATGCGCGGGCGGTAGAACCGCGGGTGCGCAGGATGATACGGATTTTCACGCACCCCGCATCACCGCTGATCCCCGCGACCGAGCCCGATGAATCGGGCTTGTCTGCGACCCCAAGAAGCCGGATTCATCCGGCGTGTTCAATAGACCGGCGACTTCATCGCCGGTCGGGCCTCGCGACGGGCATAGCGACGCGCCTTGGCGCTGGCGACCTCCGTCAAGGCTGGGTTCATGCGGCGCCCACAAGGGGTCACACTACGTCGCCGAGAAGATGGCGAGGTCCGGTGTGCGGGATGACGTTGAGAGTCCGCCGTAGGGGCGACCGGCCGGTCGCCCTATGCAAAAGGCGACCGATAACGCGGTGGAGACGCGCAATTGCGCGTCTCTGCCGTACATGACCTACGCGGGCGGGATAACAACGGATGCGCAGAATGGGACGGATTTGGCGCCGTGTGCGGGGAACAGGGCAACTGGCCCGGATCACCGTTACACGGCCTCCACCGGGTCCGCCGTAGGGGCGATCGGCCGGTCGCCTGGCGTGGGTTCCGTGCACAGATTGGCCCAGTCTGCACCACAAACTCATTGACATCACAGCGAATTGGGATTATGATGGATACAGTCACATGGTGAGTTCTGGTTCGGTTCGCGTGCAGCCGTCCGTAGCGCGCATCCTCACGTTTCCCGTCTCCTACGCCCGGCTTGCGGTTGGCCTTTCGAGGAGGGTACGCCGTGAGATGTCCGTGTCCCTGGTGGATTGCTTCGTGTTGCCTCGCGCTCCTTGTCGCCGGATGCGCTGGTTCCACACAGGGGCCGGGCGCCTGGATCGACCGTCCGCTGGACGGTGACCGTGTGCCTGCAGGTCCGCTGACGATTCTCGCCCATGCCTCCGACGATGACGGTGTGGCCGCACTGCAGTTCCTCGTCGCCGGGACGCCGCTTGCCACGGTTCCCGCGGGAGGTCGCCAGCTTGCGGAAGCATCCACGAGCTGGGTGCCACCCGCTCCGGGCGAATACACCATCGACGTCCAGGCAGTTGACGGCCGGGGCAATGCCGGTCCCATTGCGCGTGTAGCGATCGTCGTCGGCGCGGTGCCGCCGCTCGTTTCTAGCCCGACATCAGCTGCGCTAGCGTCGCCGTTCCCGCTCGTCGAACCCACCCGCTCACCCACGCCCGCGGTGGCCGTCCAGCCCAGCCCGACCTCGCGGCCATTGCCGGTCGTTCAGTCTACCCTGTCACCCGCTCCGACCCTGCCAGTGGCGCCCACGCTCTCCGCGACCGCCCCCTCCAGCACGCCTTCACCGACGACCGCACCGTCACCAACTACTACGCCCGCGTCCGACGTGCGCATGTGGACGGACGACAGCGCGCTCGCCGCCGGTGCGTGCACGACGGTGCGCTGGCGCGCTGCACACGTGAGTGCCTATTGGGTCGATGGCAACGCCGGAGCGGGCGATACCGGCAGCCTGCAAACCTGTCCCTGTAGTGACGAGACTCATACCCTGCACGTGCGCCTGACCGACGGTACCGAGCTGGATCGCTCGGTTACGCTCCGCGTTCGTGGCGAGTGTGGCGAACCGGCAGCCGGCCACGCGGACGGCGCTGATACGCTCGGACCGGCGATCGAGCCTGTTCGACTGGAGCCATACGGTACATCAGACAGCGGTTGCCGGACCGTCATCCACGTCGCAGTTACAGATCCGTCCGGGGTCTCCTGGGTTCGGCTGCACTACAGCCTGAATGGCGAGGAGGGGAATACGATCGATCTGGGCCAGTTGGGCGAGAATGACTATGGCGGGCCCATCCCGGGGAGCAGCGGCGGTGCGGGAAGTATCGAGTTCACCGTGGAAGCCGCCGATACGTTAGGCAACACCACGCGGACGGGAAGCGTGCAGCAGTCTCTGCCGTTCTGCGGGCCGGGTTGAGCCATAAGCACACGACGATGCATGCGTTCATCTGGAGGTAACAGGAGCTGACAGATGCCACAGCCAGCGAGTTCTCCACCGTTTCTTGTCATGCAGGGCGGGCCGGAGGCGGGACGGACATTCCCACTGGACCGGCTGGTCATGACGGTTGGACGGACGGCGGACAACGACATCGTGCTGAACGACAGTCAGATCTCCCGCCATCACGCCCGGCTGACGCTGCAGGGGCACACCTGGGTGCTAGAGGACCTCGGATCGCGTAATGGGACGTTGGTCAACGGCAAACGCATCGCCGGAGCGGTGGCGCTGGCCCCCGGAGACCTGGTCGAATTTGGCGAGAACGCCGTGTTTCGCCTGGCGGGAGCCTTCGCTGGCGCAGCTGGTCCAGCGGAGACAACCGCGCTGTCGCGAGCCATCACGCGGTCGTCCGCCAGGCGCTCGTCCACTGCCTGGCTGGTTGCCGCATTGATTTTCGCCGGAACGCTCTCCGCAATTCTGCTTGCGGCTGCCGGTATCTATCTGCGTGTGTTGTATCTGCGCCACACGGAATTCGCTCCGCCTCACGTCGTCGTCACAACGCCATCCGCCGCTGTCGCCCAGTCTCCGGGCAGCACGCTGCTTGTATTGGCGATGGCCTTCGGACGGGCTCCCATCCGCCGCACCGAGCTGTGGCTCGACGACCGCATGCACGCAGTGCAGGACAGCATCTCAGCCGCCGGAGAAGAACCCTTAAGCATTCATTTCAACCTGGAAGTGCCCGCGGGCGTGCACCTGCTTGTCGTCCGCGCAATCGATGTGCGCGGGCTGATGGGCCAGAGCATTCCCATCGCCGTGATTGGTGCGCAGCAAGCCCCGCTTGCTGAGAAGTTCGCGGTTGTGCGCGTCGCGCCCGGCGAGGACCTGGCATCCTTCGCCGCGACCCACGACACGCAGCCGGCGGTTCTGCAGTCGCTGAACCCGGCACTGGGCGACGCACCTCTGCTTGCGGGTTCGCTCGTCGTCGTTCCGGCGTTACCTGCCCCACCTGCGTTTAGCGGCGCTGCGGCGCAGCTGGCCGTGCCATCGACGGTGAACCCGGCTTCGCCGTCCGGCGTCGTGGGTCAGGATAGCCCCCCTCTGACCGCCATCTCGCCCGCCCTGCTTCCGGTGTCCTCGTGGCTGACCCTGGGTGTTGTCGATGTCTCACCCCCCACCGCGCCCAGCGGTCTGCAGGCCACCATCCAGGACTGCAAGGTGACCCTCAGTTGGATCGACCACGCTACCAACGAAGCGTCCTATCAAGTGTGGATGGCCGGCGGCAACCAGCCTGCACGCGCGATCGCGACGCTCAAGGCGGCGACCTCGGGGCAGGTCTGGTTCCAGTTTCCCGCCCCCGCACTTGGTCTGGCCGATTTCTGGGTCGAGGCGGTGAACCTGTGGGGACACACACCGAGCAACATCGTCGCGGTGACAGTCGATACCACGTGCCCGGTGGCGTCCGTCACGCAGCTCGAGCTGGAGCTGCTCGATTTGCACACCGCCGCCGAATACGACCGGCTGTATGCCTACGTCTCTCTCGAAGAGCAACCTGCTGTCCGCCTGCCCACCGTCGCGTCCACGTTCATCGCGCTCACGGGCGGGCAGGGCGATCTCGGAAAAGCGCTCGGGAGCGACACGAAGTGGTCCGTGCCTATCCCGGCGGACGGCGTCCTCGATCTCAGCGGCGAGTGGTGGGGGTGGGCGGGCCAGGAGCTGAGCAAGCTGGGCACGTTCGATACCGGCGTGGCTGCTGCGGCCTGGGATGGCACGCGCCAAGTCATCAGCGGAGGCCAGGTTCAGTTCGGGCTGGCGGTTCGCCTCGCTGGCGAGATTGCCGCCAACCAACAGACCGCCTACAAGTACGAAGACCCAACCCTGGCTGTGCCCTATGCGCTGGTCGAGAGCCAGTACCGCTCGCCATCGGGCGACGTCGACCCACAGCAGCGTTTGCTCACCTGGAAGTGGGACGGTGACTCCAAGAAGATCGATGGGTTCCGGATCTATCTGAACGACGCGCCGTACAATCTCGGCTGGCTCAGCGGCGTCACGCTGTTGGTCGAACCGACTGCACGTGCGGCTGAAGTCCGCCTGCCGGCGCACTGTGGACAGCACGTCAAGTGGCAGCTCACGGCGGTTCACGGTGAGGCGGAGTCAATACCTAGCCTGCCCGTCGCATACGAGCAGACGGAGTGCGAGCTGTACGCTGAAGTCATGTTCAACTGGGTGGAGATCAGTTTTGCGGATACCGGGCTGCCCAACCTGCCCATGGGAGGCCAACACTGCGAAGATGTCGATACGCGGTTTGCCATCTTCGCCAATGACAAATCCAAGTCCTATTGGGGAGGCACTTTCTTCATGCCCGTTACGTGCGGCAGATATGCGTTTCGCGACCTGTCCGGTTGGCCCTATTGGTATGACTTCGCTCCCTACAACGTCCCGAGCACGGACACGCTCGTGGTTCCGCTCTACGGCCCCAAACCGACGCTGCGTTTCGGCGCACAATTCGCGTACGACAACTTTCTGGGTGAACCGGGTTATTTCGGACACAACGCGCCTGTTCCGCCCATCGAGATGACGCGCGATGAGTGGGCCGGGTTTCAGCGAACGTTCGAATATGCGGGTTCTCATGCGCCCGGCAGCATCAAGGGTGGGATATCCGCGCTGCTCAACGTCAAAGTTCGCGGCTTCACGAAGTGAGCAGAGAGGTTTGCGCAGGCTGGCGTGCTTCCGCGCTGCGCCTGCCGTTGTACAGGAATGATCGCCCATCAATCTCATCAACCAGCTCGGGCAGATGGCTCAAGGAGGTTCCCATGACACGCATCCGTTGTTATCCAGGCCATGGCGTTCTACAAACGTTTCATGTCGTGCTGGTCCTGCTTCTGCTTCTCACTGTGGCGCCACCGCTGGTACCCACTATGCAGGCGCAGGCTCCGCAGGATACGTCTCTCGCCGGTGACTGCGACCTCGGTGTGATCAGGTCCAGCCACAACGGCGTCCTGACCCAAGCTACTGTCCCGATGTCTCCGGGCGTGTTGTTTTCGGACAGTGGAAACTTCCAGGAGCACGGTGTTGACCAGCCCTGCGACGCGGAGAAGCAACTCGGCCCGTTCGAGGTGACTGCTGGCGGCAGGTTGCGCCTGCAGATCACGGGCAGTCCACCGGCGCCGGCCACGTGGAGCCTGTACAATTCGGGTACCGGCGTGAGCATCTCTTATGAGCCACTGATCGGTCGGGAATATGCTTCCGGCAACACTGTCCTCGCTGCTGGCATCCCAGCCGAGAAAACCGAGGTCTCCGCTGAGGGGACATGGCCGGGACCGGGCCGTCTGCGTGCCACGATCGGAGCACCGCGTGGCGCCGGCCCGCTCAGCGGCTCTTGTTTCGGACAGGGCTATACGGCTCAGGTAGACATCGTCGAGGTTTTCGCCGAAGGTTACGCCGCCCCCGGCATGGCCCTCCATGCCGGCGATCGCCTGACGACCGACACGTTTGGCGAAGTGTTGGCGACCCCCGCGCACCTGCTGATCGGCCGCGACAGCGACATCCTCATCCAAGCTGCACCGCAGACGCGAGAGGGCACCTTCGATATCCCTACGGGCGAGCTGCCCGATTACTGGACGAATCCTCACCCTCCGGAGTACGTACTGGAGCTTTCGGCGACGATCCGCGAGTTCGAGCAGGAGGGCTACATGCTGCCGCTGAACACCAACTGGCCCGACTACAACTCGTGGACGCTTGAAGAGGCCTACCGGCGGTTGCAGTTTACCGAGAACCCGTGCATCGCCGCGGTCGAACTGAAGCTCTATCTCGACTCGACGCAGGGCGAATGGACCGAGCTGACCCTCGCCAAGCTCGCGGCGGACACGGCGTTGATCTGGCTGCTGCCCAACAACTGGGACATCATCGACGGCCTGGGCAAGTGGCTCTTTGGCAAGGTCCCGCTCGTGGGTTCGGCTTCGACGGCAGAAAATGTGCTGTCCACCTACGACCGCTGGAAGAAGGAATGGGTCGGCACGGTTGCCGCGCAGCGCGCCAAATGGGCGCTGGCGGCATTCGATCAGAGCCGCGACGGACGATGGACCGCGCAGGAGATCGAGTCCAACATGCGCCTGCTGCAAGAGCAAAGCGATCACTTGAAGGCCGAGATCGAGAAGCTCGGTCCGATCTTCGAGGCCGAGGTCGTGCGGCGCAACCAGGCCGCCAACCAGGAAATCGCCGAGATCAAGAAAGCGTCGGAGGCCCACCTGAAGCAGATCGGCGAAGAGACGCAGGCGGCCTACGTGGAGCTCCAGCAGAAGCTGGCGACGATGCCCGACGAGCCGGACGACGGCCGTGAGATCGCCGACCGCAAGAGCCAGAAGCAGCTCCTGGAGGAGGAGTTCTGGCAGAAATATCGCGGCCGGAGCGCCGCCGAAGAGCTCGGGACCGCGGCGGCCGTCCAGACCGTCGAGGCGCGGACCGCCCTCGAGCTGCAGGGGCTCGCCAATGCCTACGAGCGCGAGGTGTCCGACCGCCTGACGCGCATCGCCGAGCTGCAGACGCACCGCGACACGTGGGAAACGTACTCGCTGCCCGTTGTGAAGAACGATTGTGCGCGGCTCAAGGAGCTGGCGGCGAAGGAAAAGCTCCAGCGCTGTGCCCCGACTGTGATCAAGGTTTTCGGCGGTGGCGTGCGTGTCGTCGACAACCCGCGGGCGCCCGGCGGCAAATCCGTCAGCATCGAGGTGAACGGTTTCTTGGTCACACCGGATGGGACGGAGTATGCGGTCGAGAATCGAGGTGAAACCGCCGTCGTGCGTGTATACGAGGGTCGCGTGCGCATCATCGCGCCGGATGGGCGGCAGATGGGCCTCAGCGCAGGGCAGGAGGTGACTCTGCCCGAAGCTGCAGTCTCCACGTTTGACCTGACGACGGATACCGGCGGCCTCGTCTCCGGCATTCCGCTGCGCAACATCCCGCTGGATGACGACGTGCCTCAGCCATACGGCACGGTCCGCTTCGAAGCGACGGACGGCGCCCTGCCGGAGGGGTGGATCTGGCAGGAAACTGCCGCGAACCACTACCAGGCCGGCAATGCCACACTGGCCATGCCCGAGCCCGGCGTCGCGCGCGTCACGACGCCGGACGACAACGAGTTCTGGAGCCTGCGCGATGATGCCCCGCGCCTGCTGCACAAGGTCACCGGCGATTTCGACCTCGCAGGCGAGATGTTGCTCGAATGTGCGGGGCTGGATTTCGCCAGCAGCGAGTTCATACTCTTCGCACCCGGCAGCTCGCTCGGCGAGCTCAAGGGGCAGTTCTATCCGGGCGATTCGAAATCCCAATACCTCATCGTCGGTGGCGGTTGGCGGCATGGTGAGGGCCTCAACAAGCTGCCCATTGTGAACCGCCGGTTCCAGGATGGGCCTGATGCACCTGCTGTGCCGGTCCGCTTCAAGATGTCCCGCCGTGGCGCTGTGCTCAAGACCTACTGGAGCACCGACGGAGGGCAAACCTGGACCCTATCCGGACGTGACGACATCGTACTGCCCGAAACCATGTGGGCCGGTTGGGTCTTCAGGCGGATGGCCTACGATGGGCTGGTGGAGGAACCCGCGGTGACCACCCTGCGTGACATCCGGCTCACTTCGGCACCGCTGGGTACACTGTCCGACGATGAGTGGGACGTCGTGGACTTCACCGGCGACGTGGTCCCGCTCAACACCGCGCTGGTGATGGCGCTCGACGGCACGCAGCCCGGCTACGTGCAGGTCTACAGTCCGTGGATTCTCCCCGGCGACTTCGATCTGATCGTCCGTTTCGATGCGCCACCGATCGACAGCCGCGCGGATCAGGAGCGCTACCTCCACGTCGCGGTCTCCTCCAACGCTGAACAGAATCACGCCTATCTGCGCAACCTGCTGACGGCGGATGGGCACCGCTATACAGCCGACCTGGGCATCAACAACGGGTGGTCCCGTAACCGCGAAGCGCAAACGCAGGACCATTCCGGCCGTCTCCGCCTCGTGCGTCAGGGCGGCGTGTTCTCCGGTTACTTCTGGAAGGATGGCGACTGGGTGCTGCTCGCCGATTGGCAGGAGGGGTTCTCGGATCCCGTCTATCTCGACTTGCGCTACGGCTGGACGAGCCCATTCCCAGCGCCTCAAACTGTCAGATTCGCGATCGAGCAATTGGTGACGCCGGACGGCGTGTTGTTCGGCAGTGGCGCGTCGGTACAGCCCGTAAGCCAGCCGACCGCTGAGTCGGCCCAGCCGACGGCCGAACCGACCACTGCGCCACCCACGCAGCCGACGGAGACCGCTGTCCCCGCCGGAATCGCAGCGTTCGCGGTCAGCCCGGATGTCGTCGCGCCTGGCGAATGGGTCACGCTGTCCTGGCAGACCAGCGGAGGGGTCCCCTACGTGTTTCGCGTGCTGGACACCGAAGGTCACACCGCCCAGTTGCACCAGGCTACCCTGGAGCCGGTCGGAGCGCTGGACGTGCCAGTCCCCCTGGATTCCGGCGATACCATTCATTTCGCGCTGGGCCTGTATTCGCCCGCGCGCAACGAGTGGATCGGCTCGGCAACGGTGACGGTGAAGGTCAGTGCGGCAGAACCCCCGCGTACTGTGGAGCCTGCCGGCGCAGGCTGGGCGGGTGCGTGGGATACAAACTGGGGAGTAGTCATGCTACAAGTCAGCGGCAATCAGGTTACAGGCGATTACCCCCACGACGATGGGCGACTGCAAGGCACAATCTCGCCGGACGGGATGACGCTGGAAGGCATGTGGTCCGAAGCGCCTTCGTATCAAGGGCCGAACGACGCCGGGCGGTTCGTCTTCACGTTGGCCCCTGATGGCCTGAGCTGGACTGGGTCGTGGGGTTACGGCGATGGGTTGGACGCCGGCACCTGGGGCGCAACGCGCACACACCCATGATTGGGGCGGGCAAACCATCCTACCCACGCACACCGGCCCGTCGCATCGGGCGTCGTGCGTGGGTTTGGCAGCGCACACGAATCCGCGTCTGGCGTGACCCGCCCGGCGATGAAGCACCGCGCTATTGGCACGACGCCCGATGCATCCGGCTTGGGCATACTGGCGGGATCGGTGCGTCGGCGATGGGGGTAGAACCGCGGATGCGCAGGATGGGACAGATTTGTCGCTGTGCGCTGGGCAGGCCCGATTCAGCGGGCGCAGCGCGATAGCGCGGGGACTCCATGCTGGCGTGGGCAGCGGCGGCGGCGATGGGGGGCAGTGCTCTCCAGCGCATTGGTCGTTGCAGCGGATGCAGCCTTCGCGGTGAAGAGCGGGCCGGTGCTGGCGGTGTGGAAGGGACCGTTCGGCTGGAGCGGCGACGTGGATTACCACGGGGTGGTGACCTACGCGCTCGAGATTGAGAACACAGGTGCATCGATCGCACAGGATGTGTATATGACGGATGTCCTGCCGGCCAACGTCACGTTCGGTGGATGGCTGGCGCAGAACGAGGCGCGGGACGGTGTCAGACAGCGCGAGCGTCGCATTCCGTTTCGCGGTGACGCATACCGGCGGTTACGGTGAGTGGATCACGAACACAGCGCAGGTGGAGCACTGGTTCGCGGGAAGCGAATGGTATACGGACACCGCGTGGGTGAAGACGGCGCCGGAGCTGGAAATCCGCAAGGCGGTGGAGCCGCTGGGCAGCTTGCATGCGGGCGACCTGCTGACGTATACCATCGAGATCGAGAACAGCGGCGAATCGAACGCGGTGGGTACGTCGTTGAGTGATACGCTGCCGGGCGGCGTGGACTTCAGCGCGTGGGTGCGGCAGAATGGCACCTCGCTGGAGGGCGGACGGGTGATCTCGTGGTACGGGAGTGTGCGACCGGTACGACGGAGGCGTGGGAGTGGGTGACGCAATACGCGCACACGGGACACAGCCTGCGCAATATCGCGGAGTTCTGGTGGGAAGACCAGCACGGCAGTGCAGAGGCCAGCCCATCGACGCTGCAGTATCTGCCACTGGTGATGAAGAGCTACGTGATGATGCCCGATCTGGTGATCGATGCGGTGGAGGTACGTGGCGATGTGGCCGAGGTGGTGATCCGCAACGCCGGCAATCAGCGCGTGGTCGACGACTTCTGGGTGGACCTGTCATTCAACCCGAGCACGCGACCGCCACGGATCAACCAGCCGTGGTCGACCATCGCGGCGCATGGGTTGGTGTGGGGCGTGATCGCCGACAATGCCGATCTGGACCCCGGCCAGACGGTGACACTGTACAACGATGCGACGGATCCGTTCTTCTGGGGTCCGCCGAGCAGCAGCCCGCCGTTGCCGGTGGGGCAGGACGTATACGTGTACGTCGACTCGGTGGACTGGGCGACGGATTACGGCGCGGTGCGCGAGAGCGACGAGCGGAACAACACCTTCGGGCCGGTGGTGTCGGCGGGTGACGCCGGCGGCGGAGCGGCGGAGCAGTCGCCGCCGGGTGCACGGACGGTCGGCAGTCTGCCGCGGCGGTAACGTGGGCGCGAGGCCCGGAGACGAATAACGTGGCATGCGGGGGCGACCGGCCGGTCGCCCCTACCCATTCCCCGTGACAACGTCGGCGATGTGGGCGATACCTTGCGAGAAGCGATGGTCCGGATATTGCAGACAGAACACGCCGGCGCTGCCCAGTTCGACCATAGTTTCGCTCAATGGCAGGACACTCAACACGGGGATACCGTAGCTCTCCTCGACGCGCTTGGTGACGTCGCCGGCGTCGAGGCCGGATGGGACCTTGTTGACGATGAGGTAGAGCTCGGGGACGTCCAGGCTGCGCGCGACGTCGACAGTGACCGCGGTGCCCTGGTAGTCCTGCTGGTCGGGGCGCATGATAATCAGCACGATGTCCGAGATGGCCATCGACAGGAGCGTCTCTTCGTTCAGGCCGGGGTGGGTGTCGATGAAGAGGTAGTCGAGCTTGAGTGCGTCGATCACGTCACGCAGGCCGTCGTTGAGGATGCCCACGTCGTAGCCTTCGCGCAGCACGCGGACGATCTCGCCGGTCTTGACGCTGGAGGGGATCAGGTAGACCTTCCCTTGCGTGGGCGCGGGGCACGGCCCACCGCCCCGTTCGGTGACGTCGTACGCGGTCTTCTCGATGCTACATTTCCCCCACAGGTAATCGTTCAGGGCATGGTCCATCTGCTCGCTGCCCATGCCGAAGATGGCGTGGATGCCCGGCGATTGGATGTCGGTGTCGATGATGCCGACGCGATGCCCGCGATGGGCTGTGGTGACGGCCACGTTGGCTGTGATGTTGGATTTCCCTGTACCGCCGCGAAATGAGTGAATGGGTATGATTTTGGACATGTTCTACCTCTCCTTCGGACATCCACAAGTGATGTGCAGTTTACGATTCTACCGGATTCGCGGCACTCGACGCGCCTGCCTTGAGCGAGCGCGCCCGCGCCTTGAGGAGCTGGAAGTATTCCGACTCGGTGATTTCGGCGACCTGGGCGAGCTTCTGCGTATGATCGATCTCGATCTTCATCTGGCGCACTTCCTGTTTCAAGCGCAACTCGCGCAACTGGACCTCTTGTGCCATGCGCGTGAAGACCCGTGCCAGATGACCGATTTCATCCTGTCTGGCGGCGACTTCGGTCAGGCTGTCGGGATCGAAGGTGTTCGCTTCGAGGGCACCGGCAGCGTCCGTTAACCGCGCGATCGGGCGGGTAACCCGCCGCGACAGGATGAGCGAGGTCAGCACCCCAGCGCCAACGATGATGAGCGCGACGAGTGCCGCAAGGCGCAGCTCGTCCTGGATGCTGCTCCAGACGTGCTCAGTGGGCAGGTAGACGATGACGGCGCCGATGACCTCACTATCCGCATCCATGATCGGTGTGGCGATCTTCAGCACGGACCCGCGCAACGTACTCACCGGCTTCCCGCTCTCGATGACCGCCTGCAGATGTGGGAGATCTTCTTGCACAACGTGCGGGGCGCTCGCCTGACCGGGAATGGTGTTGTAGGCCAGAACGACATAACGGTCGTTGACGATCTGCACAGAGAGCACATTGCCGCTTGCGACCAGGTCTTCGGCGAGCTGCGGCAGGCCCAGCCGCTCGCGCAGGTCGTCGAGTATCACGGCGTTGTAGCCGACCTGCACAATGCGCGGTTTGTCGATACCGGCGACGCCCGCATACTTGAAGATCTTGTCGTCGATCTCGCGGCGGCGGGCGTCCTGCACGAACGACGAGTCGCGGTGCAACAAAGACCAGAACTGGTAAGCCTGCGGTTGCACTTCCGGGTTTGGACTGAACGTAAAGTCGACGCCTTGCTCGCTGGTGAGATAGGCATGTCCCTCCTCGTCGGTAATCCAGAACTCGTCGAGGGCGGTATTGTCGACGATGGCGCGCAGGTGGCTCTCGATTTCCTCAGGGGGCATGCCATAGCGCTCGGCAATAGCCACCAGATGGGCGGTGATGGATGCTTCGACGATCATCTGTGCACCGATGGCTTCTTCCGCCTCTTCGGGGACCTTTTCCGCGAAGGTGGCGGTGCGCGACAGCAGATGGGCGATGATCAGGCCATCGGTTTCGGTCTGGCGCAGGATCGTCTCGCGGGCTGTCCACGCCCAGACGGCTGCGGTGGCCAGTACGGCAAACACCAGGCAGAGTGTCACCAACAGGATGATCTGTGTGCGAAGGGTCATACCCCACTCCCTACACCTGGTGAGTGTCTATGATCCGGCTCTCCAGGCTCATTGTGCGAAAATGTGATGGTCAGGTTGTACGTCTGGTCCACAATGGGGACAAGTGCCTGACCATTGCTCAGCAACAGGTCGTAGCTGGACGATTTCCCGCCCTGCTGCACCGCCAATTCTGCCGGCATCCCGATTGCCTGACCTTCCGGGTCCAACTCGTATACCCATACCTTGAGTTGCCGTGCGAGACCTGCTGGTGGCGAGAGGCTGAGGTTACGCGCATGGGCAAAATCGGGGATGGCGATGCGTGAGTCGAGCCCGCCCTTGCTTCTGTCGTGGTATTCGACCGCAAATTCCACGGGCACGATCTGGCCCGCCTGGATTACGCTGAGATGGGCCTGTTTCGATTTTGGGTCTTGCTTCACCTCAACGATTGTGCGTGGCGCAAAAGCGGCGCGCTTTGCCATGATGACCGTGATCAACACGATCAACCCGCCGGTCAGCAAGGCAATGCTGCGCTGGACCGGGTTCTCCCAGATGAACAGGCCGTGAATGAAAATGCTGCCCAGGAATATCAGATAGATAATGGTGATGAGCGGTGGTGACCCGAGCGCTCCATACACCTTGGCTGGCACGAACTCGCCCTTTCTTCGACTGGAATACAACAGGAGCATCGGGAATATGCCAGCGAACAGCGATCCGGCGAGTACGCCGATGAAACCAATCAATGAAGCAAAGGACTCGTTGTGACTGAAGAAGAGCCATTCACACAAGAGAAAAACCGTTACCACCGGCATGATCGAGATCAGCAACCGGGCGGGTGCGCTCGCGAATACCTGCTCGGCGCGCCCACTGAACGCATTTGCCCAGGATGATCCGGTTTGCCTGGCGGTAGCCGTGGCGGTGACTTCTCCGTCTAACGCACGCCAGATCTCGGCGGGGAGCTGGCGTCCTCTGCGTTGGGCGAGGCGCACGCGGTAGCCCGGCTGCGTCGCGTCCGCCGTGCGCTGCAATTGCCCCTGCTCGACCAGTCCTTCCAGGACACGCCGGGTGTTCTCTTCGTCCTGGTGCAGGTGTGCGGCAGCCTCTGCCACAGTGACCTGTTGTCGGCGCAATATCCAATTGACCAATCGCCGGGTGTCGTTGGGCAGCTGCAGCACGTCCAGGAGTCCCACGCCGGTGGTTTCCCATTCGCCCTCGTATGCGATCTGCAGCGGGGTCGTGACGCGCACGTGGATGCCTTCCGGATGTACCTTCAATATCTCTAACGACAACGCAACGGGTTGCACGCCCAGCCGGTCGAGGGCAGTCGATAACTCCGCAATCTCCCAGGAACCGCTGAAATTCAAGGTGAAATGGTGGGTGGTATTCCCAATCTGCACGTTGAAGCGGAACTGCGCGCGTTGGTTTTCAACGCCCAGGTAAGTCAAACCGAAACGCACAGCACTCGTGGCAGCCTGGCGTGGGTACAGGACCAACGTGCCACGCCCCCGCGGCATTAAGATGACCGCCGGCGATCGCGATGGCAATCGTTCGCTGACCATATAGAAGAGACCCAGCGAGGAGTGGATGGACGCCATACCCATCGCCAGGATGACGTAGATCACCCCCAATACATTGACGGCGGGGCCGATCTGTGCGGCCAGCGGTGTCAATGCGGTGCCTGCCTGGGCGGCAAGAACTTCGGGCGCGATAGCCCCGTTGATCGCCAATACCCAGATCGAATACAGCAGCAACGCAGCTATCTGGGCGGCCACGCCGCCCCAGATCAGGGAATGAGCAGTTGGGTCACGCCGCAGTACGACCTTGGCGCAGTTGCCCACCGAGAGGTGTCCGATGTAGGCAGAGAGGATCGTGCCAAAGATCAATTCCAGGATACCTGGCTCGAAGGGCCGTCCGTTCACGAATGGCAAATTGAGATGGAACAGGTAATCTGTGCGCAAATGAGTGAATGCGAGCAGGGCGAGTGCGACGATCAGCGCGATGTTGATCGCCCCGACGAGCAACGCGGAAGCCACCGTCGCATTGATCGACTCGCGAAATATGAAATAGAGTCCGACCAGGAAGAACAACACGGCCCAGATCTGGCTGGGGATGCCGCTCGCGCTGGCCAGTGTGCTGGAGAATCCGATATAGTATGCCAGCAACATGATAAAGGTGAGGCTCGCTGCTCCAAGCGTGAACGCGACGGAACCAATGTTTCCGAGATAGTCGGACACCATTGCGCCGAGAAATGCGTTTCCGTAGCGCATCGTACCGCTGCGGGAGACCGACTCTGCCATTGCGGCCAGCGTGAGCATGTTGACGATCCCCAAGAGAAGCAAGATAACGAGCCCACCCAGGGGACCGATACCGGCGATGGCGATGGGCAGAGCCAAGACCCCCGCGCCAACCGTTTCCGTGAGGGTGAGCGAAAAGGCTGTCCAGAATGGGGGCAGTGATTCCAGTCGTTTGGACACTCCTGCTATACTCCAGCGAAATTGTTCCGCGGGAGTATAGCGGGTTGCGTAGATGTTGTGCAGGGGTTGGTGGTAGAGACGTTCGTAAGCCTGGTGGACCGCCGGATCGTCCAATCTGAGCGCCGCACGAATGTGGGGCACGGACGAGCGCGCGAAACGGTATTTCTCACTGAGAACGTGGGCCACTGCCGCGCGCAGGCGGGGCTCGTCGGGCACTAGTGCGGCCCAATCCGGCGCATAACGTTCGATGTCCTGGATGGAGGGGCGGACCGGAGGTTGCTTGCCGAGGCTGAACGCTTCCAGAAAGGCGAGATCGCGTTTGGCGGCAACTTCCTCGGTCAGGAAGGTCTCCATCGCCTGGCGCGAACGTGCGGAAAACTGCGCGCTCTTGCTCTCGATGAGGAAGAGCAACGTCCGTGCTCTCCGCGCGGGCAGACCTGCCAGGAGCTCGTCTCGGGTAAACATCTCAGCGGTCACCAGTGCCCTCCCGTGCCCAGTTGGGCATAGTTGCGTTCCGTCGGAAACGAATCGGGCTGGGATCGCCCGAGATGGCCGTGTTGCCGGCGTCGCCTGCCGGGGGAGCGTGGCTGGAACCGCGACGCTCCGACATTATATCATTGCAGTACGCATCGTGTCAAAACGATGCGGTCGAATGTGCTGTGTGGGAGGGGTGGAATAGTGCCCGCACCGGGAGTTCATCGCCACGCTATGCGATTGCGCTCGCTGAAGCGGGCTTTCCCGCTGCCCGCGGCGGCAAATCCGTGCCATCCTGCGCATCCGCTGTTCTCGCCGTCGGCAACCCGCGCACGCGCCTGTAGCGACATCCGCGCGGTTCCGCCCACGCCGGATTCGGGGCACGGCATGCCGTGCCCCCACCATTTTCGTAGAGACGCGAAATTTCGCGTCTTGTATATTAGAGTCAGCACCTTAACAGTCGAATAGCCAAATGTTGACTAGAGAGTCATACTTACTGTTGGGAGAG
>ENA-OSEO01003886-OSEO01003886.1-sediment-metagenome-genome-assembly--contig:-NODE-3886-length-16586-cov-2.674178_pt1 | contig 16586 bp, 21 predicted proteins | sample MGYA00237883_ERZ534232 | MGnify/ENA metagenome assembly ERZ534232 | reverse complement strand
CCTGATCCACGCAGCGACAATGGTCAAGGCGGGCGTATACCTGGTGGCCAGGATGAGCCCCGTCTTCTACGTGGGGGCCTGGTATCTAGGCATACCTGAAGCAAAGCTATACTTCACAGCCATAGCCATCGTGGGCGCCTTCACATGCTTCCTGGCCGCGAGCCAGGCCGTGGTCAGCGTCGAGCTCAAAAAGATACTGGCCTACAGCACTGTCAGCCAGATCGGGTACATGATGCTCGGCCTCGGGCTGAGTGGCTTGAGCGAGGAGGCCTACGTGGCCGGGCTCACGGCTAGCATATTCCACCTGATGAGCCACGCCCTGTTCAAGGCCGCACTGTTCCTGTGCGCGGGCTCAGTTATCCACTCCATCCACAGCATCTACACCTTCGACATGGGCGGCCTCAAGAAGTACCTGCCCAAGACTTACATGCTGATGTTGCTCGCGACCATTAGCCTCACAGGGTTCCCGCCCTTCAGCGGGTTCTGGAGCAAGGACGCGGTGTTCATCTCGGCCCTCGCCGCGGGGACGCCCCTTGCGTACCTGCTCCTAGCAGTCGGAGCCATTAGCGCCGCTTTAACCATGGCTTACAGCATCAGGTACATGTACGTCACATTCATCGCCCCAGAGAGCAAGCACATCCACGAGATGGAGCACCACGGGCACCACCCGCACGAGTCACCGGCCCTCATGTGGGGGCCCATAGCCGTACTGGTCGCCGTGATGCTGGTGATCTCGGCTCTGGGCCTGGTGGGCCAGTTCGTGCCGGGGCTCAACCCAGAGCTGTTCATAGAGACCCAGATGGAGCACGCGCTCCACGCCATCCTGCCTCACGAGGTGGAGGTCATCGTGCCCCACGTGGACGCACTGAAGCCCACGGCTTGGACGCTCAGCGGGGCCATGCTGCTCGTCGGCATAGCCTGCGGCTGGTACTTCTACCTGAGCGGCAAGGTTGACTCATGGGCGTGGGTCCAGGCCAGCGACCTGAGGAAGAGAATCCACAAGTTCCTGTGGAACAGGTGGTACCTCAACCCACTCTACTACCTGGTCTTCGTGGACGGCATCATCATCCTCGGCAGAGGACTATACTCGACCCTGGAGAAGGTTGTGTTCGACAAGATCACCCCCGTGGTGAGCGGCACAGCCATAGGGCTAGGAGGGGCCCTGTTCAAGAACGTTGAGCAGGACGTCATCGACAAGGGCCTCAACGAGGGGGTCCCCAAGGCAGCGGTCTCCCTATGGGACCACGTCAGGAAGCTGCAGACGGGGGTCCTCAGCTACAACCTGGCCTACATAGGGTTCATTCTCCTAGTTTTGATCCTGCTGTTCGTCTTCGTGATAAGTGGAGGAATGTAAGATGGTAATGGCATACACGCTCGGACTGGTACTCCTCGTACCACTGATCTTCACACCCATCGTGTACTTGTTGGGTAAACAAACCGGAAAGGGAACAGGATGGTGGACGGCATTGCCTCTCATCATCTCACTGCTTCTCCTGACCACGGTGGCCATGGAGATACGGGGTGGCGGAGAGGTGGTGGAGCAGTACAGTTGGGCCCCTGAAGCCGGCCTCAACTTCGGGTTGAAGGCGGACGGCCTCAGCATCTGGGTCCTCCTAACCATCAACCTGCTGTGCCTCGGCATAAGCATCTACAGCATCCCCTACATGGAGCACAGGCTCCACGAGTGGGAGCACGAGACTGGTGAACATCAAGGCAACAGCGCCTACTCGATGTACTACGCCCTCTACCTCCTCTACGCGGTGGGCATGCTGGGAACCGTGATGGCCACCAACACCATCCAGTTCTACTTCTTCTACGAGCTGATGCTGGTGCCTAGCTGGGCGCTGATCAACAACTACGGGTACGGCGAGCGGGAGCGCATCGGCATGATGTACTTCCTGTGGACCCACGTGGGCGCCGTCATCATGCTGGCCGGCCTGCTCAGCTGCTACTGGATCACGGGCAGCTTCGAGATAAGCGCCCTCTCGGCAGTGGTGGGCCACCCCTACGCGAGTCTGATAGCCTTCGCCATACTGATAGGGTTCTTCACCAAGATGGCCGTTTTCGGCATACACATATGGCTGCCCTACGCCCACGGTGAGGCCCCGACGCCCATCAGCGCCCTGCTGAGCCCCGCCATGATCGGCATCGGCAGCTACGCGGCCGTCAGGCTCGTGGCCCTGCCCATGGCGCCCGTGTTCGCGACGTTCAGCATGGTCTTCACCGTGTGGGCTCTGCTCACCATGGTGTACGGCGGCCTCATGGCCTTGGCTCAGGACGACATCAAACGGTTCCTGGCCTACAGCAGCGTCAGCCAGATGGGGTACATATTCCTCGGCCTGGCCAGCGCGGCGGCCTACGGTGAGGCGGGCGCCATCTTCCACTACGTGAGCCACGGCTTCGGCAAGTGCATTCTTTTCGGCGTCGCTGGCATACTCATAGCCCAGACCGGGACCAGGAGCATCAAGAAGATGGGAGGCCTGGCCGACAAGATGCCTTGGACGGCCACACTGGCCCTCCTGGGCTTCTTCACCATATGCGGGGTGCCTCCCACCGTCGGGTTCATGAGCAAGTTCATGGTCTTCACCGGCGTCTTCGAGACGGCGCTGACCAACCCGACGCAGCTGGTGGTGGCCGTCGTGGCCATCATCATGACGGTGCTCACGGTGGGCTACAGCCTGTGGACGGTGCGCAGGGTCTTCTTCGGACCCCTGGCAGAGGGCATGGGTGAGGTGAAGGAGGCCGAACTCCAGTACCTCATACCCCTAGCCGTCTTCGCCCTTGTGTCAGTCATCCTGGGCGTGTACCCGAAGCTGGTCACCGACTACCTGGTGCCCTTCTTCTTCGGGCTCCACTAACCCATCTTTTTCCTCCCACTTATCACAGTAAACGAGCGTAAAGCCGGTTTCTTGGATTTACACAAGTTTTTTTAGGCGAGAAAACGTTGCTGATAGGAAAATGAGCATAGCTGTCATTGGTCCCTCATCTTTTGTGACGTGCTTCGAACTCATCGGAGCCTCAGGCTACGAGGAGCACGAGGAGGGAGCAGTGGTCGCGACCCTTAACCGCCTGGTCAACGAGGGCGACTTCAAGCTCATCGTCATACCTGAACGATACGCTGGAGCCACCCGGCCCATAAGGGAGGAGGTCATGAAGAGGGGCAGGATCATACCGATCTTCGCCTTGATCCCCGACCTATCAATGGAGACCGGGATGAGGATGGAGGAGCTCCAGGCGGTGGTCTCGCTCGCTATAGGTACAAAATTGGAGTTGTAGGACAATGGAAATGAAGAGCATCCTTTCATTGGGCGGAAGACTGAAGAAACTTCTGGCCAAGGCCGAGGAAGAAGCACAGGGGATCGTGTCCGAGGCTCAGGCTAAGGCGGACGAGATCGTTAAGACCGCCAAGGATGAGTCTGAGAAGCGCCTCATCAGGGCCCAGTACCGTACCGGTCTCGACGAGTTCCTCAAAGACGCCGAGGAGGAGGCGAAACAGGAGGCCAAGAGGGTCGAGAAGGACTACGTAAAACGGGTGCAGGAGATCAAGGCCGTCCCCATGGACAGGATCAAGGAAGCTGCAGAGATGTTGGTCAAGGAGGTTCTACCTAAATGAGCCAGGACCTGGACGCGAAGCTGATCGAGAAGATAGTGGAGCAGCGGAGCCAGTTACTGGAGACGGCCGAGAAGAAGGCTCAGAGAACACTGGAGAGGGCTGAGGAGGACCGTCAACGGATCATGGAGCAGGCCAACAAGAGCATCGAAGGCATAGTCGGCTCCGAGCTGAGGGCCGTCCACGACAGGATCGTGGGGCGGGCGCAGTTGGAGGGCAGGAGGAAGCTCCTTGAGGCCAGGATGGAGGTCCTGGGGGCGGTTAAATCCGATGCATTGGAGGGGCTCATGGCCCTGTCTGAGGGAAAGAGCCCTGAGTACGACTACTCGGAGGTCTTGGTTAAGCTCATAGCCGAGGCCGACGAGGCCCTGGCGGATGACGAGTACGTGATAGCCGCCAACAAGAGAGACCTCGCGTACCTCAAGAAGAACATGAGTCGGGTGAGCGAAGCATTGGGCGGCAAGAAGGTGCGTCTCAGCGAAACCCCCTTGGACATAATCGGGGGCGTGGTCGTGATGAACGCCAACGGCACCAAGACCATGGAGAACACCCTTGAACAGAGGATAGAGGCCGCGAACAGCAGGCTCCAGACGGAGATCGCGCTGAAGCTGGGGGTCATCTAGATGGCTCAGCGACTCGAAGGAACCATAGAGAGGATCAACGGCTCGCTGGTCGTCTCCAAGTTCACGGAGGAGCCCAAGATGGGCGACCTCGTAGAGGTGGGTGACCTGAAGCTCATGGGGGAGATCGTCAGGCTCAGCGAGGAGGCCGCCTACATTCAGTGCTACGAGTCAACCTCCGGGCTTAAGCCCGGGGAGCCTGTCGTAGACATAGGCACGCCCCTCGTGGCCGAGCTAGGCCCGGGCATAATGGCCAAGATCGTGGACGGCGTGGAGCGCTCAGAGATAGAGCTTTGGGACATGACGGGCCCCTTCATCACCAGGGGCACCAACCTCGCCCCCCTAAACAGGGAGAAGCAGTGGGAGTTCAAGCCCACCGTAGAGGCCGGGGCCAAGGTCACAGGTGGCGACGTCATAGGCACAGTCCAGGAGACAGAGACATTCATCCACAGGATAATGGTGCCGCCCACGCTGACCGGGACCATCAAGTCCATCAAGGCTGGGACCTACACGGTCACGGAGCCCGTGGGGGTCCTCGAGACCGAGTCCGGCGTGGAGGTGGAGCTCAAGATGATGCAGACCTGGCCCGTCAGACGGAGCAGGCCCATCAAGGAGAGGCTGGCGCTGAACGCACCCCTCATCACCGGGCAGAGGGTCATCGACACCTTCTTCCCTTGCGCCAAGGGGGGCGCCTCGGCCATCCCCGGGGGCTTCGGGACAGGCAAGACTGTCACGCTGCAGCAGATAGCCAAGTGGAGCGACGCCGACATCATCGTCTACATCGGCTGCGGCGAGCGCGGCAACGAGATGGCGGACGTCGTCGAGCAGTTCCCCGAGATCAAGGACCCGAGGAGCGGCAGGAAGCTCATCGAGCGCACCATCATCGTCGCCAACGTGAGCAACATGGCGGTCTCGGCCCGTGAGGCCAGCATCTACATGGGCATCACCATAGGCGAGTACTTCAGGGACATGGGGTACGACGTGGCCCTCATGGCCGACTCCACCAGCAGGTGGGCCGAGGCCCTGCGTGACATCTCGGGCCGCCTGGAGGAGATACCCGCCGAGGCCGGGTTCCCCGCGTACCTGTCGGACAGGATAGCGGAGATATACGAGAGGGCCGGGAGAGTTCAGTTGATAGGCGCCGAGGAGAAGTACGGGAGCCTCACCCTTCTGGGGGCCGTGTCGCCGCCTGGCGGGGACTACTCGGAGCCCGTCACAACGACGACCCTAAGGTTTATCGGAACGTTCTGGGCCCTAGACAGCCAGCTGGCCTATAGGCGCCACTTCCCGGCCATCAACTGGCTTAGGAGCTTCACAAGGTACCTGACGGTGGCCGCCAGGTGGTGGAGCCAGTACGAGCCCAAGTGGGACGAGACGAGGAGCCTGGCGCTCAGGCTGCTGGAGGAGGCCGCCGAGATCGAGGAGACGGCGCGCATCATAGGCGAGAAGGCGCTGCCGGACGACCAGAGGCTTGTGCTGCTGATGGCCGAGATGCTGAGGGAGGGCTTCCTGGTGCAGAGCGCGTACCACGACGTGGACACGTTCTGCCCGCCCGAGAAGCAGGTGAAGCTGCTGATGCTGTTCACGGAGTTCTACAACATGGCCAGGCCCCTCATCGAGTCCGGGATACCCATCGACAAGGTCCGGGAGATGGACGTCATCAGGGAGATCATGAGGCTCAAGGAGAGGGAGGGCACCCAGCCAATAGACCAGGCCAGGGCCACGATGGTGGACGAGATCAGGGCCCTGAAGGCCCAGTACGAGGTGAACAAGCAGTGAGCAAGCTAGCGCGTATAGTCTACAAGACCACGACGGAGATCAAGGGCCCAATCCTCATGGTGGAGCGGGTCAGGGACGTGGCCTTCGACGAGATCGTCCTCATAGAGAGGCCCAACGGGGAGACCGTGCAGGGCAACGTCCTGGACGTGAGCAGGGACTGGGCCATGGTCCAGTGCTTCGGCGAGACCTCGGGCCTGGACATAAGCACCAAGATCAGCTTCACCGGCGACGTCCTCAGGATACCCGTCTCCGAGGACCTCATAGGCAGGGTCTTCAGCGGCAGCTTCCAGCCCCTGGACAACATGCCCCAGATCATAGGCAAGGAGCGCCGCGACGTCAACGGTGGTGTCATCAACCCGGCCGCCAGGGAGGTACCCCGAGAGTTCATCCAGACCGGCATCAGCAACATCGACGGCATGAACAGCCTGGTCAGAGGCCAGAAGCTACCCATATTCAGCGAGTCCGGTATGCCCCACAACCAGCTGGCCGCCCAGATAGCCAGGCAGGCCACAATCCCGGGGGCGGAGTCCGAGTTCGCCATCGTGTTCGGGGCAATGGGCATCAAGAACGAGGAGGCCGCCTACTTCAGGGAGGAGTTCGAGAAGACCGGTGCGCTCAACAAGAGCGTCATGATCCTGAACCTGGCCGATGACCCGCCCAGCGAGCGTATCGTCACTCCCCGCATCGCCCAGACCATAGCGGAGTACCTGGCCTTCGACATGGGGATGCACGTGCTGGTCATCCTCACGGACATGACCAACTACGCGGAGGCCCTAAGGGCCATCAGCATCGCCCGAGAGGAGATACCCACCAGGAAGGGGTACCCAGGCTACCTGTACAGCGACCTGGCGACCATATACGAGCGCGCAGGCCGCATCAAGGGCAAGCCCGGCAGCGTCACGCTGATGCCCATCCTGTCGATGCCGGCCGGAGACATCACCCACCCGATACCTGACCTCACAGGGTACATCACAGAGGGCCAGCTCATCATCCAGCGCGAGCTCAGCCTCAGGGGCATCTACCCGCCCATGAACGTGCTCCCAAGCCTCAGCAGGCTAATGAAGGACGGCATCGGAAAGGAGACCACCCGCGAGGACCACCAGGACGTCAGCAACCAGCTGTACATGGCCTACGCCGAGGGCACGAGGGCAAGGGGCCTGGTCCGCATCGTCGGCACCGTCGGCCTATCGGACCGTGAGCGCCAGTGGCTCAACTTCGCGGACAGGTTTGAGAGGGAGTTCGTCAACCAGGGCATCTACGAGAACAGGACCATCGAGCAGACCCTCGACCTGGCCTGGGAGCTCCTGGCCGACCTCCCCGAGGAGGACCTCATCAGGGTCCGCGAGGCGTACATAAAGAAGTACCACCCCAAGCACAAGAGTGAAGCCTAGAAATGTCCGCCACATCCGGCGTCAGGCCCACAAAGGGCTACCTCATGGAGACCAAGACACGTATCCAGGTCGTGGAGCGCGGGACCGAGTTCCTGAAGCTGAAACGCGACCAGCTGGCCAAGCAGCTCACAGAGTCCTTGGACGTGCTCCGGGGCCGACGCATCCTCCTGCTGAAGAACCTGCAGGAGGCCTACGGCGCCTTGACGGCGGCGTACCTGAGCCTGGGGCCGACCGAGGTGAAGAGCCAGGTGAGGGCCATCAGGAAGCCCCTCACCCTCGAGGTGCTCCCCCGCAGCGTCATGGGGGTGGTCTACCCGTCGGTGCGCGTCAAGGACAAGCCTGAGATCGCGGCGGAGCTGGACATAACCCTCGCCCACGCCGCCGAGGAGGTGTACGCGATCATCGAGGAGCTCATACACCTGGCGGAGTTCGAGGAGAGGGTTGAGCGCATAGCCCAGGAGTTGGGCACCACGAACAGGAAGGTGAACGCCCTGGAGAACTTCGTAATACCCGACATGAAGACCGTCATAAAGTTCATAGAGGACAAGCTGGACGAGGAGAGCATGGAGGAGCTTGTGAGGACGAAGCTCATAGGAGGTGCTAAGGCATCGAGAAGATGAAGCTGGGCACCACCTACGCGGTGCTGAGGACCCACGCCAGGATCGCGGACCTCCTGGACAAGGAGCAGATGAGTAGGCTCGCGGAGGCCCCAGACATAGCGGAGTTCCTGGTGAGGCTCAAGGAGACCCCCTACGGGGAGGTGCAGGTCCAGATAGACGACAAGCTGGCCCTCAGCCTGGAGAAGGTGTTCATAGAGAAGTTCACGGAGCGCATAGAGAGCATAGTGAAGATCACGCCCACGAAGATGGGCGAGTTCCTCCGAGCCTACTTCGACCTCCGCTTCGAGGTGGTGAACCTCAAACGCATCCTCAGGGGCAAGTTCACGGAGTCCCCCGAGGAGGAGATAAGGGACTCCCTCATACCCATCAACCCTTACCTGATAGACAGCTACGACGCCCTCATCCGGGCGGACAGCCTGGAGGAGGCCGTGGTCCTCTTGGAGGGGACACCCTACGGAGAGCTAGTCGATAAGCTAGACGTCTACAGGGAGCAGGACGCCCTGTGGCCCCTGGAGCTGACACTCAACCACGTGTACGCCAAGAGGACCCTGAGTCTGGGGAAGGAGCTGCCCCCCAGGAACCAGCACATAGTGGACAGCCTGGCCAAGTTCGAGACCGACATCGAGAACATCCTGGTGGCCCTGAAGCGTCGGGGCAGGAAGGACGTGGACCTGGGGGAGATATTCCCCGTCACGTACTACGTTGACCTAAAGACCCTCCAAAGCGTCATAGAGGCAGAGAGCCTCGGCCACGCCATCGACGGCCTCGAGGAGCCCTACCGGGGCGTCATGGAGCCCATCAAGACGGGAGACATCGCCCTGGTGCGCGCCATGGTCAGGAAGGGCAAGTACGATGCAGCCAGCAAGGCCCGGGCCGGCGACGAGTACGGGTTCAACGTTGTGCTGGCGTTCCTAGTCTACAGCGAGATCGAGAAGGACAACCTTGTTGGCCTGGCCTGGGGTAAGGTGCAGGGCCTGGGCAGCGAGGAGCTCATGAAGTACATAGTCATCCCCTGGGACTAGCCCCACCCATTTATCTCCCCGGAACCATTCTATTACACCATGAACCAGAAGTGGGAGACGGTGTACTTCGAAAAACCTGGCAGAGAGAACACCGACGAGACACTGAGGCTGGCCAAGATGCGCGCCGACCAGCTTGGCATCCGCAACATCGTCGTTGCCAGCTACACGGGCTACACGGGCGCCAAGGCGTCAGAGGTCTTCAGGGGCTACAACCTGGTGGTCTCGGCCGGAATGATGGGGTTCCAGGAGCCCAACCAGACCAGGATGAGCCCGGAGCACCTGAGGACCATGGAGGGCAACGGGGCCAAGGTCTTCTACCACCTACACGCCTTCGGCGGCCTGGGGAGGGCCGTGAAGAACAAGTTCGGCGCCATACAGGTGGACGAGATCATAGCCCACACCCTCCGGCTCCTCAGCCAGGGCGTCAAGGTGGGCTGCGAGATATCGTGCATGGCGGCCGACGCGGGGCTCATCAGGACGGACGAGGAGTGCGTGGCCGTGGGGGGCAGCGGCGGCGGGGCGGACTCGGCGGTCGTGCTGCTGCCGGCCAACACTCACAGGTTCTTCGACACGAGGATAAGGGAGATAATCTGCAAGCCCAGGTAAGCTACCGCACCATGACGTTCTTGGCCCACCACTTTATCATTGGGGCCATCATCATGAGCCACGTCATGAGGAAGTTCAGCACCTTGATTGTCTCAGGCTCCATGTCTCTTCTATGATAAACTATAACAATGATCCATATTACTGTAACCTATTAATGATAAGTATTCTGATGTAAAACAGGGTGTAAACGGTTGTATGTTGGAAGTGAACACAGGAAAAAGTTATAACAACTATATTAAATATACCTGGATATTTTAAGTGTATTAACATCATGGTTTAAATTGATGATTATCGATAAGTGAGGAAAAGGTTAAACGCCATTGATTATAACCAATACATCACCATGGATATGCCGAAGGACGCGATAAAACGGGCAGTGTCGATTGAACTGGAGAAGCTCTACGGCGACGAGCTCATCAGCCTGGAGGTCGTGGGAGCCATGCCGTACCCCATGAAGAAGGACAAGTACGTGGCGACATACAATCTCCGTCTACGGGGGCGGCCGCCCATAATGTTGGCCAAGGTGGTGGTGGACCTGGCCACCGGTAAGCTTGAGGAGTACGAGCCCGGGTTACTCTAGTCGATGCCCTTGATGATCCTCGCGGCTTCCCTCAGGTTCCTAGTCTCATAGTCCGGCTGCTGGTCGGGGCTCGACGGCTTCTCCTCCATGTTCCTGTTCACCCAGATGGTCCAGATGCCCACAAGCTTAGCTGGCCTTATGTCGCTGAGAGGCGTGTCACCTACGCTCACCGTCTCAGAGGTCTTCGCCCCCAAGATGCTCAGGGCCTTCCTGTAGTACTCTGGCTCAGTCTTCCATACCCCGAGACGCGTCTCGCTGAAGGTTTCCGTGAAATATCTTTTACCGGTCCTCCTCTCCAGCGTCTTGGCCTTCGCCTCGGCCCCGAAGCCCGTGCTCAGGCATATGTTCAGCCCCATCTCCCTGAGCGAGTCTAGAGCCGGTATGGCGTCAGGGTAATAGATGGGGTCCTCCTGGGCCTTCGTCTTCGCCTCATCGAACTTGGCGCATATCTCCTCGGCGGCCTTCTGGTCGAAGGGGAGCCTGAGCTGGTCGAACAGGAGCCTGCAGTGGAACATGGCGTCGTCGTGGCGCTCCAGGTACCTCGTGTGGATGAGGGCCCTGTGGACGTCGTACACCCATATCCTGTACAGTTCCTCCCCGCTGTAGCCGAGGACGCCTTCCAGGCTCCTCTCCATGACGCCGTCCATGTCGTGGATGGTGCTGTCGTAGTCCATGAGGACGGTCCTTATCATGGTTCAATGGATGCCACGGCTTTATTTAACACCGGCCCATTCATTGGGGTATGAGGGTCAAGGTTCCTGAGGCGGTGCTGAAGGGTATCATGGAGCTGGCCGTGGGCGCTCACCCCCGTGAGATGATCATGCTTCTCAGGGGCGAGAGGTCTGAGGGGGAGATCCGGGTCACAGAGACGCTTTTCCCCCCCATGGGAGTGGGCGGCAGAGGCTTCGCCAGCTTTCCCGTCCACATGCTGCCCATAGACCTTAGCATAGTGGGCACCGTCCACAGCCACCCCTCGGGCAACCTGAGCCCATCTGTGGGGGACTTCAACGGCTTCTACGGGCGCGTAATGATGATCGTCGGGCCCCCCTTTAGCAGGTCGGCGGTGGCCGTCTACAACAAGAAGGGCGACCTGTTGGAGCTAGAGGTGACGAGCTGAGTGGGATCGAACAGGCTGTGGGCGGCCAAGGCCGTCTCCCTCGTGTTCAACGCCCCCTCCATCGCCGTCTTCACGTTCCTCTACGTCTACCTGCGAGCCGAGCCCACGCCCGGCAGTGGCTTGATAGCCGCGGCCGTGTTCTTCTCGGGGGTGCTGCCCGTCGTCCTGATACTGTTCATGAAGAGGAGCGGGATAGTGTCCGAGATGATGGTGGACAACAGGGAGGACCGGACCAGGCCCTTCCTAGGCGCCCTGGTCAGCTACCTCATGGGGGTCGTGGCCCTGTACGTCATGGGGGCCCCTCCGGCCATGCTCTACCTCATGGCCTGCTACTTCGTGAACAGCCTGGTCATGATGATCATCACCCTGAGGTACAAGATCAGCATCCACGCAGCGGGCGTGGCCGGCCCCACCGTGTTCCTGGTACGCGTATACGGGCTGACCTTCTGGCCCTTCCTGGTGGTCGCAGCCTTGGTCTCATGGGCCCGGTACCAGCTTGAGGTTCACACGGCCTGGCAGCTGGCCCTGGGCCTTCTGGTCACGGGGCTGCTGACCTACATCCAGTTGGAGATATACATGCTCATCCTCCCACTATGATCGGGAAGATGGTGACCCTGTCCCCCTCGGCGAGCCTGGCCGAGTCCCACAGCCGCCTGCCGTTGACGACCACCCCCACGGTCCTCCTGTCATAAGTGTAAAGAGTCTCCTCGCCCAGCATGGCTATGAACTCACGCAGAGTTGAGGGCTCCTGGACGGTGAGGGTGACGGGCTTGGGGTACACGGTTATGAAGCGTGGACGGGTGAAGTTAACCCTTGTCCAGGCCCATCTCCCTGCGTCTCTGCAGGTACCTGCGGTACCAGGCGTCCACGTTGTCCCTGGTGACGTGGTCCTTGTGGTGCCTGAAGCCTCCCTTGAAGCCCTGGGGGATGTGCATGAGCTCGTGGATGAGGGTCTTGTTCTGGGCCTCCACCGGGTAGTAGTCGAACAGCTCGTGGATGACCTCTATGATGTACGTGGGCTGCATATTCATGGCCTCCTGCCATATCCTGCCGAGGCCGTGGATGCGGGCTATGGTGCGCTTTGCCTCGCTGCCCCTGCTCCTGACGCAGTATATCCTGGCCAGGTCCACGTGGTCGAACATGAGTAGCTCTGTGATCTCCGTTACCCTCTTCTTGATGTCCGGGGCCTCGAAGTACTCGATCACGGGTGTCTCTGGGCGCCGTGAGCGTAAAAACTCGACGGCAAAGCTTATTGGATGGATGATCCATCCAATATCCGTGGACTTGGAGAGGGAGCTTACGCCCGCCAGGAGGGCATCCATGCTGGCAGTGTTCACGGCGGCTGCCGTGGCCACCAACTACCTTCTCATCGGAGTGGTCAACGTGAAGTTCATGGACCTTGTGGTGTTCTCGGGAGGGTACCTTTACGGGGCCGGTTTCGGGGCCACCCTGGGGGCCATGGTGTGGCTGGTCTACGGGACAGTCAACCCCTACGGGTTTAATCTGCCTACGTTGATGGCGACCATGCTGGGGGAGGCGGTGTACGGGGTTGTGGGGGGCCTCCTAGGGAGGCGAATGGGTGTGAGGCCCGGGTGGGGCCCGGACGCCCGCCTCGGCGTGGTGGGTTTTCTCCTCACCTTCGCGTACGACCTGTTCACCAACCTTGTCTCCGCATACGTGGCGGGCATCCCGGTGGCAGTGGCCCTGGTGAGCGGCGTCCCCTTCGCCCTGCTGCACGAGGCGAGCAACGCCGTGTTCTTCTCGGTCGGATTCCCGCCCCTCCTCCAAGCCGTGAAGAGAGTTGAAACGTCATGATGAAGGAATCAAACTACAAGTGGGTGGCCGCGGCGCTCCTGTGCACGACCCTCGTCTCGGGGGCCGCCGCCGTGTACATGAACGCCAGGGTGAGCGCGTTGGAGGCGGATTACCAGAAGGCTCTCCTAGAGCTTGAGCGGTTCACCGTCACCGTGGACATATTCATCGACTACGGCGACGGCGCATCGGTGTGGCACAACGGGACCAGGGTGGCCGCAGGCGAGTCCCTGCTGAACGCCACGGGGCGGGTGGCCGAGCTGAGCTACACCCTGTCCGAGTACGGGGCGTTCGTGGACAAGGTGAGCGGCGTCGGCGGCGAGCCGGGCAAGTACTGGACGTGGAGCTACTATGATGGGGGCTGGCAGTACGGCCCAGTGGGGGCCGACCAGTGGAGGCTCCACGACGGTGACGTGGTGGCGTGGACGTACGCCGCCTTCTCGTAAGACTTAACCGGGGCCGGGTGAAAAAGAGACCGTGAACCCCGTCGAGACCCTTTACGCTTTGACCGGGAAGGAGGCGCCGGGCCGCTCCCCCGAGTTCACGGCGGCCCACACGCTCATGGCCCTGCGGATCGTAGGGGAGAGAGGCCCTGGCAGGCAGCAGCTATCAGCGGAGCTGCGGCTGGGGGAGGGCACCGTCAGGAACCTCCTGCGGAGGCTGACCGAGGAGGGGCTCGTCTCGTCCACCAGGCGGGGCGTGGCTTTGACAGCCGCGGGTGAGGGGCTTCTAGCCGAGCTGGGCTCGGTCATCAGGGGGAGGCCGGTTCCCGGCAGCGGCTTCACCGTTGGGGAGCACAACTACGCGGTGCTGGTCAAGGGGGGAGCCTCGAAGGTGAGGCTGGGCGTGGAGCAGCGCGACAGGGCCCTCATAGCGGGGGCCTTGGGCGCAACGACCCTTGTGGTGGAGGCCGAGGGACTCAGGGCACCTGCCCTGGCAAGCGCTGTCGATGATCGTCTATCTGAAGCCATCCGGGAGTTGGGCCCAGAGGACCTTGACGCCGTGGTGATAGGCACCGGCTGCACGCCCTTCCTGGCCGAGATCGGGGCCTACTCCGCCGGCCTCGAGATGCTCCGCTAGGCTCCGCGGCTCCGAGGATCTCGGCGCCCTAGGCTTCCGCCTTCTCGGGCTCCTTCACGAAGACCATTATCATGAGGCCCACGAGGGCGACCGTGACTGACAAGATTACCCAGAGCATACTCTGGTTGGCCCTGTACAGGTAGCCACTTAGGAAGGTGCCCAGGGTTATGCTCGACATTGCCACTATCCCCGTGGCCCATGCGCTGCTGGTGACCCATATGCCTCCGCTCCCCAGGGCCGCTATTAGGCGTCCTCTCTTCTCTCTTGGCGCCATGTCCGTGAACATGGACTGGAGGGCTGGGTTGATGAATGTGTTGGGCACTGCCGAGGCGGCCAGGATGAGAAGCACCTGGGTGAAGCTTGTGGCCCTCAGGAACAGGAGGGGCGGGGCGGCGCACGCGATCAGGCAGAGGCCCGCGACCTTCCTCTTGCTGAACCTGTCCACCAGCCTCCCGGCTGGGAAGCTGAGGGCGACGTTGATGGAGCCCACCGCCAGGGCCAGGGTGCCCCACTGCCTGGTGTTGAGGCCTATGACTTCAGTTGCCCTCACTATCCAGAACGGGGAGACGAGGCTGACCGAGAACATGAGCACGGATGTCAGGAGGCCAAGCTTGACGAGGTCGCGGGGCGCGGTCCTTAGGGTCGAGGCGATGTTCCTGTAGGATTCCGCGAGGAGGTGGGGGACCCCGCCGAGGTTTATCCTGAGGCCGCCGTCGGCCCTGCTCAGGGTCTCCTTGAGGTACTTGAGCCTGAGGGTGGCTACTATCAGGGCCACGAAGAACCCGAGGCTGTACAATCCCTTGATGGCCGGCACTATGCCGTATGCGTCGATTAGCCAGCCGCCTATGAGGGGCGAGGCGACCCCGAAGGCCCCCGGTACGGCCATGGTGGCCGCGTACCCGAGGCCCCTATTCTCCGGGGGGATGCTGTCGGCCATGAGGGCCTGCATGGCCGGGATGTAGAAGGTGACGAAGCTCTGCATGAATATGCCGACGGCCACCCACTGCCAGCTGCTTGTGAACACGAAGATGGGGAACGTGAAGGCGTAGACGAAGGTCATGTAGGCCATGACCTTGATGCGTCCCTGGTAGTCGGCCAGGTACCCTCCTAGCGGGTACAGGATCATGGATGCTAGGTTACCGACCGCCATGACCTGGCCTATGGTCTCGTACTCGCCGCCCAGGGCCATGACGTAGAGGCTGAGGAAGGGCCCTATGATGTCGATGCTCACCCTCCAGAGGATGCTGCAGACTGTGAGCACCAGGATGTTGCCCCTCATGAGCCTGAGTATCTCTGACAAGGCTGACCCAGACAAGGGTCTCATCTGGGGCTATAAACTCACCTCAATTTGGGTAACGCTATATGGGTTGAGGCCCCCTTCTACTCATGCTCCACTTCGGCTACGGCTCCAACCTGAACCAGGGGTTCCTTCGCAGGTACTGTCCGGGCGCGGAGTACGTCATGAAGGCGTTCCTGCCCAACTACGAGGTACAGTTCCGTTTCTGGAGCAAGCGGCGCCAGGGCGGTATCAGCACCATCATCGAGAAGCCCGGGGGCCTGGTCCACGGCGTAATCTACGATGTGCCCGAGGACGAGCTCAAAGTGCTTGACGAGCTGGAGAGTGTCCCCCAGGGACTCTACAGACGCGAGACCTTCCTGGTCCTGGGCGAGGGAGGCGGGTGGCAGGAAGCCGACCTTTACCGCGTCGCCAGCCCTAAGGGCCCCTTTACCCCCTCAAGAAGCTACGTGGAGCTCATGCTCGCGGGGGCCAGGGAGCACGGCCTCGACCCCGGGTACGTGAGGAAGATCGAGGAGATTCTCGCCAGGTCAGCTTGAGGCCTCGTAGACCACCTCGCCGCCCACGATGGTCATGAGGGCCCTCGCCTTCAGTATCTCCTCGGGGCTCACCCTGGTGATGTCCCTGTCAAGGACCACGAAGTCGGCCAGCTTCCCAGGCTCCACGCTGCCTTTGCACGTCTCGTTGCCCTCGAGGTACGCGGCGTTCCAGGTGTAGGCCCTTATGGCGTCCATGACGCTGATGGCTTCGGCCCTGCAGAGGACCTGCCCGGTGCGGCTCTTGCGGGTGACGCACCCGTAGATGCCTGTGAGGGCCCAGCTCGAGCCGAAGCCGTCGCTGTTGCCTGCGGCGACTATGCCGTGGTCCTTGAAGCTCCTCATGGGGTAGTACCCGCAGAGGCGGCTCTGCCCCAGGGCCGCGACGTGGCTGTCGCCGATGGGGTAGCAGAAGCCTATGGAGGCAGAGACGATGACGCCAAGCTCGCTCATCTTCTTCAGCTGCCTGGGGAGCACGTAGCCCGCGTGCTCTACCCTGTGGCGGTGGCCCGGCCA
>ENA-OSEO01003884-OSEO01003884.1-sediment-metagenome-genome-assembly--contig:-NODE-3884-length-16588-cov-8.657198_pt1 | contig 16588 bp, 11 predicted proteins | sample MGYA00237883_ERZ534232 | MGnify/ENA metagenome assembly ERZ534232 | reverse complement strand
GATTTGCGCTCAATGAAATGGCCGACCAGGGCCGGGATGTCCTCGGTCCTCTGACGGAGCGGGGGGATCATGATGGGAAAGACGTTGATCCGAAACCACAGGTCTTCCCGAAACTGACCCGATCGGACCATCTCCTCCAGGTTCCGATGGGTGGCGCTGATGATGCGGACATCCACGGGGATGGGTTCGGTGCCGCCCACCCTCTCGATTTCATGCTGCTGCAGCACTCGAAGCAATCTCGCCTGGGCTGCAAGAGGAAGATCTCCGATCTCGTCCAGGAAGATGGTCCCGGTATGGGCCCTTTCAAAGCGGCCCCGTTTTCTGGATATGGCCCCGGTAAAGGCCCCCTTCTCATGGCCGAACAATTCGCTGTCGATCAGGCTTTCGGGGATGGCCCCACAGTTCACCTTGATGAATGGATTATCCTTGCGCGGGGAGGAATAATGGATGGCATTGGCAAAGACCTCTTTGCCCACTCCGGTCTCTCCCATAAGGAGGACCGGGCTGTTCAGGGGGGCCACCTGCCGCACCGCTTCGATTACCTCGTTGAGGCCGAAATCCGCGCCGATGATGGTGTCGCCGGTCATCTCCAGCATCTGTCGGCGAAGATACCGGTTGTCGTCGGATGCCATATCCTTCAGCCGGAGGATCTCCTGGTGTTGAAGGATATTGGATATGGCTATGGCAAAAGGCTCATGGAGTGCGGAGATCAACTTCGCATGGGATTCAGTGTAGCGGTTTTTGCCTTCCGCGAATAGGCCGATGTTGCCCAGCCGTTTCTTCTCAATCTCCAGATCCATCATCAGATGGGATGTATCTGCCGGCCAAAACATCGACAGTGCGTGGCGCACTGGCGGTTCCTCCTCATCCGGGTCATTGAAAATGGTTATTCCCGGATTCTTGGCCCACTTCTCTTTTATCCAGCGCCAAAATTCCCTGGGCATGGAAATGGGATTATCCGGCCTCTGCAAATGAGGAGGCCAGATGGCGGCCAGTATCCTGCCGAGGTTCAGTTCAGGATCGTATAGAGAGAAGAACATACCGGAAATCGGCATGGATATTTGCAGATAGTCCATGCACCGCTTCATGGCGGCTTCAATGTTGAGACTGCTGAAGATCTTTAATGTCGCCTGACGGAAGAATTCATTTTCATCCAAACCCAGCGCCTCGCTCCTTATCTAAGGATAACCCTCCAGAACACCCCCTGCCACACCTTCATATTTGAAAGATTTAGCATGTTTCTGTCAAATAAGAAAGGAAAAACTGTTCGATATGGAAGTTATCAGCCTTTCTGTTTCATAACCTTATGATTTCTATACATGAATTAATCCGGCACGAATTTCGCTATAGATCTCTATAACCATTTATGGAACCGGTTATGGGTTCAAAGGTTCAGGGGTTTTATTCTTGTCGACATGTGGCATTTGAAAACCGATTTGGACCTTGAGCCTTGAACCTGTGAAAGGTTACGGAGTTGTCACATGATGCCATGCGTTGAATTGAAAGGAAGAGGTGCGTATGAAATGGATTGAGATGATACACCTGCGATCCTATTCGCAACCGGACCGGGATGATGCGCTCGCAGCCTTTCAACAACTTACGGTATCTGACCAGCAAAGTGATCTTCAAGACATTACTCTGCTGCGCCGCATTACCCTGGAGAATGACCTCTGCATCTTCATTCACTGGGAGGGTGAAGGTCCCGGGAGGGGAAAGAGTCCTCTGGGGCTGCAACTATCTGCGGCTTTTTCGGAATTCGGTCAGATCAATCATTCGGCGTGGGCGCAGGAAGCCAGTGTTCCTGCTGAACGGAAGGAGGATAATCTATCATGAAGAACGGGGTAACGCTCATTGTCGCCATCGGTATTATCTCCGGCGGCCTTATGCTGGCAGGCTGCGAGCAATCGACACACTCCCAGCCTGCCCCCGCTGTTCCGGAAGTAGCCACAATGACAGTGTCAACGCAGTCCGTTGTGCTGACAACGGAATTGCCGGGCCGCACGTGTTCTTACCTGACAGCGGAGATCCGTCCCCAGGTCAGCGGCCTTATCCAGAAACGCCTGTTTACGGAGGGTTCCGACGTCAAGGCCGGGGAGGTGCTCTATGAAATCGACCCGGCCCCTTTTCGGGCAGCCCGCGACAATGCCCAGGCCAATCTCGCCGCCACCCATAAAGCGGCTGAGCAGGCACGGGCCGCGGTGGCAGCGGGCCTCGCCGAGGTCGCCCGTCAGCGGGCCACCCTTGAACTGGCCCGCATAAACCGGGAACGGTTTGAGTCGCTCCTTAAAGACAAGGCCGTCTCTGCCGGTGAGCGCGACCAGGCCGTCACCGATGCCAAGGTCGCAGAGGCCGCCTTGCAGTCTGCCGAGGCACAAGTGGACAGCGCCCGGAAGGCCGTCGGCGCAGCAGAGGCGTCCATCCAGCAGGCAAAAGCCGCCCTGGAGACGGCCCGTATCAATCTGGACTACACCAAGATCACCGCGCCCATCTCCGGCCGGATCGGCAGATCCAGCGTCACCGTGGGCGCCATTGTGACCGCGTATCAGGCCGTGGCCCTGGCCACCATTCACCAACTGGACCCCATCTACGTGGATGTGCCCCAATCCACCACTGAACTGCTGCATCTGAAGCGCAACCTGGCCCGCGGCCGCATCAACAACCGTGGGGCCGACCAGAACAAGGTCGCGCTCGTGCTGGAAGACGGCACGCCCTATTCCCTGGAGGGGACCCTTCAATTTCGGGATATAACAGTGGACCCGACTACAGGGTCCGCTATCCTGAGGGCCATTTTTCCGAATCCGGAAGGAATGCTCCTGCCGGGGATGTTCGTCCGTGCCGTGGTGAAAGAGGGCGTCACAGAGGAGGCCCTCCTGATCCCCCAGCAGGCCATCTCACGCGATGCAAAGGGAAATCCCCTTGCGCTGATCGTGGGCCCCGAGGGGAAGGTGGAGCAGCGGATGCTCACTCTGCGTCGCGCGATCGGAGACCAATGGCTCGTTGCGTCAGGTCTTCAGGCGGGCGATTGCGTGATCGTCGAAGGGATGCAGAAGGTCCGGCCCGGCGTCTCGGTGAACCAAGTTCCTTTTGGCGCCCCGGGCAAAAAGGATCCCGGGCACCCAAAAACGGCCAGTGTGGCCTCAACGTCCATCGGATCCAACTAAGGGGGGCGCATGATGTTATCAAAGTTTTTCCTGGATCGCCCGGTCTTTGCGTGGGTCATCGCCATCATCATTATGCTGGCAGGCGGCTTGGCCATATACAATCTCCCCGTATCCCAGTACCCCCCTATTGCGCCCCCATCAATTTATATTCGGACCATGTATCCGGGAGGTTCGGCGGAGACCGTTGAAAACAGCGTCACCCAGATCATCGAGCAGAAGATGACGGGTCTTGACGATATGCTGTACATGTCCGCCACCAGTGATTCGTCCGGTATGGCCCGCATCGAGCTGACCTTTGCGCCAGGGACCGATCCGGATCTTGCCTGGGCCAAGGTGCAAAACAAACTCCAGCTCGCCATGGCGAGTCTGCCAGAGACGGTGCAGCGCCAGGGCATCTTGGTCGGCAAGTCCACCAGAAACTACCTCTTAATTGTGGGCCTGGTCTCGGAAGACGGCAGCATGAGCAAGGATGATCTGGGCGACTATGCCGTGTCCAACATTGAGAAGGTCCTGGCACGGGTGCCGGGGGTCGGTGAGGTCGAGGTCTTCGGTTCTCAGTACGCTATGCGCATCTGGCTGAATCTCGACAAGCTGACCGAATATCAGATGACGATTCAGGACGTGGTTACTGCGCTGAAGGCCTACAACGTGGAGATTTCCGCCGGCCAGTTAGGCGGGGCCCCGGCCGTCGAAGGCCAGAGGTTGAATACCTCCATCGTAGTTCAGAGCCTTCTCAAGACCCCGGAGGAGTTCGCCGCCATTCCCCTGCGCATTAACCGGGACGGTTCCATCGTGCGCATCAAGGATGTGGGACGGACGGAATTGGGCTCCGAGACCTATGATATCGATACCACTTACAACGATAACCCTGCCGCCGCTCTTGCCATCCGGCAGGCCGCGGGCGCCAATGCATTAGACACGGCCGATGCGGTAAAGGCCAAGATGGAGGAACTCAGCCGATACTTCCCCCCCGGCATGAAGGTTGTCTATCCGAACGATACCACCCCCTTCATCAAGGTGGCGATCAACGAGGTGGTCAAGACCCTCTTGGTGGCGATCCTGCTGGTGTTCCTGGTCATGTATCTTTTCCTGGGAAACTTCCGGGCCACCCTGATCCCGACCATCGCGGTTCCGGTCGTACTCCTGGGGACCTTTGCCGTTCTCGGGTTTTTCGGATTTTCCATCAACATGCTGACCATGTTCGCCATGGTACTGGCCATCGGTCTTCTGGTGGACGATGCCATTGTGGTGGTCGAGAATGTCGAGCGGATCATGAGTGAGGAAGGACTCCCGCCCAAGGAAGCTACCCGCAAATCCATGGGTGAGATCACCAGCGCCCTGGTCGGCATCGGGCTTGTGCTCTCGGCCGTCTTCGGCCCCATGGCATTCTTCGGCGGCTCCACCGGCGTGATCTACCGCCAGTTCTCCGTAACCATTATCGCCGCCATGCTCCTTTCGGTAGTGGTGGCCCTGATCCTGACGCCGGTTCTCTGCGCCTCGCTCCTCAAGCCGGTCCCCGCAGGGCGTGAGGCCGAGAATGCCGTCTTTTTCCTGCGCCCGTTTTTCAGGTGGTTTAACCGCATCTTTTTTCGCTTCAGACGCGTCTACATAAAAGTGGTCAGCAACACCTTTTCCAAAAAACTACGATATCTGATTGTATTTGTAATAATTGTGGTGGCCATGGGCTTCCTGTTCTTACGCATGCCCACCGCCTACCTCCCCGATGAAGACCAGGGGTCGCTGTTTGTTCAGGTAATGCTGCCATCGGGATCCACCCTGGAACAGACGCAGAAAGTCGTGGGGGATGTCGCGGATTATTTCCTGGAGGATGAAAAGGAGGCAGTGGAAGGCTGCATGACGATCTCGGGTTACGGTTTCTCCGGCAGGGGACAGAACAATGGTCTGCTATTTGTCAACCTCAAGGACTGGGAACTCCGCGATCGGTCGGACCTGAGGGTTAAGGCCCTTGCCGGGAGGGCCACGGCGGCTTTTTCGAAGATCCGAAATGCCAGGGTGTTTGCGTTTCCGCCGCCGGCTGTCATGGAACTGGGCAATGCCACGGGGTTCGACTTTCAGTTGCAGGACCGGGCCGGCCTGGGCCACAAGGCCCTGATGGCGGCGCGCAACCAGCTCCTCGATATGGCCGCACAGGACCCAAGGCTGACCGCTGTCCGGCCCAACGGCATGGAAGATGTCCCCGAATACAAGGTCGACGTGGACTGGGAAAAGGCTGGCGCCCTGGGGGCGCCCATTGACTCCATCCATAATACCCTGGCCGCGGCCTTCGGCAGCGCTTACGTGAACGACTTTATTCAGGGAGGCCGAGTCAAGCGGGTGTATGTTCAGGCCGATGCGCCATTTCGCATGCTGCCCAAAGACCTGGAAAAGATTTATGTGCGCAATACGGATGGGAAGATGGTCCCTTACGCTTCCATCGCATCCGGACGCTGGACCTCTGCGTCTCCGAGGCTGGAACGATACAACGGCTTTCCATCGTTGAACATCTGGGGACAGCCGGCGCCCGGAAAAAGCAGCGGGGACGCCATGCAGGCCATGGAAGAGATCGTGAAAAAACTGCCCCAGGGCATCGGTTTTGACTGGACCGGCCTTTCCTACCAGGAACGGATGGCGAGTTCGCAGGCGCCGCTCCTCTACGCGTTTTCTATGATTGTGATTTTTCTCTGCCTGGCCGCCCTTTACGAGAGCTGGACCGTTCCCATTTCCATCCTCCTGGTCCTTCCCCTCGGGCTGATCGGCGGCGTTCTCGCCACCATGATGCGGGGCCTGTCGAACGATGTCTACTTTCAGATCGGACTCTTGACCACCCTGGGGTTGGCCACTAAAAACGCCATCCTGATCGTTCAGTTCGCCAAGGAGGGGCTTGAGAAGGGGATGGGGCTCATCGACGCCACGCTTCAGGGCGCGAAGCTGCGCTTCCGACCGATTATCATGACCTCCCTGGCCTTCGGTTTCGGGGTTCTCCCCCTTGTCCTGACCTCCGGCGCAGGGGCCGGGGCACAAAATGCCATCGGTACCAGCGTGCTCGGGGGGATGGTAACCGCCACTGTCCTGGTGGTTATTTTTTCGCCCCTTTTCTACGTGTTGATTGAAAAGATCTTAGGCAAAAAGATGAAAAGCGAAGCAATCGACGGGGCTCAGGAAAATCCATCAGGCAGTCAATAATATGAAAAGCGGGCTGTCGCAGCTGCTTAGCCCGTTCTATTTATGCACCAGGAAAGGGGGGATGAAATGAAACGAAAAGAAGCCTTTGAGCAGCAGACCGATTTTTTCTCAGCGAGACAAATCGACAAGATAGCTGTCCTCAGCCTTAAAGAAAAACTGTTCCTTCAACTTTCCACATGGCACGCCAAAGGCAAGGTGTTCGATTATTTTGATTTTATTTCCAGTAGTAATGCCATCAAAGTCATCATCATTGAATGCCCCTATCACGCCTGGTATGACGAGTATATTGAGTTTTACAGTCGACCATCGCATCCTGGCCTGGATATAACAGTGTTCCACAAGATTTTCAATGCCATCAATCAGTTCGTCATGACCATCGTGGAGTCAGAAAAGATCGTCATTCACGTCGCGGCCGGAAATGTGATCCCCATGCTCTTGAGTATCAATCTTGCCTGCGATTACCTGATTGTTTCAGAAAACGCGGTTTTCAGCTTTGCACACCTGGAATTGGGATTGGTCCCCAAGGGCGGGGTCGCCTTTTTCCTTTCCAAAATGGTGGGGTTTCGAAAGGCCTCTAAGATCCTCCTTTCCGATCAAGACATCCCTGCGAAAGAGGCCTTGAGCCTCGGAATGGTGGACGAGGTCGTACCTGCAGATCAGCTCAAAGAAAGGGCCTTGGGCAAGGCCCGGGAGTTTGCTCAACATCCCGGCCGCTCGTTATCGGGGATAAAACGGCTTTTGAGCCAGTCACTGGGGGATCTGAAAGCCTCCCTGGATTTAGAAGACGAGATTCTCTTGAGGATTATCACAAGATGTCGACTCTATGAAACGATTGATAGTGCGCCTGACAAAACAACGGGCAAAATAGGTTTTGATGGGCTCTGAGCAACTGAGACTGCGTGGGAAAAGAGACATCCCCAACTTTTAACCTATCATACAACTTGTCAACAGTGTCACGGTTTTTGAGGCATAAAGAATGAATCCAACAAACATCCTACTTGCAATGATGATTGCTGCGTTGGCCGGGTGTTCGCTGATCCCTTCCTATGAGCGGCCCAGCCTACCCACAGCGGCGGTCTATCCGGAAATGACTGCTGCACCGACCGACGCTATTCCGGGCGTTGAGCAGCTTGGCTGGCGCGCATTCTTCACCGACAACAGGCTGCGGGAACTGATCGCCCAGGCCCTTGAGAACAACCGCGATCTGCGGATCGCCATGGAGCGGGTCAAGGAGGCACGCGGCCTATACGGGATCCAGCGCGCGGACCAGTTACCCAACATCAGCGGCGACGCTACAGCCGGTCGATCTCGGGTTCCAGCGGATTTGTCAGGAACCGGAAGCTCCATAACCTCTGGAAAGTACACCGCTACCCTGGGTCTCAGTGCCTGGGAACTGGACTTCTGGGGTCGGGTGCGCAGCCTCACTGAGGCAGCCCTCGAATCCTACCTTGCTACGGAGGAAGCGCAGCGCGCTGTCGTCATCAGCCTGATAGAAGAGGTCGCCAATACATATCTTCGTGAACGAGAATTAGACGAGCGAGTGAACATCGCAAAGCATACTCTTGCCACCAGGGAGGAGTCCTATCGCATTACCAGGCGACGATATGAAGTAGGCTCTGCATCGAAGTTGGATGCAGTCCAGGCTGAAACATTATTGAATCAGGCGCGGGCCGATCTGCCTGTGTTACAGCGCCAGCGGGATCTAAACCGCAATGCGTTGAGGCTTTTGGTGGGCGTTTCCGCCGTCGATATTGTGGATCAGCCTCTGTCTCAAATCGAAACAGGCTTTGTGCAGGACATATCCGTAGGACTCCCCTCGGACCTGCTGCTGAACCGTCCGGATGTCTTGGCCGCGGAACATCGTTTGAAAGCGGCCAACGCCAACATCGGTGCTGCCCGGGCCGCCTTTTTCCCACGCATTGCCCTGACCGGCAACTTGGGTACTGCCAGCGCCGAACTAAGCGGTCTGTTTGGCGCAGGCAGTGGTGCCTGGGGTTTTGCTCCGAGCTTGACACTGCCAATTTTCGATGCTGGCCGCAATCGGGCAAACCTCGACGTGTCGGAGGCGCGGCGCAATCTGGCCGTGGCCGAGTATGAACGAATCATTCAGGGGGCCTTTCGCGAGGTGGCCGACGCCCTGGCCGACCGTCGCTGGCTCGCAGAGCAGGTCGCTGCTCAACAGGCAACCGTGGCGGCCCAAACAGAACGGTCACGTCTGGCCAAGTTGCGTTATCAAAACGGCACAGCGCCGTACCTTGAGGTACTCGACGCCGAACGCGACCGGTTTGTGGCCGTACAGGCACTGGTGCAGGCACGACGGTTACTGCTGTCAAGTAGCGTAACCCTCTATGCCGCTCTGGGAGGGGGAACTGCGCAGAAGGCGCAATAGCTCAGCCGGCCTTGCCTGCGCCACAAAAGGATAGAAAGAGCGCCATGACCAAACAACGGAAGAAATGGTTGATCAGAGTCGCAGGCGTGCTGATTCTGGGCGTGCTGGGTGTCGTCGTGTGGCAGAAATTTGCCGGGGAGGACACCCTTAAAGGTTTTGTCAGCGCCAATGGCCGCATCGAGGCGGTGGAAATCGACATTGCGGCCAAGACGGCTGGACGGGTGAAGGAGCTTATGGCGCGGGAGGGCGACTTCGTCAGGGCGGGAGAGGTACTGGCCGTGATGGATACCGAGGTCCTCGAGGCCCAGCATCGGCAGGCCGAGGCACAGTTGAGACAGGCGCGGAGCGCGGTTGAGACCGCGCGAAGCCAACTGGCCCAGCGCGAAAGTGAAAAAACGGCAGCCAAGGCGCTGGTTGTACAGCGCGAGGCCGAACTGGGTGTTGCCCGAAAGCGTGCAGGCCGCTCATCAATTCTGGCTTCTGAAGGCGCGACGTCGCAACAGGAGGCCGATGATGACAGTGCACGGGTTCACAGTGCCGATGCCGCGGTTAGTGCGGCCCGTGCCCAAGTGGCAGCCGCCAACGCGACCGTTGCGACGGCGCGCTCCGAGATTATTGGCGCACAGTCGGCAGTCGAGGCTGCGCAGGCAACCGTCGAACGCATCGAGGCAGATATAAAAGACAGCGCCCTCACGTCTCCCCGCGACGGGCGGGTGCAGTACCGCGTAGCTCAGGCCGGCGAGGTGCTTGCAGCCGGCGCACCGGTGCTGAACCTGGTGGATTTGAGTGATGTCTATATGACCTTTTTCCTCCCAACGGCTGCTGCAGGACGTGTCGCCATCGGTACCGAGGTGCACCTGGTGCTGGATGCCGCCCCCCAATACGTGGTTCCGGCCGAGGTCTCCTTCGTCGCCGACGTCGCCCAGTTCACGCCCAAGACGGTGGAGACGGCCGAGGAGCGGCAGAAGCTGATGTTCCGCATCAAGGCGCGGATCGACCCGGGCCTGCTCAGGCAGCACCTCCGCCAGGTCAAGACCGGTCTGCCGGGCATGGCCTATGTGCGGCTCGACCCGCGGGTGGATTGGCCGCCTGAACTGCAAACGAGGCTGCCGCAATGACCGGCGATCTGCATGCCGAGATCGAGAATGGCGGCGGCCCGACGGCGGTTGCGCGCGTGCGGGATGTGTCCCTGCGCTATGGTAAGGTGCGCGCGCTCGACGCCGTCGACCTGGACATTCCGGCCGGGTGCCTTGCGGGGCTGATCGGTCCGGATGGCGTCGGCAAGTCGAGCCTGCTGGCGCTGGTCGCCGGCGCCCGTAAGATTCAAGAAGGGACGGTCGAGGTGCTCGGCGGCGACATGCGCAATGCCCGGTATCGCCGCGCGGCTTGTCCGTGCATCGCCTACATGCCGCAGGGGCTGGGCCGCAACCTCTACCCGACGCTTTCGGTCTTCGAGAACCTCGATTTCTTCGGCCGCCTGTTCGGCCACGACGGCGGCGAGCGGAGGCGGCGCATCGCGTCTCTGACCGAGGCCACGGGGCTGGCGCAATTCATCGACCGGTCCGCGGGCAAGCTCTCCGGCGGCATGAAGCAGAAGCTCGGCCTGTGCTGTGCGCTGATCCACGACCCGGACCTCTTGATCCTCGACGAGCCCACCACCGGCGTCGATCCCCTGTCGCGGCGCCAGTTCTGGGAGTTGATCGCCGGCATCCGCCGCACCCGGCCCGGCATGAGCGTGCTGGTGGCCACCGCCTACATGGAGGAGGCGGCGCGCTTCGACTGGCTGGCGGCGATGGACGGCGGGCGGGTGCTGGCCACGGACACCCCGGAAGGTCTGAAACGGCAGGCCGGCGCCACCTCGCTGGATGCGGCCTTCGTCGCCCTGTTGCCGGAGGAGGAGCGCCGCGCCCATCGGCCGGTGCAGATCCCGCCGCGCTCGGCCGAGGAGGACGGCGAGGTGGTGATCGAGGCGCAGGATCTGACCATGCGCTTTGGCGATTTCACCGCCGTCGATCATGTCTCCTTCCGCATCCGCCGCGGCGAGATCTTCGGCTTCCTCGGCTCCAACGGCTGCGGCAAGACCACCACCATGAAAATGCTCACCGGCCTGCTGCCGCCGAGCGAAGGCCGCGCCTGGCTGTTCGGCCAGGAAGTGGACCCGCACGATCTGGCGACCCGCCGCCGCGTCGGCTACATGTCGCAGTCCTTCTCGCTGTATTCCGAGCTGACCGTGCGCCAGAACCTGGCACTGCACGCCCGACTCTTTCAGGTGCCCGCCGCCGAGATTCCGGAGCGGGTCGAGGAGATGATCGACCGTTTCGATCTCGCCGCGGTGATCGACACCCTGCCGGACAAGCTGCCCCTCGGCGTGCGCCAGCGTCTGTCGCTGGCCGTCGCCATGATCCACCAGCCGCAGATGCTGATCCTGGACGAGCCCACCTCCGGCGTGGACCCCGTGGCGCGCGACGCTTTCTGGCGCATCCTGGGAGAGCTGTCCCGCCGTGACGGCGTCACCATCTTCCTCTCCACCCACTTCATGAACGAGGCCGAGCGCTGCGACCGCATCTCGCTCATGCACGCCGGCCGGGTGCTGGTGACCGACACGCCGGCGAACATCATTCAACAACGGGGCGTCGAGAGCCTCGAAGAGGCCTTTATCCGCTATCTGGAGGAGGCCACCGCCGAAGGGGCCGCCGCACCGGACGGCGCTGATGATAGCCCGGTAACCACCGGCATGGCGAGGGGGGGCGCGTGCGGCGACGATGGCGGGTCGGGTGGCGGACGCCGGTGGTTCGATCTCCGCCGCCTGGCCAGCTACGCCCGGCGCGAGGCGCTGGAGCTGCGCCGCGACCCGATCCGCCTGACCCTGGCGCTGGTCGGCAGCGCCATCCTGATGTTCATCATGGGCTACGGCATCAGCCTCGATGTGGAGGACCTCACCTTCGCGGTCCTGGACCGCGACCAGACCACCGTCAGCCGCGACTACGCGCTCAACATCGCCGGTTCCCGCTACTTCATCGAACAGCCGCCGATCACCGACTACGAGGACCTCGACCGGCGCATGCGCCGCGGCGAGCTTGGTCTTGCGATCGAAATCCCGCCGGGCTTCGCGCGCGACCTCGCCCGGGGCCGGCCGGTGGAGATCGGCGCCTGGATCGACGGCGCCATGCCGATGCGCGCGGAGACGATCCGCGGCTATGTGCAGGGCATGCACGCCCACTGGCTCGCGACCAAGGCGCGGGAAGCCGGGCAGGCGCGCGCCTTGGCCGGGCTCATCGACATAGAAACCCGCTTCCGCTACAACCCCGACCTCGAGAGCCTGGTCGCCATGGTGCCGGCCGTCATCCCGCTGCTGCTCATGCTGATCCCCGCCATGCTGGCGACGCTCAGCGTGGTGCGGGAGAAGGAGCTGGGCTCGATCACCAACTTCTACGTCACGCCCACCACGCGGCTGGAGTTTTTGCTCGGCAAGCAGGCGCCCTATGTGGTGCTGTCATTCCTGAGCTTCCTGCTGCTCACGCTGCTTGCGGTGACGATTTTCGGCGTCCCGCTGAAGGGCGGTTTCCTGACCCTGGCGGCCGGCGCCCTGCTCTATGTCGGCGCCGCCACCGCGCTGGGGCTCTTGATCTCCACCTTCATGCGCAGCCAGATCGCGGCGCTCTTCGGCACGGCGGTGCTCACCATCCTGCCGGCGGCAAACTTCTCCGGCATGATCGACCCGGTGTCCACGCTGGAAGGGGCGGGCCGGCTGATCGGCGAGATCTATCCGACCACGCATTTCCTGACCATCGCCCGCGGCACCTTTTCGAAAGCGCTGGATTTCTCCGATCTGCTGGCCGCCTTCGTCCCGCTGGCGCTGGCCGTGCCCGTCCTGATCGGGCTCGCCGCCGCGCTGCTGCGTAAGCAGGAGACCTGAAGCCATGCGCGCGGCCAACGTCCTGCATCTCGGCATCAAGGAGCTGCGCAGCCTCGCCCGCGACCCGATCATGCTGGTGTTGATCGTCTACGCCTTCAGCTTTTCCGTGTACAGCCGGGCGACGGCGATGCCGGAAACCCTCAACCAGGCGCCGATCAGCGTGGTCAACGAGGACGGCTCGCCGCTGTCCTGGCGCATCGTCAGCGCCTTCTATCCGCCGTATTTCCTGCCCCCCGAGCCGATCACCCATGCCGAAATGGACGTACGCATGGACGCCGGCCTCGATACCTTCGCCCTCGACATCCCGCCCGGCTTCCAGCGCGACGTCCTGCGCGGGCGCCGGCCGACGATCCAGCTCAACGTGGACGCCACCCGCATGAGCCAGGCCTTTACCGGCAGCGGTTACATCCGGACGATCGTCGAGGGCGAGGTGCGCGGCTTCGTGCAGCGCTACCGCGACGTCGCCGAACCTCCGGTCGGCCTCGCACTGCGGGCGCGGTTCAATCCGCTGCTCGACAAGTCCTGGTTCGGCGCCGTCATGTCGGTCATCGACCACATCACCATGCTCGCCATCGTGCTGACCGGCGCGGCGCTGATCCGCGAGCGCGAGCACGGCACGGTCGAGCATCTTTTGGTCATGCCGGTCACGCCCTTCGAGATCATGAGCGGCAAGGTCTGGTCCATGGGCCTGGTGGTGCTCGCCGCGTCCGCCTTTTCGCTCCTTTTCGTGGTGCAGGGGCTGCTGTCCGTCCCGATCCAAGGCTCGCTCGCGCTGTTTTTGGCCGGGACGGCCTTGCATCTGTTCGCCACCACGTCCATGGGCATCTATCTTGCGACCCTAGCCCGCTCCATGCCGCAGTTCGCCCTTCTGCTCATGCTGGTGCTGCTGCCGCTGCAGATGCTCTCCGGCGCCAGCACGCCACGCGAGAGCATGCCGGGGGCCGTCCAATACATCATGCTCGCCGCGCCCAACACCCATTTCGTGATGCTCGCCCAGGCCATCCTCTACCGTGGCGCGGGGCTTGCCGCCGTGTGGCCGCAGTTCCTCGCCATCGCCGCCATCGGCGCCGCCCTGTTCGGTCTGGCGCTGGCGCGCTTTCGCAAAACCATAGGGACGATGGCATGAAACCGGCAATACACTCCAAAATGAGCGTTCCACCAACGAGGCCACTTGATCCATGAAGCTTTTTTTCAAAAAGGAAACCCATAAAGCAAGATACCTGGACCCTGCTGATGAATTTCAGGAAAAGGTTGTCAGGATAGAACTCAGAACGGATCTCTTTACCGGTAGAAAGGCGCGAGTTCTGACGCAGCGCTGGCGGTTTCCTGAAACATCTATTGATGGATTGACGATTTCAACGTCCAAAGAGGGGTGTCCGTTTTGCCCCGACAAAATAGAGACAGCAACCCCCAAATTCCCTTCCTATTTCATACCCAAAGAGAGAATCAGGTGCGGTGGGGCGACCCTTGTACCGAATGCCTTTCCTTACAGCAAATACAATGCCGTTTGCGTGTTATCCAAGGAGCATTACCTTTCTTTAAAAGAGTTTCCTCCCGAGACGCTCTTTGACGCATTCAAAGCATGCCTTGGCTACATAACAGATATCAGACGACTTGATAAGAGGGTTGCCTTTGCGTCCATCAACTGGAATTACATGCCTGCTGCAGGCGGCGGGATCATACATCCCCATTTTCAGGTGGTTGTTGATGAAACGCCCACAAAATTTCACGACAGATTAGTTGATGCCTCTTCAAATTATCACAGGAGGCTGGGCCGGACCTACTGGGCGGACCTGATTTCTTATGAGGAAAGAGAACGTGCCAGGCACATTTTCCGATGTGGCGAGATCACCTTCCTCACAAGCTATTGTCCTGCAGGCATGGTCGGGGAGGTTCTCGTGATATTTGAACGGGCGGGGACCCTTGACCAGGCGAGAGAAGAGGATTGGAGGTGCTTTTCCGATGGGCTCGCCAAGATTCTTTCTTGCTTTCATCGGATGCATTTTGGCAGTCTCAACATGACGCTTTTTGTCAACCTGGATAGGTCAGCACATTTTTTGGCCCAAGCCAGGATTATTCCAAGAATGAGCATTTCACCCCTTGCGATCAGCGATGTCAACTATTTTGAAAAGGGCCATGATGAGATAATCGCCATTATCTCTCCCGAAGAACTGGCCAATAACATAAAGTCTCTGCTCACAGACGAGCTTAACCATCGAGGTGATAGATTTGAACCAGAATCCTCATTTAAATGACCTTTCCGTCAATGTGTCACCGAACTGAAGATTGCCGAAGAGGCCATCAAGGCCAAGGAAATCCAAACATCGATGAAAACGATCCACCGTTCACATATTCCAAGATTGATCTGGGCAGTATCTCTGGTGGCCCTTCTTGATCTTGTCCCTGCCGTGGCCATGGCCGGAGAGCTCACGGCCAACGACGCACAAACCTTCACCGTCTATTTTGAAAACGACACCTTTTTCGGCACCGATTACCTGTACACCAACGGGGTGAGACTGTCGTGGACATCGCCGGACCTGGAAACCTGCCGGGATACCTCCACCCTTGGCTCAGGGGCCTATTCACTCGTCGGATGCCCTGCAAATGGGGACGTTATGTTGCGAGGCTGTTTATGTTGTGTGGGTTGGGGGGAGACGCCTGACCCCGCCTAGCCCTTCTCACCTCGCACATCAATCGTAGCAGCAACATGCCAGCTGAATGTGGCAATTTTCAGCTTGCAGTTACGCATTAACAGTGGTACATCCCTTGACACCGATCAGGGACAAGTGCCTGTAACGCTTATTATTATGTTGCGATGAATTTCTACAATTTCGTGGAACATCGTCTAACAAATTGATATGAAGCGATATTTAGTGCCTTATTCCCAGGTTTTCTGTCACAAAAAACAAGAAAATCTCTTTGCGCCTGTGACTTCACGGTAATGGAGAAGTTTTTCTTGACCTCACTTTTCATATGTGCGTCTTTGTGTGAGTCCCGCCTGGGCGGGATTGGTTGCGGGCATCCGCATTAGATGAGATTCTCGCAGATTGCCGGAAAATCATCAAGGAACGTAACGCTTCTTTAGAATGTTTTGCCGCTTATTCGCGGATGGAGATCGCTTTGTAACAACTTACAGAAAACGCCAGGAGGAACAAAAGATGAGAGTGTTAATCGTTTATTATTCCATGTATGGCCATGTCCATCGCATGGCTGAGGCAGTCGCGCAAGGGGTTCAAGATGTAAAAGGCGCGGAGTCCCTGCTGCGCCGTGTTCCGGAAACCCTTCCGGAAGAGGTTCTCCAGAAAATGGGGGCATTGGAGACTCAAAAGATATTTGCCCATATCCCCATAGCCAATGTACAGGATCTGGCTGCGGCAGATGCTATTATCTTCGGTACACCGACACGTTTCGGAAATATGTGCGGACAGATGCGGCAGTTTCTCGATGCAACCGGCGGACTTTGGACCAAAGGAGCGCTTGTCCGTAAAGTGGGAAGCGTGTTTACAAGTTCCGGCACGCAGCATGGCGGACAGGAATCAACGATCCTCAGTTTTCACATCTCCCTTCTCCATCACGGGATGATTGTAGTGGGTCTGCCTTATACCTTTGCCGGCCAGACGCAGACCGATGAGGTCAGCGGAGGGACGCCCTATGGGGCCTCGACAATCGCCGGAAGTACAGGGGCGCGGATACCCAGCGAAATCGAACTGGGCGCCGCTCGATTTCAAGGGAAACATGTCGCTGCTATTGCCGCCAAGCTGGTCAACTGAATCAAAATATCCCGGGTAAACGGCTCTCTTGTTTCTGTTTAATATTTAAAGGTTGCGTGAAATTCCCGGAAAGGCGGATAGCCATAAGAATTCAACCACTATGGACTAAAAGTCCATAGATTGGTCTGCGACTGAAAGTCGCCATTTCGGCTTAAGCCGACTGAAAGGG
>ENA-OSEO01003882-OSEO01003882.1-sediment-metagenome-genome-assembly--contig:-NODE-3882-length-16591-cov-3.456280_pt1 | contig 16591 bp, 11 predicted proteins | sample MGYA00237883_ERZ534232 | MGnify/ENA metagenome assembly ERZ534232 | reverse complement strand
CTCCGAGGTCTCGGCCCTGCTGGGCCGCATGCCCTCGGCCGTCGGCTACCAGCCCACCCTGGGCACGGACCTGGGCGCGGGCAATACCTTTTCCATGTTCAAGGCCATGGAGGAGGCCTATAAGATGGCGCAGCTCCAGGGGTATTCCCTATCTCCCTTCGAAGCCTTCTACCTGGTGACCCTGGGAGGGGCCAGGGCCCTGTCCCTGGAGGACAAGATCGGCAATTTTGAGGTAGGCAAAGAGGCCGATTTCCTTATTCTGGACCTGCAGAGCACCCCGTTTTTAAAATTCCGGATGCAATTCGCCCGGACGCTCTGCGACCAGCTGTTCGTGCAGATGATGTTGGGCGACGACCGGGCCATCCGGGAAACTTATGTCTACGGCGTCCTGGCGCACCGGCGGGATACCTAGAGATTATTTCCGGCCTAAATCATCACAGCCGCATATGCGGAAAGGACGAATAACGGCAATGACCACTAACGAAGATTTTGCTCCCCCTTTATCCCCTGAGGAATATGCCCGCAGTTTTTTAATATTTAGAAAATATTCTTCCGAGTGGCTGGCCATGCTCCGGTGGTGCCAGGAACGCCTGGCGCCGGGACTGCCTCTAAAAACGCCCTTTGCCGTCCTGAGCGTGGGCGCGGGCAACGGCGACTTCGACCGGCGATTTATCCCCATCCTGCGCTCCCGGCTGAAAAACCTGGAATACGTCATGCTGGAGCCCAATCAGGCCCTGGGCCGCAAGCTCCAAGAGCTAATGGCCGGCCATGCCGGTGACGGGGTGCGGTGGGAAATCGATCCCCTCAGCTTTGAGGACTTTGCTGTCCGCCGATCTTTCGATCTGGTGCACTTCACTCACTGCCTTTACTACATCCCGGACCGGCAAGGAGCCATCGACCACGCCCTTAAGGCCATCGCCCCGGACGGCCTGGTGCTCATCTTTCATCAAACCCCCCGGGGCATCGATCAGGTGCAGCAGCGATTTCTGAAGCGAGTCAAGGGCAATGACCGGGAAATGTTATGCAGCCGGGAAATCCAGGAAATCCTGGAACGCCGCCGGATTCCCTATCGCCTGGAAGTGTTGGAGAGTCACATCGACGTCACTGACTGCTTTCACCCCGGCTCCGCCGACGGGGAGGCTCTCCTCAGCTTCTTCCTGGAGTCCGATGTCAGGGGGCTGAGCCCGGTCCTCAAGCAGGAGGTGGTGGAATACCTTTATGAATTGAGCTATCCCCGGGAAGAGCGCCGCCTTCTCTATCACCCGGTGGCTGTTTTCAGTCTGCCGCCCGTTAAGGAAGGGCGGTAAAGCGAAGGGCCTCCCGCCTTCTAATTTCCCCAAATCAAAATAAAGCAATAAACCGCAAGGTTACCGCCCAGGCGCTCTTGATTCCGGGCGCGGCCCCCGGAGAAGGGATATAGGATAGGACCGGCTGGAAATAGGTGGAGCCGGTGAGGTTCAGCTGACCCGGGGGGACATTCGCCTATTTCAAAGGAGCGGGCTTTTGGGGGGTATGTCTTTTTGGACGCGAAGCAGCAGGCGGTGAACCGGGAGTTTTTCCGCATGAAGGTCTGGGAACCGGTGCTCAGACGTTCGGGGGTCCGCTGCCGGCCGCCTTACCAGATGGGGCACACTTTCGCCACCCTGGCCATTCCCGCCGGGGAGAACATCAACCGGGTGGCCCGGATGCTGGGGCACAAGAGTCCGGTGGTGACCCTGGAGAAATACAACCGGTTCGTGCCGAATCTGACCCGGGAGGACGGCAGGGCCCTGCTTCAGGCCGCAGAAAAGGCGAAACGTTCGGGCCTCCCCGAAAATTTTTTGGAGGAATATCAATAACTTAATTGGCCAAATGGTAGTCCCAACGGGACTCGAACCCGTGTCTTTGCCGTGAGAGGGCAATATCCTAGGCCGCTAGACGATGGGACCGCGGCTATTTTTATAACTAAAGGACCCCGGCCTTGTCAATGGGGTTTTGTGCACCCTGGGCCTGAAGGGGGAAAAGGAATGGTTTTTTTAAGATGAAGGACTGAGTTCCGGAGCTGCCGCTGCCAGCCGGGCCGCGGCCTCAAAATCCTCCGGCGTGTTGAGGTTCAAAAAGCTCCGGCCTTGGGGGTCCAAACGGGCCGCCTCTTCCGGGCTGAGCGTCTGGGCGCGGCACTGCTCCAGGAAGTGTCTGACGTGGCGGTCATCACCTTGTAAGAAAGTGGTGAGCCGGGCCAGGAGTTTGACGGCATAGATTCCGGGAAAGGGCTCTAAGCCCCGGTCAGTCTGGCAAACCAGGGCGGTTTTGACTCCGGCCGCGGCCCGGGCCGCCAGGGCCGCCAATAAGGGGGCGGCCAAAAAGGGGGTGTCGGCCGCCACCGCCAGCACCAGGGGAGTGCGGGCGTAAAACAGCGCCGTCTCCAGCCCCCCCAGGGGTCCTTGCCCGGGCCTGAGGTCGGTGATCAGGGGCAGGCCCAGGGATGCATGGGCCAGGGGCTGGTTGGTGACCAGCCAACGCTCCGAGACCCAGGGGGAGATCGCCTCCGCCGCCCACCAAGCTAAAGGCTTACCCGCCAGCGGCAGGGAGACCTTATCCCGGCCCAGCCGCCGGCTCCTGCCCCCCGCCAAAATCGCGCCGGTAATTTCTTCTAATCTCATTCTTTTGGGGCCGGGAGGGAAGATGAAGAGAGAGGTAACCTGATTTAAGGTTTATCCAGGATCTTTTCTTTCCGCACGGAGCGGTTGAGATAGACGGCGCACCGCTGGCAAGGGCCGTTGCAGAGGGTGTCACTGTATTCCCGCACTTCGTAACAGGGCCGCCAGGGGAGTTTATACGCGGGGCAGTCCTCCTTTTGCTGGCAATCGAAGATATTCCAGCACGGGGCCAGGACCATCAGGTTACGGAGGCAGGCCAGGGTAAAACCCCGGTCGTGGATCAGGCGGTTAATCTGGTTGATTTGGGCGACGTCGAAGGAAGAATAGAGGCGATTGTTGGTATTCTTTTCCCTTAAGGGTTTGATGAAACCCTCTTTTTCATATTCCCTGATACGTTTCTGGGACAGGTTCACATGGCGGGAGACCTCATTTATCAGAAAAAGGTCGCCTTCACCTGCGGCCCGCTTGTTTTTTCCTCGGGGCATATTCGATTCTATAAGGGATAAAGTATAAACAATGTTTGCATATACCATGTCACTTTACAAGAAAAAAAACCTCCTGAATATATTTTCTTAAAGAATCTTTAGACTGGTTTTTGTGGAAATAAGAAATCGTTGCAGAACTGAAACGCTAGTGTCCGTGACTGACCTCCGGAGCACCGCCGGTCCCCTGGGACTGGCACGGGGGCTGCCCGGCCCCGGCAGGTGAGATACCTAATGCCGCTCTTTGTCTCTGGAGAAACTCCTGCTGGCAGGCCCGTAATTGGGGCCGGTCCTTGACGTGCTCCTGGTATTTGGCATGAATGATCTCCAGGGTGCGGACAAAATCTGCGGCCTTTTGGCTGGTCATGGTGCTGCCGTCCTGGCGCCAGGTGAACTCGCAGGTGACCTTCTTGATATGTTGGAAGGGGTAATGCAGGGAAAGCCGGATCCATAAATCCCAGTCTTCATGGGTGGTCAGGCTCTCGTCGAAGAGACCGGCCTTTTCCAGACAGGCCTTCTCATGCATCAGGCAGAGCACCGGGAATTGATTGGCCACGATCAGGTGGTCAGCATTAAAATCATGGGAATAGGGCAGGTCCTTGTGGGTGGTGACATATCTGCCCCGTTGCTTCACCTGGTGGGCCCGGTGGGCATCCGTATAAGCCACCCGGAAATCGCTGGTCTCCAGCAAGTTCACCAGGGTCTCCAGGTGATCGGGATAAAAGACGTCGTCGTCATCCAGATAGGCGATATATCTGCCCCGGGCCAATTTCAGGCCGGTGTTCCGGGCCGCGGCCAGCCCCCGGTTGCGGTCATGCCGGACATAGCTGATGTTCTGCCGCTGGTTGCACCAGTCCACGATGCCGGCCACCTCCAGGCCGCAGTCGTTGACCACGATGATTTCCTGGTTCCGGTAGGTCTGGTTGAGGATGCTTTGCAGGGTGGCCACCAGCGTATCCGGACGGTTATAAGTGGGCACGATCACCGACACCAGGGGCGGCTCCGGGGTCCCCGGTATCTGCCGGCGGACATCGCCCAATGCTTGATTTTGCCTCTCCTGGGCCCTCTTTTGAGCCAGGCGGGCAAAATATTGCTGTTCTTTGGCCTTCTCCCGGGAGATACAGGAAGAAGTGGACCGCCAGCAGTAAAGGGGCTCGGGCAAATTGGCCAGCCGGTGGCTATCGGCCAGGCGCAGACATAAGTCATAGTCCTGGGCGTACTTGAAGCGCTCGTCATATCCTCCTGCTTCGACAACGGCTTTTTTCCGCATCATGACGCTGCCGTGTCCGAACCAGTTTTGCTGGAACAGGCCGGCCCGCAGGTCCCGGTCTTCGGTCAAGACCTGGACGAGACCTTTAATGGCCCCGGTCTCATCAATCTGATAGTACGGCGTGCCCACCAGGGCGTGCACCGGGTGTTTTTCCAAAAACTCCAGTTGCTTCTCCAGGCGGTGGGGCAAAGAGAGATCATCCGCGTCCATGCGGGCGATATATTCCCCCTGGGCTTCCCTGATCCCCAGGTTGAGGGATTTGGTGAGGCCCAGGTTTTCTTTATTGGTAATGACCCGGACCCGGAAGTCGTCCAGGTTTTCCAGGGTTTGGGCCGTCCCATCCGTGGACGCGTCATCGATGATGAGAAATTCATAATTCTGGTAGGTCTGCTGGAAGATGGTCTTAATGGCCTCTTCCAGGTAGGGGCCGCCGTTATGCACGGCCATGACCACGCTGACCTTGGGCTGCCCCTGGCCGTCCCGGGCCACGGGCACCCGGGCGTCCCACTGGCCGCCGTAAAAGGCCTGGACCCGGTCGTTGTGGCCTTTAAGGTAAACCAGACCTCGGTCGTCGATGAATTCATGCAGTTTATTTTCCAAAGTGTAGCGGTATAACGTGCTGTCGGGAATGCCCACAAAAACATTGAACCAACAGAGACTGGGTTTGATTTCGCTGATCAGGGCGATGGTTTCCTGGATTTCCGCGGGGGTCTCGCTGGGGACGCCTACAATGACGCTGGCCGCGGTCTTGACCCCGAACTCATGACAAAGCTGAAAGGCTTGCTTGGTCTGGGCCACGTTGATGCCTTTCTGCAGGAAGTCCAAAACCCTTTGGGAGCCGCTTTCCACCCCGAAATAAAAGGCCTTGAGGCCGGCCCGGACCATGAGGTCCAGCAGGTCCCGGTCCAGGGTGTCCACCCGGGTTTCACAGGCCCAGGAAATCTTGATTCCCTTTTCCAGGAGCAGATTGCAGAATTCCACCGTCCTTTTCTTGTTGACGGTGAAGTTGTCCTCCCGGAAATAAATGCCTTTGGCGCCATACTCCCGGATGAGATGTTCAATCTCGGCTACGATGCGGGCCGCGCTGAAGTAGGTGTATCTCCGGCCCCAGATGGAACCAACGGAGCAGAAGGTGCATTTAAAGGGGCAGCCCCGGCTGGTATTCATGGTGAAGATGGGCTTTTCCTCAAACCAGTCCGCGCCCCAGTTATAGGGCAGGTCGACAAAGTAATCCCAGGCCGGCATGGGCAGCTCGTCCAGGTTGGCGAGGCGCCGGCACTTGACCACCCGTTCACTCACCCGGCCCTCCACGATATCCAGGATGGCCTGCTCTCCTTCCCCCTGAACCACATAGTCCACGAACCCGGGGATGGTATCCAGGGCCACGCTGGTATGAGGCCCGCCGACGATAATTTTTCCCTGCCACTGGCCGGTTTGCCGGAGATATTCCAGTCTATACAGCATCCGCCGGGTGTCCTGGTAACAGATGGTGTTAGCGTAAATGCCCACGAAATCAATTTTATTTTTCTGCAAATAATCCGTTTCCAGAAAATTACTGGGCTGCAAATAATTGTCGATAAAAAAGACTTGGTGCCCGGCCTCTTTAAGCACCGAAATCAAAAAGCCCAGGCCGATGGGCGGCCGTTTTTCCGTGGTCGAAAAAGGAGTCTGGGAAGGCGCCGCCGAGGTGGTGAGAAGAACTCTGGTACTCGTTTTTCGGGGTTTGGTTTCAGATTGCCTGATGGGCAGCTCTTCGTCCCAGTTTACCCCGTAGCGAACCACAAAACAGCGCTTGGTGTCAGCCTTAAGCGCGGCTTTTTCTTGGTCCGACAAGGTGCTGCGATCGATGAGGTCCAGGCAACCCTCGCCAAAGGTGCGCCAGAGCTGGGGCAATTCCAGTTGGACCAAGGCCTGGCCCTTCTCCGGATCATGAATCAGGGGCACTGTCTTTTGCCGATAGTCTGTGGTTTCGTTACGAATCACGCGCCAGAAAAACAGGGGCTCCGGGATATGGGCGATGGCGCCTTTAAGGGACAGGGCCGCCAAAATCGCCTGGTCGACGGCCCATAACGGCAGTTTCTCTATCTCCAGGGCCTGGATGACCGCGGTGCGCAGCAGGCCATAAATCATGTCCCCGCCCACCATATCCCGAATGATGCGCCTGAATCTCTCCGGGGGAGACAATTTCCTGGTATCGATCTGGTTGCTGGCCAAGTGCAATGGTTGGCTCGCGGCATCGATTCTCAGAGCACGGGGATAACACAGAACCACCTCAGGATCATTTTCCAGGACTTCAACACATTTGGTCAGAAATGTGGGATGCCACAGGTCATGATCACAGGCCCACATTAAGTATTTTCCCCGGGCCATATTCATGACCTTGATGCCATTAAATCTGGCCCCCATGTTGGTCTTATTGGGAGAGAATTGAATGCGCGGGTCCCGGGCCTGGTATTCCAGACAGATCTCCGGGGAGCGGTCTGTCGAGGCATTGTCCGAGAGGATAAGTTCAAAGTTCTGATATTCAAGGGATAGTAGGGATTCAATGGATTGTGCCAGGAATCGCTCGGCATTGTAGACCATCATGCCTATCGAGACCAGGGGTTGTTCTTTTATATTAATGCCTTGTATGGGGGTAAGTCCCCCTTTGGCATTTGTGGATTTGAAAAAGGATGCAACATTTTCTTGAGCAGCCATATCGATTGTATCAAATGGGTATACGGAACTACGATGTAATCCATGACTCATGCAATCACCACACAATGGATGAGAGCTCTTTAATTTCTGTAAATCATCATGTGATATATCTAGAAAATTACCGGCTATATTGTATTTTTTATCGAATACGCCACAGCATAGAGCCACGCTGCCATCAGCATTTATTACATTTTGAGTTGAACGCAATAAACAGTCCGTCTCAGAGGATTGTAAGCATATTTTTTTAAGTTGGTCCGGCTTGATTGCCAGCATGTCAACCAGGTTTGCGTCGTTTTTAGGGAGAGTGCCGTTAAAATAAGCAAAATTCTTTTCCAGTGGCATTAGATTAGCCCACACAGTCATAAAGGAAAACCCCAATTGTTGGCAAAAGTCAGACATCTCTGATAATTCTTTGCCGGTATTATCAAGGTATTTGTGGTAGCAAATCTCTACTCTGGTTGTGGAAGCTTGACGGTCTAATTCCCTGCGTAAGGTGACCAGATTTGATTTAACTAGATCTATATTGCCTTTTCTGTGTGTTCTTTTATAAGTATCATTGGAAAACCCGGAGACGGAAATCCTCAACTGATCGGGACGTGCTGCTATGATTTCATCAAGATTTTTAATATAATTAAAATTACTTGATAGATTACAAGGAAAATTATAGTTTTTAACAATCTTGATTAATTCCGGCAAGTGTGGATGGAGCAACGCTTCTCCCCAATTGTATAAGGCTACGGTTTGTACATAGACGGGGTCATTGGCGATCTTCCCGATTATTTTCCGGAAAAGATCTACATCTATGAATCTCCTGTAATGGTCGGTTTTAGGAAGATTGCCCTGGGGGCATGAGGGACATCTCAAGTTACATGATCCGGCAACTTCCACGATATAAGTATAAGGCTTCATGTCATTACCCTACTGCTGCAATAGAAATATGGGGTTATTCGGTTGACTCTCCCCGCGGCCAAGACCAGGGGTTGTTCTTTTATTTATGACCTTGCATGGTGGTGAAATCTCCTCGAACAATCAGGCATAGTCAGACAGATTCTCCGCGGCATTATCCGATTGGCCGGCAGGCCTGAGAGTGACAGCAGGATGGCGGAGGTCAATTTGGGCAGCCGTTGCGGCGCTGAGAAAGATGGCATTGGCGGTCCACAAACGGCCCATGGTCGTATGGACAAAGGGGAACAGATCCCAAAGGACATATCCGAATTTCTTCAGGTAATTCCAGATCTCGTTACAATCGCTTTGACCGACATACATCTCGGCGAAGAGAACCTCAGAAAAAATGAGATCAATCCGTGATTCCCGCAGGAGGCCGGACGCTCCTCGCAGTACCTCAAGCTCTGAGCCCTGGACATCCATTTTGAGGATATCAATGCCGGTCAAGGAAAGGCGCGCGGCAACCCGGTCCAAGGTGTCCATGGGCACTTCCATCTTCGAGTAATCATAATTTCTGTTGGCGCTACGTTCAATGAGGAGGTCTTCCGGAGGCAGCAAGGAAGAGACCGATGAACACCTCATCGCATAAAAAGTCGCCGATCCCAACTTGGAGCCCAACGCCAACCGCTCACAGCGGACGCCTTCCTCTTGCCCATAGCGCTGCTCTAGGGAATTGAATGATTCCGGATGCGGCTCAAAGGAATAGACGCTGCATGCCGGGAAAAGAGACCGATATTTCTCGATGCTCTCTCCGATATGTCCGCCGACGTCGACTATAGTTAGATTTTCCCGTTGCAGCATGGACATCAGGCGCTCTTGTTTCTCAAAGCCCGCGTCTTCCATGGCCTGGTTATGATACGACATTATATTTTCCTTTCCCCTCGCAACAATTCTTTCCCGACAATGTTAAAACAGTGCCAGAAAAACCCATCTCTTGAAGGGTCCCGAAGATTTGTTCCTCATAACCCACGGCTGTAACTAATACAGTATGATCGGGACCAAGGCCACGCAAAACCTCGGGAGATTGTATGGGCAACCCCATAACGCTTTTAGTCTGCTTATATGGGTCTTGATCTACCAAACCACATATTGCAGACTTGCCCAGGAGAGATTGCCCTAAAAGCAACATAGCATATTGCGAAATACCCCAGACCCAAAGAGGTGTTCGGGCCTGGGCCAATTGAGCAAACATATCCAAAGTTGAATGGTGGGCCGACCAATTCAGATAGGATCGCAGGCTGTGTTCAAGATTAGAATCAAATTTCGGCATTTCTGTTTCGCTCTTACCGAATACAGCCCATAATGATGGCCACCTGGCGTATTCTGTCTCCATACAAAAAACTCCAGCATCCAGGAGAGAAAAACCCCCTTTACCAAAAAGATTTATCAACTGAGCTTTGTTAAAATGGTTCACATGCTCCAGGTATAAATATTGGTAGGGCAACGTAGCATATTCCGTATAACGTGAGGCATCCGGGACCTCTATATAAAGAATTCCATGATGGTTTAATTTTTCGTGAGCTGCTATTACAAGAGAATGAAGATCTATAACATGTTCTATAATTTGGGAATAAATCAAAACATCTGCGCTAACTTTAGAGAATGGCAGCTCTAGAGCAGAACCTATTTCGGCTGATAATCCAAGAACATGTTTTATGTGCTCAACACAGGCCGGGAGCATGTCCACACCATGAAGGTGTGAATAACCATGTTCTGCTAATACTTTCAATAACCCTCCTTTAGCACATCCTATATCAAATATGGCTGCATCGCTTTGGGAAATATATGGCTTCAGGCGGTTAACGATGGCTTCGAATCGCCTCGTATCTTCGCGAGTTGTTCCTCCGCTGCCTGTACTTTCTGCTGTGTAATAATAAGCATTTCCTTGATAATATCTATTGAAATCAGTTTGCCTAGAAGGCGTATCATAATAACCCAAGCCACATTTATCGCATATAGCAATAGGGAAATCACTTGCGATAGGCAGGTTATCGAATACTTCAAAATGAAGATTGTCAAGTAATAGACCGGTTCTGTTTTCGCAGATAGGGCACGGACGATTTAAAAGGTGGTCCTGTTTTGGCATAAGTTTCATCTTTTTTGAGCCCTTCCTATTAATCAATTTTTGCACCTCTGTAGAGGGTGAAAGTCTTTTAACATTTTTCGCTGCACAGCATATAACCGCCGATGTCCAGCAGCAGGCCCGAGCTCCTGCTCATGGCGAGGGCCGCACTGCGGGCAGGGCCGGATTAAGGGACGGCCAGGTTCAGGTCCGGAGCTCATTCGCCTGATTCCTGGGGGATTGCAACCCCCGGGCCCGGGGAGAAAAGAACTTGACGGCATCGAACTTTTCCCTGAACTCCTGCAATTCCTCCAACCCCAGGTGGTAGGGGCGGAGATAAAATTGGCTCTCGAGAGTGCTCAGATCCCAGGTGCCATCCCAGAGCCGCCCCACGTCAATTCCATTTAAAAACAGGTTGTCCCGCACCGCCTGCTGAAAAATCCTGGTTCCGGGATAAGGAATGAGATTGAAGACTAGGTTCATGTCCAACTGCAGATCGTGGATCAGGTTATAGGTGTCAGTCAGGGTCTCTCTGGTGTCCTCCGGAAATCCCATAATAAAAAGCCCCCGGGTCAAGAGGTCATAGCGCTTGCAGAGGTCCGTCACCTGAAAGATTTTTTCCCGGGAGATTTTCTTGCCGATGACATCCTGGCGTATCTGGTCGGAACCGTGCTCAATGGGAAGCATGACGTAAACACAGCCGGCTTCGACCATGGCTGCCATGATCTCCTCATCCAGCGAGTTAAGGTTGTAGCCGTTGAAAGATTCAAATTGAATGATCAGGCCGCGGCGCACGATCTCTCGGCAGATCGCCAGGATATGCTCTTTATTGAGGGTTAGATTGTCATCCACAAAGCCGAAATAGTTTATGCCATGATGCTCATAGAGCATCTCTATTTCATCCACCACCAGTTTCGGGCTACGAAGCCGGTGTCCCCGGCCCATCATCTTGGCGGCGGAGCAGAAACTGCAATTATATGGGCAACTCCGGCTGGATAGGATAGGGATGGACATCTTGATATCCAGGCCCCGGGGGTTGTACCAGGTGGAGTGATCCGTGTAATAATCCTCCAGGCGGATCGCGTCCCAAGCCGGGGGCGGCAAACGGTCCAAGTCTTTAATGTAGCTGCGGCGGGGATTCACCCTCACCGTGCCGTCCCGGTCCCGGAAGGCCAGGGCCTCTATGCTGCATAGAGAAGTCCCGTTCCCGTTCCCAAAGGCTTTGGCCAGGGCCACCACTTGATCTTCCCCCTCACCCAAGGCGATGGCGTCTATGGCCGGGCAATGCTGCAATATCTCACTGGCGAATAGCGTGGGATGGATCCCGCCCACGGCAATGGAAAGCGAGGGATACTGGGCCTTGATGGCCGCGGCCGTTCGCTGCACAAAAGGAAAATGAGAAGTAAGCAAACAGTTTATCCCCACCATCCCCGGACGCATATCCGCCACGGTTTCAAGAACGGTTTGAATATAAAAAGTCTCCCGGTCCGTGTCCGGGGGTATGGGCAGCGAGTCTAAGTCCAGAATCCGAGGCTCGTGGCCAGCCTGGCGCAAAACCGCGGCCAAGCAGAGCAGGGATAAGGGTGGGGTTCGCCCTACCCTGGTAACGGAGTCCAATGTGTAAGAGGGGATGAGCAAAATTTTCATCTTTTATTTCCTAAAAACACCATTTGTATGCCTAACTGCAGAAACCGTACCAGCCAAACTCCGTTATCCTGAAGGGCGGCAATCCGTACGGAGGTTGGTTTCCGGGGTATTGCCGGCCTGGATGCCATGATCAGGCAGATACCGGGAGAGACGCCAAGGCTCCAAACCGCCGTGTGCTTCGTCAAAGCGGTCAATGGCTTGGTCGGCTTTGCCGTCCGCCTGGAGCATGAGTCCGGCCCACAAGTTAAGGTGCGGATCATCTGGAAAAAATGACCGGTAATGGAAAACGCTGCCCCGGGTATCAGATCGGAAAAGACCGGGCAACCGGGCGATAAGGTCATCGGCGGCAAACACGGTGTCTTGGTCGCAGCCAGAAAAACTCTGGGAGAAAGGAATTCCATATTCGCCCAAAGCATTGATGAAAACCTCGGCCGCGGTCACTTTGCCGCCAGGGAAATTTGCGGGCCAGCAACGGGGGCGTTTGGGAAGCTCGAGGACCTCGGTATAGAGAGCATGCCAGGCCTGCGCGGTCTTCTCGATGGGAAATCTTTGCCGGGCACGGCGGCGGGCATTGCCGGACATGGCCAATCTTAAGTCTGGATTATGAAAGAGCAATTCGAGAGCGGAGGTATAGGCCGCTTCGTCTTGAGCAACAATCCCGGTAACCCTGTCCTCGACTACGTACCCTTCGGGACCGTTGTCCAGGACCACTGCGGGCACTCCGGCGGCCAGTGCTTCGATCAAGACTTGCTCGCCGGTGCCATAATGCCCTGGGGCCAGCGGGTAGCCAAACACGTCGAGATGGGAGAGGACTTGGGCGACGTCATCGACGTGGCCCAGAAAATCGAATTTATCGGCGATGCCGGCTTCCTGGGCTTCCCGATGGATGGCTGCGTCCTGGGGGCCGCCGCAGACCACAAAGCGCACCCCGGGAATCCTGGCCGCGGCGCTCATTTTGAGAAACTCCCGGTGCATCTTCACATAATCCACCGTGCCGATGTAGCCGATGCGAAAACCTTCGTGTGGCAGGGGACGAGCCTGGGCCACGTGGTTAACCCCGGCGCAACTGAAGACCAACCTGAGTCTTTCATTCCGTTGCTCCAGAGAGAGGCGGCGGATGGCGGGAGCCTCGAAACTGTAGGGGGTGGCCACCACGAACAGGTCCGGATAGGCCAGCAGGGCCTGGGAAAAATTTTGGGGTGGGGTGTGCCCGGAGACGTGAGACCACAGAAGCACCCGCGCGGGCGGCAAAGGATGGCGGACCATCAACTCGTAGAGCAGGGGATGATTCCACCAGTGGAGCACCACCAAGTCGGCCCGGGCTACCGTTTCCAGGAGTTCCGGCAGACGCCGGGCCTGGTGTTCCGTTAAAGTGATTCCGGTGGCTGCGGCCCAAGCCGTAGAGGTGGCATTGGCGTAATCCAGGCAGGCCAAGAGGTGACGATCTTCCTCGTGGGCCCGAGTATAGTTCAAATAGTTCCGGAGGACCCGGCCGACCCCGCCCCCCAGATGGGGAGTGATGTGCAAGATCGTTCTCATTTCAGGCCGCGGCTCCTTCGATGTGCTCGGTATTGTATACATTGCAGTAACGGTGCAAGGCCTGGGCCCGGCAGCGTCGGCAGAGGCGGCTTTTAAGCCGGGTGGACTGAATCTCTTCCAGGGGAGTGTCCAAAAAATTGTGGGCGGCAATATTGTCCTGGGGATAAAAAAACATCATGCAATTGCTGACGGTAAGATTCCAGTTGATATGAATGCACCGGTCCACCAGACACTTTTCCCGAATCTCGCGCCGGGCCAGGGCCATGCCTTGCTCCAGGCTCAGGGCCAGCATCCCGGAGGCCTCCGCGGCCTGGGGGGTCAGGGTCCCCCCCTCAAGATATTCCAGCACATCGTCCAGGGAGATGAGATAGGCCCAGACCGGGTGGAACTCGAATTCGAAGCGCTCGCAAAGCCGTCTAACCTCCTCCAGGGAGCCGCGGCGATTATGGCGGTAAAGATGGTAGTAGACCTCGGTCTTCATATCCGGCTGCAGCCGGGCCCGCAACTCGGCCAGGGTTTCCAGGTTCTTTACCAGCCTGGTCCATTTGGCGCCGGTATGGGTGTGTTCATATTCCTTTCCCACCCCGCTGACGGAGATGCGGAACCAGGACGGCCCTGCGGCAATCACCCGCTCAAAGTCGACCGTGGCGTTCAAGTTGCTGGAGAGGGCGCAAGGGAGCCCCCGGGCGTTGGCGATTTCCAGGATTTCCGGCAAATGGGGATTGAGCAAAGGCTCACCCCATTGATAAAGCTGCAGGTTGCCTACTAAAGGGTCTTCGTCCAGGATCTTGTCTATAACCTGTGTAAATACAGGGGGGGTCATAAATCCGGCCGCGGGATGACGGTGGCTGCGGGTGGCTCGGGGACAGGAGAGGCAGCGCAAATTACAGGCGCCGGAGATATCGACGGCATAATCAAAAGGTTTCAGGTCTTTATAAGAGATAAAATCAAGCCCTTCCTCTAGGCCGGCAACCCGGCAGCGCTCCATGATGTCCTTTTCGAAGAAAAAAGAGGCAACGATCACAAAGAGTTTGCCGTTAGAGACGGGAGGTTGCAGGATCGCCTCGGGTGGAGAAATGGGATAACCCAGGGCGGTTCGTCCCTGCAGTTGCGGGCTGGAGTCCAGAAACCCTCCCAGTCTTACCCCTTGGCGCTCGAGGACCCGGCCCATCCCTCGGCCTTGCTGCCCCGCACCCCAGATATAGACCGGGCGCTGGGAAAGTTGCTCCCAAACCTGGCGGATCCCGCTTTGAACCTGGAAGGTCTGCATCAACCCAGGGCTCCTTGTTGGGCGTCGCCGGAAGGAGCGGGCGCTGCCTCTTCCAAATAGATGCTGGTGAAGCGGTGCAGGGCATGGCGCTGACACTCCCGGCAGATGCCGCTGGCGTCCCGGCGCCGGAGGATTTCCGCTATGGGCAGTTCTAGAAAGTTGTCCACCACGGTGGGGAGAAAAAACGCGCCGCAGGAACGTACATTCAGATTCCAGGCGATGGGGAAACAGCGGGCCTCCGCACAGGGCAGGCCGGCTTGGCTCCGGGCCCGGGCCAGCCCCTGATCCAGGTCCAAATAAAGGAGTTCCAGGGTGCGCTCGGCTTCCGGGCTCAGGGGCTTCCCTTGGCAATAGGCCAGGACGTTGTCCAGGGGATAGAGGTAAGCCCAATTGGGACGAAAAACGATTCCTAGTTCCTGGCAGAGGTGGGCCATTTGCCGGTAGTCTCCCCCCAGGTTATGCCGGTAAAGGTGGTAGTTCAGTTCCACGTACATGGCGGGATGGTAGCGCTCTCGCAACTCTTGCAGCCGGTAGAGGTTGCGGTAAAATAGGTCCCATTTGCCACCGGTATGGGTCAGTTCGTAGGAGGCTCCGAAGCCGGAGGCGGAGATTTTCAGCCAGTCCGGCCGGGCCTGGATCACCTCAGTAAGGTCCCGGCGTACGTTCAGATTGGTGGAGATGGCGCTCAGGACCCGGCGCTCCTGGGTCAGGCGGATGATTTCGGCCACCTGGGGATGCAACAGCGGCTCCCCCCAGGCATAAAGCTGAATATTGCCCAAGAAGGGAAGCTCCGCCAACAGCTTGTCGAGCACCCGCTCATAAGTGGCGGGGGTCATAAAGCCCTTGGGGGGCTGCTCTGCCAGGTTGCCCCGGGGGCAACTGATGCAGCGGAGGTTGCAGATCCCGGCGATGTCCACACTGGGGTCGAGGGGGGACAGGGTCCTGGAGGAGATGAAATCCTGCCCGGGCCGCAGGCCGGCCTGGCGGCACATCCCGGCAATCTCATCCTCATAATGGCCCGAGGCGATGATGATGAAGGCCTTGGCCCCGACATCCGCCTGCTTCAACAAGGCTTCCGGGGGCCAGACCGGATAGCCCAGGGCCTTTTTCCCGCGCAGGCGGGGGCTGCGGTCGAGAAAGGCCGCGGGCGTCAAGCCGCAGCGCTCCAGGGCCCGGCAGACTCCATGGCCGACGATGGACGCGCCCCAGATATAAACGGCGCGCTTCTGGAGCAGTTCTTCGAACTCAGCGATAGTATGGCAATTACTTTTTAGCATCGCGTTCACCCTCGAGGTGATTTATTGTTAATTCAAATCAATAGGTTCTGAATATTGATATTTAAATGCGCCGATTTCATGGCAACGTTTACACAACTTCATATTCATTTTTGCTTTAATTATCTCTTCCAATGGTGTTTCCAGATAGTTGTCAGCAATGATACTGCGATCGTCATCATAAACTTCACAACAACCATTTACTCTTAAATTGCTGTCAATTACCAACTGATATTCCCCATAACACGAGAAATATTTTGCTAAAAAGTCAGGAGGATTTCTTAAGTCAAAATCAAGTAATTGTACTCCCTCAAGAAAACGTGCGGTTACTTTTTTATTTTCAAGAAAATCCATTAGCGACTCAAGCGGATAAATCATGGCGCGAGACAACCGCAGCTTAAAAGATAGCTCATTGCACAAAGTTATAAATTTATGCACGTCATCTTTATTATATTTATAAATATGCAGATTGACCTCAACGCTCATATTGGGACTATATTGCGCCCTGAGGGCTGAGAGACTTCTTAAATTTTGCAAGACGAGATCCCACCTTCCTCCACGATGGGCTATGGAATAATTATCTCCCCATCCCGAGACCGACACCCTAAACCATGATGGTTTGGCTTTTATTACTTTTTCAAGATCACATTTTAGACTCAGGTTTGATGAGATTGAGTTAGCGATGCCCAATTGGTTGGCATAGCTGATCATCTCCGGGAGTTGCGGGTTTAGGAGGGGTTCACCCCAAGAATATAATTGGACATCC
>ENA-OSEO01003881-OSEO01003881.1-sediment-metagenome-genome-assembly--contig:-NODE-3881-length-16594-cov-5.730278_pt1 | contig 16594 bp, 16 predicted proteins | sample MGYA00237883_ERZ534232 | MGnify/ENA metagenome assembly ERZ534232 | reverse complement strand
GTGGCCAACATTCTTGCCCTTACCATGATCTACGGTTTCCGGGGCTTTGAAACCTCCACCTTAACAAGGTATATCTACACCTTTTACTCCTTTGTCTGCGGCTCGTTAATAGCCTTTTTGCCCATTACCGCGGTAGTGCTGATCTTCAAACCCGGTTTTCCGGCATTAACTTACCTGGTAAGCGTGCTTCTCCTTCTCTTTATCCTTCCCTTTATCTGTACAAGGATATTCCGGGCCATTGTGCCAAAGCTTCCTGCCCGGCGCTGCCTGGTGATAGGCCGGGAGGCGGAGTCTTCCCAGATTTTAAAGGAGATCTCCGAGCATCTTCTGGGGCATCTGGAGGTTATGGGATATATAAATCCTTCTCCTGTCACCCTGGAGGAGAGGGTCATGAGCGCGGAAAGGCCCGATTCCATTGTGATTGCCGATCCTGTGCTGGCAAAAAAGGTGGAATCCTCCCTGGACCTGGCCATGGAGAGGGATATATCCATCGACTATCTGCCCACCCTGGCGGAGGATACCTTAAGAAGGATTCCCATTCAACTTTTAAAACAGTTTCCCGAGTATTATACCGTGGCCTTCTCCAAGGCGAGGCTTACCCTGTCAAAGAGATTCCTGGATATGCTGATTGCCCTTGCGGGGCTTTTATTTACCCTGCCACTGACCCTGTTTTTTATCATTGCCATACCCCTTTCCTCCGGTTTTCCCGTCATCTTTACCCAAGAAAGGATCGGCCGGGGGATGAAGCCCTTTCTTTTTTTCAAATTCCGCAGCCTGCGGAATCTTCAGCCGGAGGATAAGGCCGTTGGGGAGGATCCCAATTCCACCATCAAAAGGCGGATAACCGGTTTCGGCCAGTTTATGCGCAAATTACGGCTGGATGAACTGCCCCAGTTTATAAATGTCCTCCTAAATGATATGTCCGTAATCGGCCCAAGGCCGGAGATGGAGGAATACCACAGCCTCTGCATAAAGAATATCCCCTGGTATGATAGGCGCTACCTGCTTAAACCGGGTATAACAGGCTGGGCGCAGATCAACTACAAGCATACCTCCTCGGTGGAGGATTATATAAGAAAAACCGAGTACGATCTTTACTATGTAAAAAACCGCTCCCTCAGGCTGGACCTGGAGATAGCCTTAAAAACTTTACAAACTATGATCGGAATGCGTGGTTCAGTTTGATTTTTTCTGATATATTTAGGCCGATGGAAAGATCCTTTACTCACCTGCGGTATTTAATTGCCTTGTTCTATATGTTCATCCTCCTTTTGGTCCAGGCTCTTGTAAACCACCGGGCTTTGGGGGTCCTTTCCCTTCAGGGGATAGTGCTGGTGTTTTTCCCCATGGTATTTATCTATGCCTTCCGGGGTTTTGACGAACAGAGCCTTTATTCCGTTAAAAAAAGCTATAGAAACTTCCTTATGGGTTCCCTTTTGGGTTTCGGTGCGGGCAGTCTTGTAATGCTCCTTTTCCCGGGTCAATATCAGACAAGGCTGCTTATTACCTCCTTTCTTGCCGGAGCCTTCCTGCTGCCTGCGGCCTGCTCCCTCTTTTTCCGGCTGCTGGTGGGCTCCTTCAAGACCACGGATTACCTTGTTCTGGGAAGGGAGGAGGAATGCCGGGAGTATATCCTGGAGCTAGCGGAGAATCTTACAGGAATAGGCCGCTTTTTAGGCTGCCTGGATCCGGAAACGGGAATGTACAATGATCAAAGGAACTTCCCACGGGGCCTTAAGCCTCACTATCTTGTGGCCTCCTACCCCTATAGCGAGGAGACTTTGAACAAGGTAAGGGAGGAAACCGGGCTTTGCGGGGTTCCGGTAAAGTATCTTCCCGTACTTTACGAGGAAGCAGCAAAGAGGATTCCTGTAGATCTTCTGGAAAGGTTCAGGGAATACTACTTTTTGGAGTTTTCCAGGGTAAGGCTTTCCAACATGAAGAGGGTGGCGGATGTGCTTATCTCCTTCTTCGGCCTGGTTATCCTTTTTCCGGCCTTCCTTGTAATCTCTATATTTATCCTTTTAGAGGATGGCTGGCCGATCTTTTACCTCCAGGAGAGGGTAGGGTACAGAAAGAGGCATTTTACAATCTACAAATTCCGCTCCATGTACAGGGAAAAGGAGAAGGGCAAGGCCAGATATGCCACGGAACAGAGCAGCAAGATCACCAGGACCGGCAGAACCATGCGTCCCGTCCGTTTAGACGAGATCCCCCAGTTCCTCAATATCCTTTTGGGCCACATGTCCTTTATAGGCCCCAGACCGGAGCAGCCCCAGTTTGCCGAGGAACTTGCCGAGGCTATCCCCTTTTACAACTACAGGCACCTTCTTAAAACCGGCCTTACCGGCTGGGCGCAGATCAACTACCAGTACGCCGCCACGGAGGCGGAACAGAGGAAGAAGCTTAGCTATGATCTTTACTATGTAAAGAACAGGAACCTCCTCTTGGACGGCAAAATCCTTCTAAAAACCATAGAAACCGTGGTCTTCCGCCGCGGCGCCAAGTAGAGAACCGCAATAATTCCTTAAGTATTCCTCCCTTTTTCCCTTGATTTTTCCCCAACCGGTGATATAATGTTCAACAATTGAACAAAAAGTGTAGTAAAATTTGAATAAAATACTGCCTTTTATTCCCTTCAGCCTGTTTCGGCGGCGTCGGGAAGGGGGTGGGGAATAAATTTTATAAATTAAATAATAAAATATTTCTATAAATTTGTTGCTTCAATTGATGTTTAATCATATACCATTGAAAATTGTTAAAATAAGTAATTATCGGTTATGTTTTTAAAGATTCTTAATATGTTTACAGTAACTTATTATTTGTTTGCTTAAACAATATAATTGCATTTAAAATTCTTTGGTTTGCTTGTTGGAATTAATAAAAAAGTAGATCTAAGAGTTTAGCTGTAAATATTATGGGTAAAAAGGTAACACTATGAAAAATATTTTCAAAACAAGTTTCTGAAATTATTGTGAGTAATAAAAAATATCTGTTTTTATAAAATTTAAAATAGTAGAATCTGTTTAATATATAATTATAAGTATATTTTAGATACTATAATAAGAACATAGGAAATAAAAGATATGTTTAAAGACCGAACACTATTGATAACCGGGGGAACTGGGTCTTTCGGTAACGCGGTTATGAAGAGATTTTTACACACAGCGATTAAAGAAATAAGAATATTTTCTCGTGATGAAAAAAAACAAGATGATATGAGAAAATATTATAGAAACGATAAATTAAAATTTTATATTGGTGATGTTAGAGATATATCAAGTGTTAAAAATGCAATGCATGGTGTCGACTATATCTTTCATGCTGCGGCACTTAAACAAGTACCGTCTTGTGAGTTTTTTCCTCTCGAAGCAGTTAAGACAAATGTAATTGGAACTGATAATGTTCTTACTGCAGCAATTGATTTGGGGATTAAGAAAGTCATTTGTCTTTCTACAGATAAAGCTGCATACCCTATTAATGCTATGGGTATTTCAAAAGCTATGATGGAAAAAGTTTTAGTTGCCAAATCAAAAACAGTAGATCCAGATAGAACATTGATTTGTGGAACACGTTATGGAAATGTAATGGCTTCAAGGGGCTCTGTAATTCCATTATTTATAGATCAAATTAAAAAAGGTCAATATCTTACTGTTACTGATCCTAATATGACAAGATTCTTAATGAGCCTAGAAGAAGCTGTAAAACTTGTTGTATATGCGTTTGAAAATGCTTGTGCTGGGGATATTATGGTTAAGAAATCGCCAGCCTCTACAATAAAAGATCTCGCACAAGCTTTAAAAGAAATATTTAATGCAGAAAATGAAATAAAAATTATAGGAACACGACATGGAGAAAAACTATATGAAACACTCCTGACAAAAGAAGAACATTTTGTAGCGCAGGATATGGGTGATTTCTTTAGAGTACCTGCTGATAAAAGAGATCTAAACTATGACAAGTATTTTATTGAAGGCAATCAAGATATACAAGAATTAGAGGATTATAATTCTCATAATACACAAAGGCTAGATGTTGAACAGATAAAAGAAAAGCTATTAAAGCTTGATTTTATTCAGGAAGAATTAAAAAGTTGGATGAAAAACAAATGAAATTCCTTATTTTAGGATCAACTGGTATGGCAGGGCATACAATCTCAATTTACCTTGCTGAAGCCGGCCATGATGTAACTGGTTTTAGTAGAAATAATGTAAATTATATCAAGAATATTATTGGTGATGCCACAAATTTTAATAATCTTAAAGAAATCATAAATGAAGAAAGGTATGATGCTGTTATAAACGCAATAGGAGTACTCAATAAAGAAGCCGAATATAATAAGGCAAATGCAATTCTTATAAACAGTTATTTACCACACTATCTAAGTTATATATCTGATACATTAAATACAAAAGTTGTTCATTTGAGTACTGATTGTGTATTTTCTGGTAAAATTGGTGGCTACTCTGAAAAATCTCCTAAAGATGGCGAATCCTTTTATGATAGAACTAAAGGTTTGGGAGAATTAGAAAATAATAAGGATATTACTTTTAGAACGTCAATTATTGGACCAGATATAGACGATAATGGTATTGGTTTATTCAATTGGTTTATGAAACAAGAAAAAGAAATAACTGGTTTTAATAAAGTAATATGGACTGGTGTAACAACTTTAACTCTTGCAAAAGCCATAGAAAAAGCCTTAAAAGAAAATATTACAGGACTTTATAACCTTGTAAATAATAAAACCATAAGTAAATATGATTTACTAAAATTAATTAATAAGTATATGAGAAATAATAAAATAAACATTTTAAAATGTGATGCACCAATAATTAATAAATCATTAGTTAATAATAGAAATGATTTTTCATTTAAGGTACCAGATTATGAAGATATGATATCAGAGATGAGGGATTGGATTATTAGACATAAAAAAATCTATCCTAATTATATGATTTAAAGGTAAGTTGATGTGAAAAGACTAAAATTAATGACAATTGTTGGTACTCGTCCTGAAATTATTAAGCTTTCTGAGGTAATTAAGAAAAGTGATAGATATTTTAATCATAAGTTAGTGCATACTGGCCAAAACTATGATTATTCACTTAATGAAATATTTTTTAATAATTTGGATATAAGAAAACCGGATTTTTATCTTGATGTAGTCGGGGATAATTTGGGTCAGACCATCGGTAATATCCTATCGAAATCATATGAAATAATGCTTAAAGAGAAACCAGATGCTCTTTTAGTTCTTGGAGATACAAATTCCTGTTTAAGTGTAATATCTGCAAAAAGACTGAAAATACCAATATTTCATATGGAGGCAGGGAATAGATGTTTTGATGAAAATCTTCCTGAAGAAATTAACAGAAAAATAGTTGATCATACTAGTGATGTGAATCTATGTTATACTGAACATGCTAGAAATTATCTAAATTGGGAAGGCATACCAAAAGAAAGGACTTATGTGGTTGGGTCACCTATGGCAGAAGTTCTAAAGATAAATGAGGACAAAATAAATAATAGTAAAGTTCTAAGCAAATTAAATCTAAAAAAAGGCGAGTATATATTACTTTCTGCTCATAGAGAAGAAAATATAGATAATGAAACTAACTTTTTCTCACTCATGAATTCGGTTAATTCCTTAGCTGAAGAGTATAACGTGCCTATAATATATAGCACACACCCTCGAAGCAAAAAGTTTATTCAAGAAAGAAACTTTGATTTTAACCCTAATGTAAAGAGTTTACAGCCCTTCAATTTTACTGATTACAATCAGCTACAAAATAGTGCATTATGCGTTGTATCAGATAGTGGTACAATTGCCGAAGAAGCATCCTATTTTAAATTCCCTGCAGTATCCTTAAGAACAAGCACAGAACGACCTGAAGCTTTGGATAAAGGAAATATTATAATTGGTAGTATTAAAGCAGAAAAAGTACTTCAGGCTGTAAAAATCGCGATTGAAATGAATGCTGATAAGGAATTTGGAGGTGATGTTCCAAATTATTTAGATCGAAATGTTAGTATAAAAGTAGTTAAGTTAATTCAAAGTTATACAGAAATTATCAATCAAATGGTTTGGCGTAAATAATGAGAATTATGGTTTTTGATGTTGCTGCTGAAAGCGGAGGTGCTCTTTCTATTTTAAAAGATTTCTATGAGATTTATAAAAAGGATTTAAAAAATGAATATATATTTATAATTAGTAAACCTAAACTTTTAGAATCAGCTAATATTAAGATAATTCAATTCCCTTGGGTTAAGAGAAGTTGGTTTCATAGATTATATTTTGATTATTTTATTGCACCTAAATTGGTGAAAGAGTATTTAATTGAAAGAGTAATATCATTACAGAATATAATAATACCTTTTATTAATGTATTTCAAACTGTATTTATCCATAACGCTCTACCCTTTTCAGAAAATAAGTTTTCATTTTTTAAAAATAAACCACTTTGGGTTTATCAAAAAATTATAAGCAAATTTATCTTTAGATCAATAGAAAAAGCGGATAAAGTTATAGTGCAAACAAAATGGTTAAAAGAGACTATTATTAATAAACTAAATATCTGTGATGATAAAATAGAAATAAATCAACCGAAAATTGAGATAAACATAATAAGAAAATATCATAATTCTAATAGCAATATCACTACTTTTTTTTATCCAGCAAATGAATTTGTTTATAAAAATCATCGTATAATTGTAGATGCTTGTATTCAACTAAAGAAATGCGGAATAGATAATTACAATGTAATATTTACATTGAGAGGGAAAGAAAACAAAAATATAGCTAGGTTATATAGAGATACTACTAAATATGGACTGCCAATAAAATATATTGGTAGTATTGAGCGAGAAACTGTATACAATTATTATTCGAAATCAATATTAATATTTCCATCTTCAATAGAAACCTTTGGACTCCCATTATTAGAAGCGAAAATGCATGGCTCTCCAATTATTGTATATGAACAACCTTTTTCTAAAGAAATATTAAATAATTATAATAATGCATATTTTGTGACGAAACTAGAATCAAATGCCTTTTTTAAGGCTATGCTAAAATATATAATGGAATGAATAAAATGAAAATCGGAATCTTAACATTTCATTGGGCTGTTAATTATGGAGCTGTTTTACAAGCATTTGCATTACAGAAATATTTAATAGATAAAGGTTTTAAGGTTGAAATAATAAATTACAAACCATATTTAATAATTGCAAAACAATTAATTATTAAATTTATTAATCTTGATGTAAAATATTTTTGTAGAATGATTAATATAATGATATTTATTAAAAAGAATATGATACTTTCAAATAGAATGTATTTATCAAATAAGCAATTAATGAAAAATTGCAAAGATTATGATTTATATATTTCTGGAAGTGATCAAATATGGAATACTTCATTTACAATAAAAGCAGAAGGTAAAGTTACTCTATCATATTATCTAAATTTTGTGCCATCTAATAAAAAAAGAATTGCTTATGCAGCAAGCTTTGGAACAGATCAGATTCCAAAAAAAGTGAAAAATATAATATTACCTGAATTAAAAAAATATAATTATATAAGTGTAAGAGAATATACTGGTAAATTAATATTAGATGATTTATTTATAAATAGCAAGATAGTACTAGATCCTACATTTCTTATAGAAAAAAATATTTACAATAATCTCTTTTCAAATATTAAATATAATAAAAAAGATAAAGATATGTTTTTATATATAATTCATAACAATCAAGAAACAACTGAAAAAATAGTTAATTATGTTTGCCATAGGTTGTATGGTAAAAAATGCACTAATTATGGTAATAGCTCAATAGGAATAGAAACCTGGTTAAAAAATATAAAAGGATCAAAAATTGTTATAACAAATTCATATCATGGTTTAATTTTTGCATTAATATTTAAAATACTTTTTATAGTTATTCCAGTAGAAGGCATTCAAATGAATAATAGAATATTCACCTTATTAAATCTAACAGGATTACAAGAAAGGTTAATAGAAAATTACGATGAAAGCAAAATAAATGATTTAATAAAAAAAAAGATAGAGTGGAAAATAGTTGATGAAAGAATATCCAACTTGAGAAAAGAATCTTTTGATTTTATAGAAAAAGCAATTAAAGAATAAGTTTTATTAGTTTATTTATACACAATATAACTATTATAAATATATAAATTATAAGGAGGGTATCATGAATCCCAAGACTTGGACTGTATAGTATCCTTCTTATAGTTAAAGAAGATGAGACAGAAAAAAAGTATATAAAAAAAGATATTCAATATAATATTGTTTTTTAAAAGAAGATCAAAGAATTCGAAAATAAAAAGATAAAAAGGGTAAATTAAAAAAAAATAATATTAGAAAATAAAATAAATAAGGATATTTATGTTTTTAAATATTATTATAATATTGTTTTTATTTTTTAGACAGATATTAGATCTAGGGTTATTAGAATATTCTAGTAATTTGATATTGGGGCCTACTGTTTTAATGACTTTTATACTTTTAAATAATAAAAATAAGTACAATATAACTAAAATAAGTATACTGCTAATATATTTAATAATTGCATTAATATTATCAATGTTACTTGGTTATAATGACTATAAAATGATATTATCTGAAATACTCTCATTATTCTTATTTATTGTTATAATTCCAAGTATTAAAACAAATAATACTGAAATAGAAAAATTCTATAAGTTAATATGTTATTTATTTATAGTATTAGTTTTAATGAAGTTACTTATTGAATATAAATTAATTGATACTAAAGAATACATTTTTGTAAATAAAAATAGTTGGGCTCAGACCTTGCTATTTCCATTATTTATTTCATTTTATTTATATCATAAAGAAAAAAAGAAAAGATATTTAATAATAATAATATCATCTTTAATCCTGATTGTTTTATCATTTGCAAGAACCGCTATTGTAGCTGCTTTTGCATTTTTATCTATATACTATTTAATATTGACTAAAAGAAAAAAAATAAAATTAATTTATATAATTAGCATCTTATTATTAATATCATTGATCTTAATTTTTCGTGATATTATTTTTATATATATTATAAAATATTATATTCGAAGTGACCAAAATATAATTACAAACCGGGATCTATTATGGAATGTGGCATTTAATACTTTTAAATCAGCACCTATATTCGGTGTTGGAAGAGGAGTAACTCAAGAATTAATAATTATGAGTGGTATAGGTTTAAGAAATAAAGAATTCCATTCTCTTTTTTTGGAAATATTGGCATATGGCGGTGTAATATCTGCATTATTTTATGGATTTATATTTACAAATGCTTTTATAAATGCCTTAAAACTTATAAAATTAAATAATAAATTAGGTAGTGTTGTTTTATGTTCTCAAATATCTATTTTTATTTATATGTTGGCAGAAACATTTTATCCGTTTGGATTATCCTTAAACAATTATATCTCTGGGCTATTTTTATTTTCAATACCTTCTATGTATATTAAAGGGAAAATAGAAAATGATTGTTAATATAAGTATAAATTGAAAAGATTATGATAAAAAATCCGTTAGTTAGTGTTATAACTCCTTGTTTCAATGTTGAAAAATATATTGATGAATATCTTACTTCTGTTTTTAATCAAAATTATGATAACATTGAATTAATTTTAATAAATGATGGATCTACAGATAGTACTGAATTAATAATAAAAAAATATCAGGATAGGTTTAAAGATAAAAATATAAAATTAATTTACATAAAACAAAATAATTTAGGTCAGGCTGCTGCAATAAATAAAGGATTAAAAATATTTAAAGGTAAATATTTTATTTGGCCAGATGCAGATGATATTTTGCATAATGAAAATATAAGAAAAAAAGTAGAGTTTTTAGAAAATAATAAAAAGTATCAATTTGTTAGATCTAATGGAGCTTATTTTAAAAAAAATAAATGTAAATTAATAAAAATAGCATATGAAAAAAATAGATTTAATGATAATATTTTTTTTGATCTTATTTTAGAAAAAACATACAACAGTTGTGGTTGTTATATGATTAGTAAAGATCTTTTTGAAAGTTGTTATCCAGATAGGCAAATATATGCAGGAGTAGGAAGTCAAAATTGGCAGCTTTTGGTTCCAGCAGCAAGTAAATCAAAATGTGGATATCTCGATGAAATATTATATTATGTAAGAATACATTCAGACAGCTTTTGTAGAAAGAAAAGAAATTTTAATGAATGGCTAATTAGACTTGATGATCATAAAGAAATATTATTAGATTCTTTTAAACATAGTAATTGTGATGTTGACTACTGTACAAATATAATAAAAGAAAGATATGTACAAAAAAAAATAGAATTAGCTATAAAATATAAAAATAGAATATTTTTAAAGGAAAAATACTTTGATATAATTCATAATATAAATGATGTTAAGAGATATAAATATATAAAGGTAATAGTAAAAAATCACTTATATTTTTCTATTTATAGAATATTATTTTTATTAATAAAACTATTACGAAGAATAAGTGAAAAGTTAAAAAAAATACTAAGATACAATGTTAAAATGATATTTTAAAAATAGAATTAAAAAAAATAAATAAAATATTGATTATTGATTATAGGACACCTCATAAAAATAGAGGAATTTCCAAATATATTTAATTGTGATACAATTCCTTATGTGCCAAGATAGTTGTCGTATAAAAATAAAAAGGAGCGGCAACTATGAGATACAGTCTATCATTTAAACAAAGCATTTTAAGGAGAGTTCTACCACCTAATAATGAAACAGTAATAAGTGTGGCGAAAGAAGCAGGGATAAGTGAAACCACGATCTACCTCTGGCTTAAAAAAGCAAGAAATAATAGACTTGATAAAGACTATGATAGAGGTCCCAACAGCAGATCGGTGGAAGAGAAATTAAATCTGCTTCTTGAATCCAAAACTGTTGATAAAGAAAAACAGGGGCAATGGCTGAGAGAAAAAGCCCTTCATAGTGAGCATTTAAAACTCTATGAACAGGAGCTAAAAGAAATCGTGACTAACAGGAATGAAAAACAGAAAGAAGAACTGCGTAATTTGAAACAGGAGAACAAGGAGCTAAAAAAAGAGCTTACTAGAAAAGAAAAGGCTTTGGCAGAAATGGCAGCTTTGTTAACCCTTAAAAAAAAATTGAATGCTCTCTTCGGGGAGAAAGAGGAAGACTGATCTCTGAAGAACTTAAAGCTAAGGCTGTAATGCTGATCCAGGAAGCAATGGCTAATGGTGCAAGTCTTGAAGGGTCCTGTAAAACAGCTGAAATATCGATGCGAACCTATCAGCGTTGGAAGAGTGGAAATACAAAAGATAGACGAAAAGGAGCTGAAAAACATATACCTGGAAAAATAACAGAGAAAGAAAAACAGGAAATTATAGATCTATGCTGCAGTGATGAATACAAGGATTCAAATCCTTATGATATTTACATAAGCCTATTAGATAAAAAGAAATATCTAGCGAGTATCAGCACTATCTACAGGGTTCTTAAATCTAGTGAGTTATTGTTTCACCGCTCCAATAAGCGTCAGGGTAAAAGGAAGGCATCACCTGGCGAACTTATTGCTGTCGGCCCAAATCAGGTATGGAGCTGGGATATTACCTGGTTAAGATCAAGGGTTAAAGGTATCTTCTTCTTTGCCTACATGATAATTGATATCTGGGATAAAAGCATAATCGGCTGGGAAATCCATGAAAAAGAAAGTGAAGACTATGCCAAAGATCTGTTTGAAAGAACGCTTCGTGAAGAAAAGTATCCACAGGTAAGGATCCATTCTGATAATGGTAATCCCATGAAAGGTATAAGCCTTCTTTCCCTTTTCTATGATCTTGGAATAAAAAACAGTTTCTCACGGCCTAGAGTAAGCAATGACAATCCTTTTATTGAATCCTTTTTCGGAACAATGAAAACCAGTGTTAAATATCCTGGAAAGTTTGAAAGTATCCATGATGCCAGAATATGGATGTCCGATTTTGTATACTGGTATAATAACCATCACCGTCATTCTGGTAATCAATATTTTACTCCCTCTCAAATGAGAGATGGTAGTTTTATAGATCTTGCCGAATCAAGAAATAGAACAATTTTTGAGGCTTATAAAACCAAACCAGAAAGGTGGAGTAGAAAGCCAAGGCAGTGGATAACAAGTCAAACCGTAGTTTTGAATCCTTCTCTGAATACACAGCAAATGAATAGAAATGCTGCATAATTTTTTTCAAAGATCATACGTCATCTATCTTGACATATATCGCATGCGCTTGTTATGTGCCAGATTTATTTTTTAATAATCTATATAGTTTTTCATTAACAAATATTTTTTCTTTCCATATTTGGAATGAACTAACCACCTTAATTTTTTCTAATTCCTGTAAATACTTACTTGCAGTTCTTCTTTCACCGATTCCTGCATTTACTAGATATTCTATTTTTGTATAGGGCTGATAAAATAATAATTCTACTAATTCTTTTGAATAGATATTTTTTGGTAATTTTAATTTGCAATATTCCATTGTTTCATTCATTAATTCAATTATTGATTTAATTAGATTTAATGTTTCTATAGATGTGATTTCTATAGACTTTAATATAAATACTATCCAATTTTCCCAATCATTTAGCGTCCTTACATTTTGTAATAATTCATAATACTTTGTTTTATTTTTAATTATATATGAACTTAAATATAATATAGGATTATTTATTAATCCTTTTAATATTAAACAGAGTACATTTAATATTCTTCCGGTCCTTCCGTTTCCATCATAAAATGGATGTATTGATTCAAATTGATAATGTATAATCGCTATCTTTATTAGATAATCAACATCATCATCTTCATTTATATATTTTTCTAGATTATTCAATAATTTTAATATGGTTTCTTCATTGTCAGGCGGTATATATATTATTTCACCAGTAATATCATTAATCAAATTTGTTCCCGGTAACTTCCTTATTCCCGCATTGTTTCCTTCAAGTTCTTCTTGTATTTTTTTTATAACATTTATTGTCAATATTCCGTTTTTTTTGATTTCATTAAATCCAGTCCACATTGCAGATCTGTAGTTTAATACTTCCTTTGTTGACGAATCTATTTTCGCTACTTTGCTTATCAGTGCTTTATATAAATTATCCTGTGTGGTAATGATATTTTCTATTTCTGAACTAGCTGCTGCTTCTTTTAAAATAACTGAACTTAATAGTATAGATTCATTTGGTAATAAGGAACAATACCCTTTTAATTGAGCTAATTCTCTATTCGCTTTAATAGCCATATTTAGTATTTTCTTCGTTTGTATTTCATTTATTGGAGGTAATAGAGGTAATTTATTATTAGGTTTCAATTCTGTCATTTCATGTACATTATATCATATATATTGTACTTGACAATAGTATCATGTACATATTGTGCACATAACATTCAGATCAGCTGCATGGCGGCCGAACGAAGTGGGGCATTGGCACGCCTTTTTGCGAAAACAAAAAGCGTGACAATAGCCATGTCGGTTCCATGCGTATGTTATGTAGATGATAATTTTAGATCCATTTTTCAATATTAAGACCATTTATTCGTTCAAAATGCTTAATATTTCCTGTTACTAATTTATCTGTTTTTGTTAGTGTTGTAGCAGCTATGAGGAGATCTGCATCAGGTAATTGTATATTTTTCTTTTTAAGTAGCGCTTTTATTTCACCAAACTTCATCATTATTTCATTATCTGAATTAATTATATTTATTGTCAAAAGAAACTCTTCTATTACTTTTTTATTATCATTTAAGTATGCGGATTTTTCTGCACCGTAATATAATTCTCCAACAGTTATAAATGATATTGATATTTCTTCATCAGTATTTTCTCTACATTTGATTATTTTTTCATTTTTTCTTAATATTTCAATGCATATATCTGTATCAAGTAAAATCATAATTCGATTTCTCTTCCAATAGTTCTATTTTCATAAATATCATTTATTATTTCTTTAGTACTACGATCATCTTTCCATGTACCAGATATTTTTTTCCATAAGTCAATTTGTATTGATTTTGATATATTTTTCTTTTCCTTTTTTTTAAGTTCCATCATTTTTGCAGTACCCTGCTCTATTATTATAAGTAACTGATTATTTATACTTCTTCTTTCTATATCAGAAAGCTTCTTAATTTTGGAGAAAATATCTTCTGGAATATTACGTATCGTTATATTAGCCATGGTTTCAATATAGTTATATTTCAGTTATTTGTCAATACTATTTTAATTCCTATTTATAATTTATTATTAGTTATAAATCATGTTATTTTATCTATTTTCTCCATTCTTGAAGCTACATAACATTCGCATGAGCTGCAGCGCCGCAGTTACCTAACATTTTGTAGAGTTAATTTGTATCATTTCAGGTCCAAAAAGCTTCAGCAGACGGTTCCATGCGTATGTTATGCAGATTTTCGATCTATTCTTTTTTATCTCGAATTTCGTATAATCTTATATTAATTATTTTCTTATAATTAATAAAATCTTTATCATCTGTAAATATGCTTAATTTGTTATTTATAGCAACAGCACAAATCAAATAATCAATGTGTGATCCTTGTATACCATTTTTTCTACATTCATTATATATTTCCGCTGCTTTTTCATAATCAGTTTGGTTGTTTATTAAATCTTCAAATATTCCTATTTTTTCTTTTAATTCTTCATATATTTCTCTATTTTTTATCCCCGATAATATTTCTTGCCTTATAGGGCCAATTATTTCAACTCTCATTTCCTTTATTAATTCTTTAAGTTCATTTACTTTTTTATTTTCGTTTTCATTTAATATATTTTTCCTTAATGCTAACGACCATATTGAAGTGTCAACCAATACTTTCATTTTCTGTTTCTATTTTCTTTATAATTATAGTCTGATTCATATTCAATTTTACCAAACATATTTAATATTTCTTCTTGTTTCCTTCGTTGAATAAATTCTTTTAACGCTAAATTTACTGTTTCTCTTTTCGTTTTCAATCCCGATATGTCTTGAGCAGTTACCAATAATGTATCATCTATAGCTAAATTAGTAGCCATAATATATCTCCTTAACATTATACTGTGTTAACTTTAACACATTCTTTTGTGTATGTCAATTCTAAACTATTATTTTTAATCTGCATAACATTTGCTTAACCTGTAATTCCTCTCTGTGTCAACATAGAAGCAACCTAAAAGGAGGCTTTTATGAGATACAGCATAGGTTTTCGACAATCAATATTGAGGAGGGTTTTACCACCGGAAAACCAGAACGTATATACGGTAGCTAAAGAGATAGGAATAAGTCCAAACACGATACGAGATTGGCTTAAACAGTATAATGAGGGTACAATAGGATTAGAATCAGAGGGATTAGAACCGGTTCCCAGCCAGCGTGGGGCAAAAGAAAAATTGAAACTGCTTTTAGAAAGCAGAGTTCTCAGAGAAGAGGAGAAAGGGGATTGGCTGCGGCGGCACGGGATGCATACGGAACATTTGACCCTCTGGGAACAGGAACTGGAGGGTATCATTACGGACAAACAAGAGAAACTACAAAAAGAGATGAAAGAGCTCAGGAAAGAAAATCAAAGACTCAAAAAGGAAGCTGAACGGAATCATAAGGCGATGGCGGAAGCCTTAGCCTTGTTAACCCTTAAAAAAAAAGCGGAAGCATTATTTGCCCCGGACGAGGAGGAATGATTGCCTGGGATAAGAAAAAGTTATTAGTGCAATATATACAGGAGGCGGCAGAAGCCGGGGCACGCCTGAAAAAGGCCTGTGAAGTAGTTGGAATTTCTTTACACTCCTTTTTGAGATGGAAAAGAGGGAACCTCACGGATCGAAGAAAAGGAGCGCCTAAAAGGATACCCAGGAAACTCACAGAGGGAGAGCGGGAAATCTTTTATGCTGTGGCAAATGAGGCCCGTTTTAGGGACAATACACCTCAACAGATTGTAGAAACTCTTTTAGAGGAAAGAACTTATCTTGGGAGTTCCAGCACCTTATACCGTCTTTTACGGGAAAAGAAAGCAAATGCGCCCAGGAGAGAATCCCGCAATCCCCGTCGATCCGGAAGACCTCAGGAATTGGTAGCCACCGGCCCCAACCAGATCTGGTGCTGGGATATTACCTGGCTTCGCAGCACTGTCCGGGGTCGTTTCTTTTTCGCCTATGTGATTATCGATATCTTTTCGCGTAAAATTGTAGGCTGGACAATTCATGAGTATGAAAGCCCGGAATTGGCTCGCGATCTGTTTAACCGAACCATTTTCGGCTTTGAAAAGAAACCATATTTTGTCCATGCTGATAATGGCGGACCTATGAAGGGAGTTACTCTGCAGGCTTTTCTCACATCCCTATCCGTTGGCTTAAGCTATTCCCGCCCCCGGGTCAGTAATGATAACCCCTTTATCGAATCCTGGTTCCGCACTCTGAAATATCATGTTACCTTTCCCAAAGCTTTTGAGAATCTTTCAGGAGCCCGGGAATGGTTTGCTTCTTTTGTTCATTCCTATAACACCAAACATCG
>ENA-OSEO01003880-OSEO01003880.1-sediment-metagenome-genome-assembly--contig:-NODE-3880-length-16602-cov-5.414766_pt1 | contig 16602 bp, 13 predicted proteins | sample MGYA00237883_ERZ534232 | MGnify/ENA metagenome assembly ERZ534232 | reverse complement strand
CCACGAACGACTCGATCATCTGGTTGGAGTTCCACACCCACAGCTCATGCAGCTTGTAGGGCGCGTCGAACTCGTACTGAATCCAGCTCGGCAGCGTGCCCGAACTCGTCCACATCTGCGTCAACTCGGTGGAGTGCTCGTCGTTGGCGTTGAGCCCGGAGCCGTTGACGGTGTTCTGCGGTCCCATGCCCGGTTGGGCACTGGAGGCCGTGGCGGTCACTCGCGCGATCGGATAGCCGAAGGGCTCGACGGTGAAACTCCAGACATTCCCGGTGAAGATCGCGCCGTCCGGCGCTGCACTCACCTCGTCCACGCGCCAGTAGTAGGTCTGGCCGTACTGCACAGGCTCGGCGGCAGTACCGTATGTGGTCGTCGCTTGGCCCTGGCTGACCAGTACGCCGCGCGGATCAGTCCTGCTGGCCTCGCTGACATCCCCGAGGGCGGTTCCGAAGTACACATCATGCGTGTCGGCGGATTCCCCCGGTTTCCAGCCGAGCACCACGTCGTGAGGCACATCGACCGCGCCGTCGGCCGGAGACTGGCCGTACGCAGAGGCCGGAGCTGGGCCAAACGCGACCGGCGCGATGTCCGCTCTCCAGAGGGGACCTGTTATCGTCCCGTGGTTCTGGCTGGGGGAGCTGTCGCCGGCGATGGTCCCTTCGCCTTCGTTGAATTTCCAGTACCCGACCAGTCCTTCCTCGGAACCCAGGAGTTCCTGGCCCATGCCTTCCTGGATCTCTTCCGCCGTGCGGGCATAGTTCCAGACGCGGAAATCGTCCAGGACGACACGCGCCCCCAGGCCCATGCGAAGAACGGGCTCCTGCGTGTCCGCGGTAAGGCTTGCCGACGTTCTCTCGGCCGCCTGTTCCCCGTTGAGGTAGATCCGCTGCTGTCCGTTCAGCGCGGTAAGCACGAGCGCCACGTGGACCCACTCATTCGTGGGAATCCCTTCCATGGCGTTCAGCGTGGACTGACCGGTCCCCGTGCAGTGATCATAGTGCGCGCCGGGCTCGTTGGGTCGCAGCGCCAGGAGAGGACCTCTCCCGGTAGCGGAGTTCCCGAGGCCCTTGCAGAACACGTTCCGCCAGCTCCCGGTGGGTCCTTGCAGGTCCTTGAGCCAGAGTTCGTACGTGTAGCAGCCCAGGCGCAGGACGTCTTGACTGTCGTCAATCGTGACCATCGCCGTGGACCCGCCGACCTCCAGCGCATACCCGTCCTGGGCGCAGGCCACAGGCGCCGCTACCAGGTAACACACCGCCCAGAGGCACAGGGCCAACCCCAAATCCGCGCACCGACTCGTCTTCCAGGTTCTCTGCATTGAGCACATGCCACACACCCTTCACTAAGCATCTCCTCACTACCACGCGGACCAGGCCACTCAACCTGCCCCAACGATTCTTCTTCCGTTTCTGCGGAAGGTCAGCCTGTCAGGTGTCGCGATCCCCTCGCCTGGTGTCTTGCGCGAGGCTGTCTGCCTCATAGCCGCCGGCTCGTGTGCCGGCGTGGAATTCCCTGCGGGCTCTCCACTTGCTTGCGATGGATTGGGCGGTCATTTCGCAGGGGGGCTGCAGTCTTGTGCATCGAGGGGGTCGAGACTGCTCCTTCACCTCCTTCCGTCCGTCCAGAGATCATGGTGTCCGCTTGGCGGGTTGCCCGGACGGCACAGCCAACCATACATCCATTATCGTACGTTATTCCCCGTGGTTGTCAAGCGCTTTCCGTGTCCCGGAGGCCGCAGGCCGCGTCGCGGCCGGTGCCTGCCGCTATCGGATATCCCCTATGACCTGCACGGAGCACGGCCGCAGGTCGGCGAGGCGGGTCTCCAGCTCGTGGACGCGGATGGCCATCTGTTCGTACCTCTCCGCCACCCGCCGGAGGTGGCTCAATTCGGGGTCGGACGCACTCGAACCCGTCAGAACTCGCTGAATATCCTCAATCCTGCGGCCGACCGCTCGTAGGTCCCGCTGCTTGTCCGCGATCCGACTGGCCACGATGTCTTCTTCCTTCCAGTCGAATGGCATAATCGGTGATGAGCGCAAGTCGCTCCACCAGCTCCTTGTATCAGACAGGCCCTTGTTGCAGCGGCTGATGCACTCCTCGATTTCCTGAATCACGTGCTGCAGTCCCGCTTTGCCGGCGGCATCAGGGTCGGTTTTTACCGCCTGGGCATGGATTGTCTTGAGTTCCATCAGTGCGGCGTGGAGATTGTTGGCAGTCTCATCAAGCGCTTCTCCCATTGTCTGCCTCTCCTTCTCGTTTTTCTGGCGAGAGATCTGGCCTTGGCGCTCCTGCAGACGGTCCAACTCCTGCTCAAGCTGTGCGCGATACGGTAGCAGACACTCCATCCGTTCCATCAGGATCTCCGGCGTCCCCTCCAACGGAAGGGCAATCGAAGAACTGGCGCCGAGCTTCGTCAGAAGCTCCTCGATTCTCTTGTGCACACCGTGACTCTGCGACACGACCAATCTCCCGTCGGGGGATGAAGCTATGGTTCCGCGGCCGGACCTGGGATAAGCGTCGAACCAGCTTGTGGGCTCGATGGTCTCGCGGATCAGGCCGGCGATCTCCGGCGCCTGGCCGGTCGCGCGCAGCAAGGGTGGCAGATCGTATACGCGGGTCTCCATCCTCTTGGGCGGCAGACCCAGGCGCGTGGCGACCGTGACGACGCCGTGGGAGACCACGTAATCCACTCTGTAGTCCTCCGAGGTGGCCAGCGGGTCGGTCAGCGCGAGGAGCAGGCCTTCGAGGGCGGTGCCGAGCCGGATCGCCGGGTTCCCGTCCAACTCGACCGGCGAGGTGGGATCGATCAACGCGTTTTCCAGCAGGTCCCGCCAGAGCACGACGAGGTTCAGAGGCGGCTGCACGGATTTCCGCAAGAGATCGAAGGCCTCGCGGACCGCGGTTTCGGGGACTATTGCGGAGAGATCGACGACCCTTTCCAGTTGTTCGTAGAGCGCTTGATCGGCGGGGTCCAGCCGGATGTCTTCTACCACGACAGGCGGGCTCTGTCTCATCAATCGGTCAAGCTCCTTGCGGGCCGTCTCTCGTTGCGTCTGTGCGTCGCCAAGCTGTTGCACGAGCCTTTCGCGACAGGCGGCGCAGGCCTCCTGCAGCTCGTTGCCCAGATGTTCGAGCAGCGCCGCGCCGAACTCCCTCGCGGCGGGCGATACGCTCTCGGGTATGTGCACGTGCAGGGCGAATACGACCGTCCGCGTGCCGGCGGGAGGTGCTACGTCCACGGACTCCCTGTCACCCGAAGGAAGGAGACCCCGAGGTCCGTCTTCCAGGCCCTCGCCGCCCAGCGGCCGCACATCGAAGAGTCCATCGGAGGCACTATGCCCGCTGCCCCACGTGCGTTGCCCGGCCCGACCGGCGACGCTGTCGCTGTGCAGCAGGGCTTCCACGAGGTCGAAACTCAGCGGCAGGATGCCGGTGTCCGCCGTTACCTTGACGACACAGGCCATCTCCCGCGTGCCGGAAGAGCTCCGAGCTTGAGTTGTCTGCGCGTTGTTGGACTGTGCTCCCAGGGCCGCCAGTGCCAGCAGCGTGGCGGTTATGCCCCTCCGCTTTGTCATCGCGACTCTCCTTGTCAGGGGTCCTTGAACCCCCTCATCCACAAGGGCCAGTCGTCGTGCTGAACGCCGCCGGCGGGGGTCCAGGGATTGGACGTGTTGAATGTGCGGGTCCACGTGAAGGTCCAGAGTTCCTTGAGCCCGACCTTCCGCTGGCTGAGGTCCGCAAAGAGATAGTTCACGTAGCCCGTGTGGCGGTCCATGCAGACGAGGGTCCACTCATTGAGTCCCCCCATGTCCCCTTCCATCGCCGGCGGGCCGGACGTGGCGTTGGGGTACACGTCCACGTAGGCGCAGTCGAAGAATAGAGGCACTCGGTCGGGGTGCTTGATCGTGTTGCGGCTCCTCCAGTACTGCTCCGCCGGGCGGTCGCAGATCCATTCGTTCTGGCCATAGCTGCCGATGTCAACGGTCTCTTTGTCCTTGAGGTTGGCCCAGCCCTGGCGGTCCCAGGACCAGGCGCGGGTGTTGAAGGGGCCCGGCACGATCATCGGCCGCGTGGCCGCGGGGCAGATCGTCAGCGCGCCGCGATCCTGGTAGTAGGGCAGCAGCAGGACGAGCCAATCGTTGGCGGCGTCGCCGCCGGCGGTGCCGCCGGTGTTGAACTTGCCGCTACTGTCCTCCGTGTACATGTGCCAGATGAGGCTCCACTGCTTGAGATTGGACAGGCACGCGACGGCCCGGGCCTGACGCCGGGCCCGGTGCAGGCTGGGCATCAGGATGGACATCAAGAGGGCGATGATGGCCACGACCACGAGCAGTTCGATCAATGTGAAGGCGCGTTTCGACGTTGTCATGCTCCACCTCCTGCGAGATGAGGTCGGTTAATGCCCGTCAGCACCCTCATTTGTACCACAACGGTACCGCGGAATGCAATCTTTTTCCGACCCGGACCGGTGTGCTTCTCTCGATGTCCGGCAAAGCCGGGTGCATCCTTCTACTGTTGCCGGGCCGGTCGGCGCTGCTATAATGGGACCGTTTGGGTGACAAGCCGCCAGGAGCGCGCGGGCTCCTGGACGACAGCGGGACACAACCGGTCGGTGCTTCTGTCGATTGCGGCAATAGGCGATTGCGAGGAGAGAAAGATGAAGCAGGGAACAGCTATCGTGAGCGTGGTCCTGGTCTGGTGGTCTGTATCGACGACCGCGGCCTCGCCGAGGCGAGAGTATCTGTCGGAATACTATGGTCTCGATCCGAACCGAGTATCTGCCGACCTGTATCCCGATCGGGACATCGCGGCAGACGCGGCTGTCCCGGGGCGACAGGACGCAGGCCTGGATTCTCCATCGCTCCTCCGTGCGGCGTCGGCGCGGGCGTCGATTCCGCCCGTAGGAGAGTTTTCGCTCTTTACGGATGAGACGCGCCGAACGCCGGGCCTCGTGGGCAGTTACTTCAACCGGAACCTTCGGAACGTGGATCAGCCGGACTGGCGCCAGTCCCAGCCGGTGGCGGGGACCCGCATCGATCTGCAGATCGACTTCACCGAGACCGGCTGGGGGCCGCGTCGCAACGTCGGATTGACCGCCGGCACCGACGGCAACTGGGATGATTTCTCGGTGCAGTGGGATGGTGTGCTCGTCATCAGCCAGGCGGGCACGCGCGTCCAGTTGAACAGTGACGACAGCAGTCGAATGTGGATCGATGTCAATCGGAACAGCCAATTCGAGAATACAGCGACCGAATGCATCGACAATAACTGGGGCACGGCGCAGGCAACGACCCGGAGCCTGCCCTCGGTGGGACTGGCGCCGGGCACGTATCGGGTGCGAATCCAGTATGAAGAAGGAGGGGGCGGCAACGTCATGCAGTTGCTGCCCGGAGCTCCCCACGTGGTCCGCATTGCCTACCTGATCCCCTCGAATCGCACGGCGCAGCAGGATGCCGTCGCAAAGCTTCGGACGATGATGCGGTGGATTCAAGAGTGGTACGGCGAGCAGATGGACCGCTTCCCGTTCGGCCCCCGGACGTTTGCCCTGGAGACGGAGTCGGATGGAGTGACACCGAAGATCCACGTCTGTCACGTGACCGAGACGGACGCACGCATTCGCGAAGACGTCTGGGGGCGCACGCTGGACGCCGCGAACAATGCCGGGGTGCCTCTCTGGTCCTCCGGCGAGGTCTGGCTGCTGATCCCGGAAGCTCACGTGCAGAGGCCCAGCGGCGCGGTGGAGGGCGGAACCGCACTGGGGGCAAGCTATGGCTCGGGCAGCGACCCGGGGGTTGCCGTCGTCGGCAGCGACTTTCTGGCCCGGTTCTCCACGTCCCTTCTCACCGACAACCGGCTGTTCCACGGCCGCGTGATGGCGGAAATCGGTCCCTATCCCCTGGTCCAGGACGTGTCCTTTCCCTGGTTCGAGGGCAACACGTTCAGCAGCCTGTGTTCCTCGATCACCGGCGCGGTGGCCCACGAGTTGGGGCATGCGCTGGCCGGTTTGCCGCACAACTTCCTGAATGACTGGAACTTTCACGGCAATCTCATGGGCAACGGCCTGCGCGGCTTCCGGGGCTGGGCGAGCCCGGACCTGTATCCCGAGGAGGATATGCGAATGTCCTATGCCTCGGCCTTGGTCCTGAAGAACAATCGCTACTTCAAGCGGGACGGCGTCATTACGGAGAACACGGGACCCTCTGCTACATTTCTGCCCGGTGCCGCCAGACTGTACACGAGTGCGACGCTGAAGACGTCCGGGCTGGTCGGCTCCTACTTCAACCAGAATCTCCGACTCAGCAGCCTGCAGGATTGGCGGCAGAGCTACCCGGTGGCCGGAACGCGAACCGACGCATCCCTCGCTTTTCACACGGGGGATTGGGGAGACCGTTCGGGGGTGGGGATCACGGGCGGCACCGATCGCAACTGGGACAATTTCTCCGCGCAATGGGACGGGTTCATTCAGGTCACGGCCGACAAGGTCCGGCTCAAGCTGAAGTCGGACGACAACAGCCGGATGTGGATCGACCTCAACAAGGACGGGCGATTCGCCGACGCATCCGAGCGCATCGACAACAACTGGAGCGGAGGAAACGGGGGCAGTGGCACGGGCCAGCCGTCGGGTCTCCTTCCCAAGGGCACCTATGCCCTGCGGATCCAATACGAAGAAGGGTGGGGCGACAACGGAATCGAACTGCTCGTCCACGACATGGAAGTGGAGCCCGCCGCCGGTCGTATTGCGTTGCGGGCGCGCGCGAGAGACGCGAGCGGTCTCTCGGCCGCCGTGTTGTGCGGCCCGGAAGGTCTGATCGGAGAGCAGCCCCTTGCCGGGTCGGAGACGGATGTGACCATCGTCCCGATGAGGTACGATCCTAGCGCGCGAAACGAGGTCACGCTCGCCATCTACGACGTGCAGGGCAACAAGTCGGAGGTCCCCTTGGGATTCTCAGTCAAGCCGGGGGCCAATTGTCCCCCGGTCCCGCAGGTCGCGGTATACCACTCGCAAGCGATGGTCAGTACGCCCATGACGTTGAACGCCGCGGGATCCTCTGACCCGGATGATGCGGCGGGTGGCTTCCGGGTGGAGTGGGACACGAATGGCGATATGGAGTTCGACACGTCGCCGACCACCGTCCGAGTGCATACTCACGTCCCTCAAGAAAGCGGGATGACGCTTGTCCGGGCGCGTCTGACCGATTCCGCGGGGGCGTACTCCGTATCCTCACCGATCGCCGTGGTGGTTCATCGCAATCCTGACGAGCGGGCAAGTCTCCTGCATGCGCGCGAGGGTTTTGAGAACGGATTCATACCCCTGGGCTGGGAGCGTGCCGGGACTCTGCCCTGGGAGGTGACTTCGAGTCAACAGCGCTCCGGGCAGTGTAGCGCCAGGGCGGGTGCCATCGGTCACGGCCAGACCTCGACCCTGAAGATCGCCGGCCCTTGTGGGGCGGGCACGTTCAGTTTCTATTTCAAGACCTCGACCGAGTCGGGGGACAAGCTGATCTTTAAGGTGAACGGTCAGCAAAAGGCCGCCTGGTCGGGCGAAGCGAACTGGAAGAAAGCGGTGCTCACGGTCGCCGCCGGAACGTACACATTTGAATGGAGCTACGTGAAGAACGCTTCCGTCTCGTCCGGCCAGGACACGGTCTGGATCGACGACGTGGTCTTCCCCTGATTCGCCGGGGAGCCCTTGCTGTGCATGGTCTGTCGCTCTACTGCTTTCGCTGGCCCCTGGGCCAGAGCAGGATCAGGACGATATCGCCGATCATGAGGGCCATGCCGCCTTTCCAGAGGGATTCGCCGGTATTGGTGCCGGTGTAGTACAGGGCCATGAGAAAGGATATGCTCGCGAGCACGAACACCACGATCTGAAAAATCCTCATCGTCGGGTCTCCCATTCATGCATCGAGCAGGTGGCACACCCGCCGCCGGCTGCCGATGTACGGGGGCGATTATCCCCGGCCGCGTCACTTGAGACAAGAGCAGAGCGATGTCCTGTTTGTAGTGTGCCCGTGAGGGCATATCCTCCATTCCGGGAGGATAGGAAAGATAACGCCTTACGGCGTCACTACGAGCATGATTGCGGGGCGGGGCGGTTGGCGGTAACGTAGGGGGCGAATGATGATTCGCTTCTACATGGAAGGGAGTTGACGATGCCGTTGATCGAATTGGACACGTCGTGTGAAGTGGCCGAGGCGAGCAAGAAGCAGGCGCTGGTGGCCGGGCTGTCCCGGCTGGCTGCGGAGGGGACCGGCAAGCCCGAGCAATACGTCATGTCCTGCGTGCGGGATCGGGTGGCCATGGCCATGAGCGGCAGCGCGGCGCCCTGTGCGCTCGTCACCGTCAAGGCCGTCGGCGGGCTGAGCAAGTCCGTCAACCAGGGCCTGGCCGGCAAGATCACCCAGATGCTCCAAAAGGAATTGGCCATCCCGCCGGAGAGGGTCTATGTCACCTTCGAGGAACTCGACGCCGGGCATTGGGCCTGGAAGGGCAAGACGTTCGAATAGCGAGCCGGTGCCTCAAACGCGGACGGACGCGGACTTTCACGGACTCCCACGGATGTTGCTGTTCATGCCGGTCTGTGTCTGTCAGTGTTTGTCTGTGCCAGTCGGTTTCTTGTACGCGGTCGCGGGGTCGTAGACCTTCTGTGCGATGAATTCGAGCTCGGTCGCGCTGGCGGGCTTGAGGGCCCGGTAGAAGCAGGATTGGTAACCGACGTGGCACTGGCCCTGGTCTACCGCGACCTTCAGGATCAGGCAGTCCTGATCGCAGTCCACGAGGATCCGCCGGACGGTCTGGACGTGGCCGCTTTCCTCGCCCTTCTTCCAGAGCTTCTTGCGTGACCGGCTGTAGTAGGTGGCCCGGCCGGTGGCGATCGTGTGGTCCAACGCCTCGCGGTTCATCCAGGCGACCATCAGGATCTGACCGGTGGCGTCGTCCTGGGCGATCGCCGGGATCAGGCCGTCAGCATTGAACTTGGGCGTGAACTCCAAACCTTCCTCAATCTGCTTTGATTCCAATAGGGCACCCTCTGGGATTTACGACTTTCTATTTGCGATTTGCGACTTGGCTTCCGCCCAGCAGGTCGGAAGCGACGGCCGTCGCGAATGATGAATTCTAAATCGCAAATCGCAAATCGTCAATGCCTTGCTCCAAACTCTTGTCAGGACACGTTTTACCGACTATGATTTAGTATCACCAGAGTTCTTTCGGAGATTGATTTTGCCGGATAGTCGCAAGGCAGGGAAGAAGGGGCGGCTGTCGTGGATCGCCCGGATTGTCGTCGCCACGGCGGCGCTTTTATGGGTCTTTAACGGCCAGGACTGGCGTGAACTGGCGGCGGTCTTCCAGAGTCTGAGCTTAGGATGGTTTGTGTTCAGTCTGGGGGTCTTCGTTGTTGCCCAGGTGGCCATCGGGCTTCGCTGGTGGCTGCTCCTGCGGGCGCAGTCGGTCCATATCAGCATCCTGGCAGCCGTGAGGCTGTACTTCTTAGGACTATTCTATAATAACGTCATGCCAGGGTCGGTCGGGGGCGACCTGCTGAAGGCCTGGTACGTGACCAAGCACACGGACCGCAAGGTTGCCGGTGTGCTGAGTGTGTTCGCAGACCGGATTATCGGGCTGGCGGTCCTGGTCCTCATGGCGATTCCCGCATACGCGGTCTTCGTGCGAGGCGAGATCAGTCGCGGCGGCGAGGACGAACAGGCCGGAGCGACAGGGGGGATTCCCCAGTGCGGAAGTGTGATTATCTGGCTTGCTGTGATTGCGGTGGCGATGCTGGGGGTCCTGTTGGTCCATCCGTACGGTCGGATGAAGCTCCGATTGGCGGCAGGACATGCGTGGGCGAAAGGTCTGGTGTTGTTGCGGGGGGTGAAGGAGGCCGTTGTCGTCTACTGCTCGAAACCCGCTGTGCTGGCGGCGGTGGTTGGTCTGACGCTGTTCTCGCAGAGCACGGTTATCCTGGCCTTCTGGCTGCTCGGGCGGAACCTGGGGGTCAGAGCGGGTTTAGGACACTACTTTGTGGTGTTCCCGGTCATGTGGGTGGTCTCGGCGGTGCCGGTGAGCATTGCGGGTCTGGGGGTCTTCGAGGCCGGGGTGGTCGAAATGTTCGGCTTCCTGGCGGGTGTCCCGGCCGAGCAGGCCATGGTTTTGGCCCTGTGCCAGCGTTTCATCTGGGTGCTGGCTTCCCTGCCCGGCGGACTGATTCACCTGGTCGGCGCGCACCTGCCGCAGGAAGATATTTCTATTGACGGCAAAGAGGGCGGAAATTAGGCTATCAGCGTCGGTTAAAACGCGGGTGGCTGCGTGAGAATCGGAAGACGTTGTGGCGTATTGACTTATGACAGGGCATTTCGAAGGTGATTTCCTCCGCGGCCCGGCGGTATCGATGCCGACGAGGGGTGAGGCGGTGCCGCGGCCGTGGAAATCGCGAACCTTGTGGTTAAGGAGACAGGCATTGCTTTTTACGATCTCGGGCAAGCACGTGACCATTACCGATTCGATTAAGGCCTATGCGCAGGAGAAGACCTCGAAGCTTCCGCGGTATTATGACGGGATCAATCAGGTGGAGGTGATTGTCGACAACACGCATGGAACGAACAAGATCAACGTGGAGATCATTGCCAGGGGGGAACACGGAAACGTCTTCGTGGCCACCGATGCAGGCGACGATGCCTACCCCTGCATTGATGGCGCGGTGCACAAGCTCGAACAGCAACTTCGGAAGAAGAAGACGAAGGAGCGGGACGACAAGCATCACAACAACAAAGGGGAGGGCGATGGTTTTGCCAAGCCGATCGCCTCGTAGCGGGCATTGGCAGGATCGCCTTTTCGTTTCGGTGGATGATTGCGGTTACAGGAAGGCTGAGCGCAAAGCATGAAGTTCGAAGAGTTTGTGTGTTTTGAGGCGACGATCCCGGAGCTGGAGGCCAAGGATCGTGACGGGGCGATTACCGAGTTGGTGGCGGCCCTGGTCAAAGCCGGCCAGATTCCGGCCGAATCGGGCAAGGATGTGACCAAGGCCGTGATCAAGCGGGAAAACGAAGCCAGCACGGGCATGGGCAAGGGCGTGGCCGTGCCTCACGTCAAGCATGCGGCGGCCCAGAAGGTCGTCGCCGCCGTCGGCCACAGCGGAGCTGGCATTGATTTTGCCGCGCTGGACGAGCAGCCGGTCTACTCGGTGATTCTGCTGATCAGCCCGGTCGGCAATCCCGACAAGCACCTGCAGGCCATGGAGAATATCTTTCGCCATCTGCAGAAAGAGAGGTTCCGTAAGTTCCTCCGGCAGTGTCGGGCCCCAAAGCAGCTCGAAGACCTGCTCAAGGAGGCCGACGAGAATCCCTCCTGGTGAAGTGCAGGAGGGCCATCGCACGGCGGGCGGGTCCGGGATGCTGATGGGAGAAAGGCTCTTGGAGAAACTGGTTTGTCAGATCATGGTCGAGATCCAGAACGCGGACGGGCTTCATATGCGGCCGGCCATGCAGTTCGTCGATTTGGCCAGCCGGTTTGACAGCGAGATTTCCGTCAGCAACGGCCAGACCACCGCGGATGGCAAGAGCATCATGCAGATGAGCATGTTGGCGGCCACCTGTGGGACTCGCCTGCAGATCCGGGCGGAAGGCCCGGACGCCGACAAGGCGGTCGACGCCCTGCGCGAACTGGTCGAGGTCAAGCTGTTTGGCGAGCCGCCGCCATAAGGGCGAAGGAAAACAATACTCGGAGCTTGTGACGAGAAGACCGCAAGCCCTCAACAGACCTGGTCATGGAGATAAAGAAGGGAATAGCGGTCTCGCCGGGCGTGTCCATCGGGAAGTCGCTGATCATCGACTCCGAGGATTACCGGATTCCCCGGCGGGAGATCGAATCCTCCCAGAGGATCGTGGAGATCCAGCGCGTGCGGAATGCCTTTCGCGACGCGATTGAGGAGTTGACCAAGCTCGAAAGCGCCCAAGGCGAAGCCAGCGGCGGACGTATCAAGGATATCTTCGCGGTGCACATGCGCTTCCTGCGGGATCGCAGCCTGCGGCGCAGGATCACCGACCAGATCCACGACGAGGCCGTGACGGCGGAGTACGCCGTCTCGACCGTGCTGCGGGAGATTGCCGCGCACTTCACCAGCGTCAAGGACGCCTACATCAGCGAGCGGGCGGCCGACATCTACGACATCGAACGGCGTCTGCTGCGGCAGTTGCTCGGGACCAAACGCGAGGACATCCTGCATCTGCGCGAGGAAGTTGTCGTCGTGGCGCGGGAACTGAGCCCGATGCAGACGGCCGGCTTCAACCGGGACTACGTCAAGGGGATGGCCACCGACGCCGGCGGTCGGACCAGCCACACGGCCATTGTCGCACGCTCCCTGGGCATCCCGGCGGTCGTCGCCCTGGAGGATCTCACGGAGGTCGTTCGCGGCGGCGACACGATCATCATCGACGGCAACCGCGGCATCGTGATCGTCAATCCGGACGAGGAGACCGTCCGCCAGTATGAGGTCTACTCCCGCGAGTTCGTCGCGCTGGAGCACAAGCTCGACAGCATTCGCGCCAAGCCGGCGGTGACGCGCGACAGCGTGCCGGTACGGCTGCTGGGCAACATCGAGTTCCCGGACGAGGCCCAAGTCGTGCTCCAGAAGGGCGGCGAGGGCATCGGTCTCTATCGCACGGAGTTCCTCTACCTCAACCGGCCCACCGAGCCGGTCGAGCAGGAGCAGTATGAAGCGTACGCCGAGGTGGTGCAGGCCCTTGAGGACAAGCCCGTCGTCATTCGTACGTTCGATCTCGGCGCAGACAAGTATACGCAGAGCCGCCGGGTGGCCCCCGAGCCAAACCCGTTCCTGGGCCTGCGCTCGATTCGGTTCTGTTTGCAGAACCTCACGATGTTCAAGACCCAACTCCGCGCCATCCTGCGGGCCTCTGTTCTCGGCCAGGTCAAGATCATGTTCCCGCTGATCACGAATGTCCAGGAGTTGATGCAGGCCAAGATGATCCTGCACGACGTGATGGAGGACCTGGACGAGGAAGGGATCGCCTACAAGCGGAACCTGGAAGTAGGGATCATGGTCGAGACGCCGTCGGCCGCACTGACGGCCTCGACCCTGGCCCGCGATGCGGATTTCTTCAGCATCGGCACGAACGACCTGACGCAGTACACCCTGGCGGTGGACCGGGGCAACGAACTGGTCTCGACCCTGTACTCGCCCGCCGATCCTGCGGTCCTGCGTCTGATCCGGACCGTCATCCAGGACGCGCACAAGGCCCAGATCGACGTCTCCGTCTGCGGCGAGACCGCTTCCGAACCCGAGTACGTCATGCTCCTGCTGGGCATGGGGGTCCGCACGCTGTCCATGACGCCGCCGATGATTCCGGAGATCAAGCAGGTCATTCGATCCGTCACCATCGAGGACTGCAACCGCCTGACGCGGGACGTGCTGGCGATGAACTCCGAGCGGCAGATCTCCTCCTATCTGCGCAACGCTGCCCGCAAGATCCTTCCGGAGGCGTTCTGACATCGATGACTGATGATTTGCGATTGATGATTGGGAGGCGGGTATCGAGGCACTGAGCGACAATCCGCAGCGTTCTTTGCCGGGGCAGCCCACAGCCTCATCGCCGGTGCGCGCGACGGCGGCGGTCCGGTTTCGGATCGTCGGACCGGTGGCGCTGCTGTCCCATGCCGAGACGCTGCGCGTGTTTCAGCGGGCCTGCGCCCGGGCCGAGATTCCGGTGCGACACACCGAGGGTTTCAACCCCCACCCTCGATTATCCCTGCCGCTGCCCCGACCAGTCGGCGTGGAATCGGAGGATGAGTTGCTGGTGGCCCGGCTGTGTGAAGACCCGGTGGAGCGCCGGGCTGGCGACCGCGTCGCGGCCGAGGCGGCCCTGAAGCAGGCTTGGGCCGAACAACTGCCGGAGGGGATCGAGGTGCTCGCTGTGACGCTGGCTGCTTCGGGCGCTTCTTTTGTGCCGCAGGCGGCCCGGTATGTGCTGCCCGTGCGGCGGGCGGAGAATCCCGGTCTGGAGGACCGCCTGAAGGACCGGATCGCGAAGGTCATGGCCGAGGAACGTTGCGTGGTGGAGAGGTCCTCCGGCCAGACCAAGCCGGCGCGGCGCGTCGATGTTCGACCCTTCCTTCGGTCGATCCGTCTGGAGGACGGTCGCCTGGTTGTGGAGCACCTGACCGGCGACGCCGGCTCGATCCGCGTCGAGGAAATCCTGCAGCTTTTCTCGCTGCGGATCGAGGACTTGGCCGGACCGGTACGGAGGGAAAACGTGGTATGGGAGACAACCAAGATGCAGAAGACAACACAACCACCCCGTGCGGAAAGCGGGGCCGAGGAAATAGAAGATGGCACGAGAGATGTTGATTAATGTCGCCGAACGCGAGGAGTGCCGCGTCGCGGTCGTCGAAGACACCAAGCTGGAGGAGCTCTACGTCGAGCGGTCCAGCGTCGGCACTCACGTCGGCAGTATCTACAAGGGGAGGATCGTCAATATCGAGTCGGGGATTCAGGCCGCGTTCATCGATATCGGGATCGAGAAGAACGGCTTTCTTCACATCAGCGACCTGCATCCCCGCTACTTCCCCGGAGGCAAGAAGGATGCGTTGGAGGTCATCGGGCGCCGGCAGGCGCTGAAGGATCGGCCGCCGATGCAGAACTGCCTCCGCCGCGGACAGGAAATCGTCGTCCAGGTCACCAAGGAAGGCCTCAAGACGAAAGGGCCTACGCTCAGCACCTACTTGGCGCTGGCGGGCAAGCACCTAGTGATGATGCCCTGGATGAAGAACTACGGGATCTCGCACAAGATCGAGGATGAGGAGGAACGCAAACGTCTGGCGGCAGTGTTTGATGAATGCAAGGCGCCGAAGGGGCACGGGTTCATTATTCGCACCGCGGGCGAGGGCGCCTCGAAACGTGACATCCAGGCCGATCTGAAGTACCTCGACCGGCTCTGGCGGGCGATTCAGAAGCGGATGGAAACGGAGAAGGCCCCGGGCGAAATCTACTTGGAGTCGGACCTGGTGATCCGCGCCCTGCGGGACACCTTCGGTCCCGAGATTTCCAAGATCATCTGCGACTCGGACGTCACGGTCCGCAAGATCAAGGACTTCCTCTCCATCGCCGCGCCGCGTCTGAAGCCGAAGATCGTGACCTATGATGAGAAGATCCCCCTGTTCCACAAGCATGGGATCGAAGACGAGATCGCCAAGATCCAGTCCCGTGAGGTGGAACTCAAGAGCGGCGGCTCGATCGTGATCGAGCAGACCGAGGCCCTCGTCGCGATCGACGTCAACAGCGGCCGGTTCCGCAAGCAGAAGAACGCCGAGCAGACGGCCTTCGAGAACAACATGGAGGCGGCCACCGAGATCGCCCGGCAACTGCGGCTTCGCGACCTGGGCGGCCTGATCGTCTGCGACTTCATCGACATGCGCAACGCCAAGCATCGCAAGGAGGTGGAGCGCGCGTTTCGTGAGGCGGTGAAGACCGACCGGGCCCGGTCCAAGATCCTGCACATCAGCCGCTTCGGCGTGGTCGAGATGACGCGCCAGCGGATGCGTCCGTCGCTGCAATTCAGCACGTTCCTGGCCTGTCACCATTGTGCGGGCATGGGGTTCGTCAAGAGCCACGAGTCGCTGGCCCTGGAGATCATCCGCCTCTTGAACCTGGCGGTCTCGAAGGACCATATCCGGCGGATCGAGCTGACGGTCCCGAAAGAGGTGGGCGAGTTCCTCCAGAATGAAAAGAGGGCGGCCATCGCCCAGATCGAGCAGGCGACGGAGAAGCGGATCATCATCCACTCCTCGCCTGATTACGCAGGCGAGCAGCGAACGCTGGCCTGCTACAATGATCGCGGTGGGGACGTGAAGCTCTGACCGGCAGGGAGGCCGATGACCGTGGAATTCGATCTTGAATATGCTCGGAATGTGATTTGCGCCGAGGCTGAGGCGATTGCGGCGATGACGCCGATCGTCGACGGCCAGTTTGCCAAGGCCGCAGAGATGATCTACTCGTGCCGTGGGTCGTGTATCGTCAGCGGGATCGGCAAGGCCGGGATCATCGGCCAGAAGATCAGCGCAACTTTGGCTTCCACCGGTACGCCCAGCCATTTCCTGCACCCGGCCGAAGCCGTGCACGGGGACCTCGGCCGGCTCCGCACGGACGATATCGTGATGATCCTCAGCTACGGCGGCGAAACCGACGAGATCATCCGCCTGATCAACCTCGTCAAGCAGCGGCAGATCGCGATGATCGCCATCACGGGCGACAGCGACTCGACGCTCAGCCGGTACAGCGACGTGGTGCTGTGCATGGGCAAGGTCAGCGAGGCCTGCCCGCTGGGCGTGGCCCCGAGCGTCTCGACGACCTGCATGCTTACCATTGGCGATGCGCTGGCCTTCACCGTGATGAAGGCTCGCGATTTCAGCGTGGAGGATTATGTCCGCTTCCATCCCGGCGGCTCGCTGGGCACGAAGCTGATGACCGTGGAGCAGTCGATGATGTTCCGGCCGGGAGAGAAGCTGCCTCTTGCGGGCGTGGGCGATTCGATTCGCCAGATGCTGGAAGAGACCGGCGACGTGAAGCGTCACGGGGCGGTGATGATCGTCGAT
>ENA-OSEO01003879-OSEO01003879.1-sediment-metagenome-genome-assembly--contig:-NODE-3879-length-16606-cov-14.044286_pt1 | contig 16606 bp, 15 predicted proteins | sample MGYA00237883_ERZ534232 | MGnify/ENA metagenome assembly ERZ534232 | reverse complement strand
GGACAAGGGCAGGACCTTCACCATCGGCTTGCCGGCCTTGGCGATGATAAAAGCGTTGCCGCGCGCCGCTTCCTCGATCAGGCGGGGCAGGTTTGTTTTGGTCTCATGGATATTGTACGTTTGCATAACATACTCTGCTTGATTTAGTTTACAAAACTAAGTCTAGCCACGATGAGATTTCGTGTGAAGATCATTCGTTTGTCGCCTATGCAGATCCTCTGTCACGGATGGCTTCGCTGGCGGGCTCCCAGGCGGAAAGGTTGTATGGCTGGAGCGCCGAGGAGGTCGTCGGGAAGCGGCTGCTGCCCAACGTTCCGGAGGCGAAGGCGAGCGAGTTCGATCAGAAGCCGTTCACCATGAAGGATCTTGCGGCTAGGATCCGCCTATTGTTCGATCAGGACTGAACGAACGACCTTGCGAGGTTGACATGACGGCACTCGTTGTTGTGGGGACAGCTGCGGTTCTGCTGCTGGCGGTCCATCTTTGGTACCTCCGGCGGGTGCGTGCGGCGGGGGAGGAGGCGGCCCTGGAGCGCGGAGAAGCAGCCTCTCGGGTTTTACGGGTCCGATTTTTGTTGTCGATGCATCTTTTCGTAGGAGGTGAGGGCCGTTGGCACCATGGCGGCCAGGTCGCTGACTAAGGTGGACCCCAAACACGAGGACCATTTTCCGGGAGATTGAAGTTGTATGCAGGATCACCGGGATACCCTCCAGGTTTATGCTGCAAATCCTTTTTACTTGCGTATGCTTGAATAGGATTTATGAGTGTTTACAAAAAGATCTATTGAATGAATTCCAAGTAGTTGTCCTGATGAATGACCTGAAAATCGGCATTGGGATAAGCTGCTGTCCAGTCCTTTGGGGGCGTGCGCAGGACCTGTTTCCATTTTACTTCAAAACCCGACAGTTTACCTTGCTGTTCTTCCACCAGATCTATTTCTTTATTGTCATAAGTTCGCCAAAAATAGGCGTTTATAGACTGGCGCAGGTATTCATGTCGTTTCATCCTTTCGGTTACGACATAGTTCTCCCAAATGGCTCCAATGTCATTACGTATGTCCAATAGATTGAAATTGTTGATGAGGGCGTTTCGAATACCATTGTCATAGAAGTAATAGCGATGATTTTTGGAGATCTCTTTTCGCAGATTCCTGTTGAATCCATTTCTCTTGTAGATGACAAAGACCTTCTCCAGAAGATCCAAATACCGTTCAACCGTATTTTTACTCATCGCTAATTGGCTTCCCAACTCGGTTAATGACACTTCCTTGCCGATTTGAAAAGCCAGGAGCTGGGTCAGGCGCTCCAACTTGTCAGCATGACGGATCCCTTCGAGTTGAAGAATGTCTTTGAACAGATACGATGAAACGAGTTCGCGAAGGTAGTCTTCCCGATCCGTGTTGCTGCGCATGAGCACCACCTCAGGGTATGAACCGTAAACAAGCCTTGCCTCGAGGTTTGCCTTCGTTTGGTGACGTTTTTCGATCTCGGCTATTTCCATTTGGGCCAGAGGCAGGAGCCTCAAAACGCTTTTTCTGCCCGTCAACGGTTCCCCGATATCTTTGGCTAAATCGAAGGAAGAAGAGCCCGTGGCAATGACGCGGATTCGTGGGAGGTTGTCAACGATAATCTTCAGGTTGAGCCCGATCTGGCGGACATACTGGGCTTCATCGACAAGCAGCAGGGAGTGATTTCCCACGAAGTCCAGGAGCTTTTCTGTGGATTGGCTTTCCAGGTATTGACGAACAACGATGTCCTCTCCGTTGACCAAGAGGACGTGTTCATCGGTCGATTCCAAAAATTTCTTGAGGAGCGTCGTCTTTCCTACACGGCGTGCGCCGTAGACAACCACGACCTTACCTGGTTTGAGCGCCGCTTTCAGATTGGCCAGTTGCCTCTGCGGAACATACACGATCATCCCTCCTTAGGAATATCCCATTCGTTTAGTGACTAAATTAAACGAAATTTAGTCACTTTGTCAACCTATATTCACTAAAATACAGTCAGTAAACGGGTTTTGAAAATGGGTTAAGGTTGGGCATATAAGGCTTCCACGCCCCGGGGCGTTTTCGCACTCGGCATTTTGGTTGCTGGGATGCCGCGTTTCCATTCAAAACGAGTCTTTGGGTGGAAGAGGGGACGGACCAGGGTCTGCTCGTGCGCCCTCTGAACGATCGGAAAAATCGGGCTTCAAAGGTTGGAAAGTGTCTGCTGAGGGAGGACTGAGGGGGTGGCTTCCGCCTGAGCAGTTAACTGCAGCTTATCACATAAAAGGGTCAAAAATAATGTAAGAATTTAATATCATTGAATTGTAAAAAAATTGATTGACATCATTATTTTTTAAGATTTTAATCCAGGTTAAGTCACTATGCAATCAAACCATCAAGGAAGCCCATGGACGTTGGCGGAAGGATAAAGCGATTCCGGACCTCAAAGGGTCTTTCCATGCGGGAACTGGCCGAAGGCGCAGGCGTTTCGGAATCCTACATTTCCCAGCTCGAAAAGGGAGTCGTTAATCCGTCACTGGGCACCCTGAAAAAGCTCGCCCTCCAACTCGATGTCAATATGGTGGATTTCTTCTCGGTCGATCAGGCGGAGGAGGAGATCATCGTTCGCAAAGCCGATAGGCGCGAAATCGTTTACCCCAGCGGCAAGATCCGTGCGCAGCTCATGGTCGCCAAGCTTGCCGGCAAGCTCATGGAGCCTCTCTATACGGTGATCGAACCCGGCGGAGACACGCTCGATCCGTACACTCATGGCGAAAACAGTGAAGAATTCGGGGTCGTAATCCGGGGTAAACTGCTCTTGACCCTCGACGGCAGCGAGTATCACCTCGAAGAGGGGGATGCTTTCTACTTCAAATCCGGTCGTTTTCACCGCTGGTCGAATCCTGGCCAGGTAACGGCGGAAATCGTCTGGGTCATCAGTCCCCCGACATTCTAAACGGTTTACGATCCAGAAGCCTTTTTCCCTCTCGTTCAACCGCTAAGGGGGAGGCTGCGATGTCGGCCTCTCTCGTGGGGGTTTGTTCCGGGCGCGTTTACAAGGCGCTTCCGGTCGGTTTTTTACACCCTGAACAGGAGGACCTTGCCATGGAGAGATCAAACCGTTTCGCCGTCGTCTTTTTCATCCTTCTAACCTTGCTTCTTTTGCCTGCAGCAGGCTTTGCAACGGAATCCTTCAAGATCGGAGTCATGTACCCCATGAGCGGGCCACTGGCCTACACGGGCCAGGAGTGTCTCAGGGGCGCCGAGATTGCCCGCGATATGATCAACGAACAGGGAGGCGTCCAGGGAAGACCGGTCGAATTCAAGATCGGAGACGCCGTCTCCCCAAAAGACGCGATGGCCGAGGCCGAGAGGCTGATCACCCTGGAAAAGGTCCCCGTCATTCTGGGCGGCTATTCCAGTTCCAACGCCTTCGCGGCGTCGGACGTCTGTGAAAAGAACAAACGCGTTTTCTGGGTAACCACCGCGGTCGGCGACCCCATTACATCCCGGGGCCATCAGTATATCTTCCAACTCAACACGCGGGCGAGCCAGTGGGGAGGCACAACCGCCGATTTTCTCGCTCAGATGGCCGCTCCGAAGCTCGGGATCCAGCCCTCGGATTTTCGCCTGGCCCTCATTCATGAAGATTCTCTGTTCGGAACCATTATCGCCGAGAACTGCGAACGTAGGGCCAAGGAACTGGGCCTGCAGGTGGTCGAGAACATCGCCTACAACCACAAGACCGTCGACCTCTCCTCTGAAATCATCAAGCTGAAAGCGGCCAAGCCGGACGGAATCCTCTCCATACACTACGTGAACGACGGCGATCTCTTTTACAGCCAGCTCAAACAAATGAATGTGAACACCAAGGTGCTCGTGGGAAGCGTCTATTTCGGTCTGCAGGATTTCCAGAAGAAATTCGGCGGACTGGTCGACTACGTCTGCGTCGTGGATCCGCCCACCCATGTGGCTGCCGAGAAGCTCTCGCCGGAGGCCGGCGCGGTGCTTACCGAGTTCCGGAAGCGGTTCAGGGATAAATACCAGGCCGAACCGGGAGATCCGGGGTTTACCTCCTTCGGGGGCACCTATGTCCTCTTGAAGTACGTCCTCAGCAAGGCGGCCGCACTCGACTCTGAAGCCATCCGTGACGCCGCGCTTGCCTTGGATCTCCCGGATTTGAGCACACCCTATGTTTTCGGAGTGAAGTTCGACAAACCACCGGCCCAGACGGCGGGTGCCAATATCGCCGCTTACCCGGTCATCATGCAGTGGCAGAACCAGGTCCTGCTGCCGGTTTTTCCGCAGAACCTGGCCAGTGCAGAGGCTGTCCTGCCCCTGCCGAACTGGAAGGAACGCAAGTAACGCTAACCCTTTCCGCAGGCCGTAGCCCTGGAGGCCGGGGCTACGGCCTGCAGGACGTCGGCCATGCTGCAGACCATCCTGCAAATCGCCATCAACGGCTTGCTCCTGGGAGGGGTTTACGCCCTGGTGTCCGTGGGCCTGACCCTGATCTTCGGCGTCATGAAGATCATCAACTTCGCGCATGGCGAATTTATCATGCTTGCCATGTACTCGACCTTTTGGCTGAACATCTGGATGGGTCTAGATCCGTACCTGGCGATTGGGATCATCCTGCCCCTCTTCTTCGGGGTGGGTGTCTGCTTTCAGAAGTTCATGATCGAGCCGCTCCTCAAGGCCAAGGAAATCAGTCAGATTTTTGCGACCGTCGGCCTTTCGATCGTCCTTCAGAACATGGCCCTTTTCTTCTGGTCCGCCGATTACCGCATCGTCAGGACAGTCTATTCTCACAATTCCATCGAGGTCTTCGACACCTATGTCGGCGTAAGCCGGCTCATGGCCTTTGCGGTGGTCACTGTGCTGGCCGGCGCCATTTACTGGCTCATGAAGCGGACCTTTCTGGGGAAAGCCATCCGGGCGACCTCGCAGGACAGCGACGCAGCCGCTTTGATGGGCATCAACATCCGCTGGGTCTATCTCATGACCACCGGACTTGGCCTTGCCTGTGTAGGCGTGGCCGGCGCCGTCCTTTCCCCGGTCTTCTCGATCTTTCCCACCGTCGGAGTTCAGTTCGTCCTCATCGCATTCGTCGTGGTGGTGCTCGGTGGCATGGGTAACCTGGCCGGAGCCTTTCTCGGTGGTATGCTGATCGGCCTTGTAGAGGCCTTCTCGGGTTTTTTCATCGATCCGGCCCTCAAAACGGTCGTTTACTTTGTCGTTTTCATATTCATTCTGCTGGTGAAGCCATCCGGTATCTTCGGAACCACCGTTCGAGAATCGACCTAAGATGAAAAAAACATCAGGATATCTTGAGTGGATCTATTCCGGGGTGCTCATCGGAACCCTGCTGCTCCCTTTCGCGCTGGGAAATCCGTTCTTCACCGACATCATCGTCACCATTTTCTACTATGCGGCCTTGAGTCTCGCGTGGAACCTGGTCGGTGGCTATGCCGGACAGTTCTCGCTGGGGCATGCCGCTTTCTTTGGGGTTGGCGCCTACACCTCTACGCTGCTCTTCATACACTACGATCTGACGCCATGGCTCGGCATGTGGATTGGCGGTCTTGTGTCCGTGGCGTTTGCACTTCTCGTCTTCACCCCCAGCTTCCGTTTGAAGGGGTTCTATTTCTGCCTCGCGTCGATCGCATTTGCCGAGGTTCTGAGGATCATCGCCGTCTATTGGCGCGGACTGACCAAGGGCGGGGTAGGGCTGCTGCTGCCGGTTAAGTTCTCCGCTGCCAACATGCTGTTCGAGGCGAAATACCCCTATCTGATCATCGCATTCGGGCTGATGGTGATCCTGATCGCGGTCACCATGCTGATCGAGCGTTCGAAGGTGGGGTACTACCTGAAAGCTCTCCGGGAAGATGAAGCCGCCGCAAAGGCGATAGGCGTCAACGTCGTGAAATACAAAGCACTCATCATGGCGATCAGTGCCTTTTTCACCTCCCTCTCAGGCACATTCTACGCCCAGTACCTGCTTTTCATCGATCCGGAGATCGCCTTTTCGCTGCACCTGTCGCTTCAGGTCTGTCTTTTTGCGATCATCGGCGGAGTAGGAACGGTGGCCGGTCCGGTGATCGGCGCATTCCTCCTGGTGCCCTTGGACGCCGTCCTGAAGGGGTGGCTGGGCACGATTTACGCGGGGCTGGGGTTCCTGTTCTACGGTGTCATTCTCATTGTCGTGGTGATGCTGATCCCTGACGGGATCGTGTTCAAGCTGGAGCAGATCTTCCGCAAAGGCGGGGGAGTCCGGAAAGAGGATGAGGTCGCCGTCGAGGTGACCCCTCGATCCCTTTCGCCGGCCGTTCCCCCGAAGAAAGAGATCCTGCAGATCGAGGGCCTGAGCAAATCATTCGGCGGTCTGCTGGCTATAGACCGCATAGACCTGCGCGTGCGGCAAGGCGAGATCATCGGGATTATCGGGCCGAACGGCGCGGGCAAATCAACCCTGTTCGCTCTTCTTTCCACGTTCATCGCTCCCGATACCGGCACCATCCGGCTCAATGGCGCTGAGGTGCAAGGGCTGGGGGCGCCGCACAAAGTGTGTCTTCTCGGCATGGCTCGTACGTTCCAGATCGTAAAGCCGTTCCCGCAGTTGACCGTGCTTGAAAATGTCATGACCGCCGCGTTCTCCCGGACGTCCCACCGCGATGAAACCGTTCAGAGGTCCCTCGGGATTCTGGAATTCGTCGGCCTCCAAAAAAATGCGGACTCCCCCGCCGCGAGCCTGACTCTCTCCGATCGCAAACGTCTCGAGCTTGCCCGAGCGCTGGCCACCAGGCCTTCCCTGCTCTTGCTTGACGAGGTCATGGCAGGCTTGAACCCGCATGAAGTGGATCAGATGATCCTCCTGATGCGGAAGATATCCGGCCTCGGCATCACCATCCTGGTGATCGAACATCTCATGAAGGCCGTGATGACGCTGAGCGACCGCATCGTGGTCCTCAATTACGGCGCGAAGATCGCCGAGGGGATCCCTGCGGAGATTGTCAGCGACCCCGCGGTCATAGAGGCCTATTTGGGCAAAGAGGCTGGTCGTGCTTACCGTTGAGAACCTTTCGGTTTATTACGGCGATATGATGGCGCTCGAGGACTTGAACCTCGATGTAAGCGAGGGGCAGATCGTCTCTCTGCTGGGGTCGAACGGCTCGGGTAAGACCACCCTGATCCGCGCAATCTCGGGGCTTCTCAAGCCGAAACGGGGCCGGATCACCTTTGATGGCCTGTCGATCGAGAAAGCGACACCGCATGCCATCGTCCATGCGGGTTTGATCCAGGTCCCCGAGGGGAGAAAGCTTTTCCACGAGATGACCGTGCTCGAAAACCTCGAACTCGGCGGTTACAACGCGCGGGCCCGCGCATCTATTCCGAAAAGCCTGGAACATGTTTTTTCGCTTTTTCCGGTTTTGAAGAACCGCCGTCATCAAATAGCCGGGACGCTCTCCGGGGGAGAGCAGCAAATGGTGGCTATCGCACGCGGACTGATGGCTCTTCCCAAACTGCTCGTACTCGATGAGCCTTCCCTCGGACTTGCACCGCTGATTGTCGATAAGATTTTCGAAACTATTCAGCAGGTCGCTCAAGAAAGGATCACCGTTTTCCTGGTCGAACAAAATGTCCACCAGGCGCTCAGTCTGAGCAACTGGGCGTTCGTTCTCGAAAACGGGCAGATCGTTCTTAAAGGCAGTGGTGCTGCACTCCTCGCGAACCAGCACGTGAAGGACGCCTATTTGGGTTTGTAGGCATATACCGATGTGGAGGATCACGCATGAATGTGAAGCGATTCAAGGCTGCGGCCGTACTCGCATCCCCGATGCTGTTCGACAAAGAGAAAACCCTCGCCAAGGTCATCGGCATAGCGGAGGAGGCAGCCGGCGAGGGCGCCCGCCTCATCGTATTCCCGGAAACGTTCATACCGAGCTACCCGTGGTGGATCTGGATGGCCGTCAACAACCCGAAGCGCCTGGAACTCTACCGCAATCTGCACAAAGAGTCGATCCCGGTGCCCGGGCCCGAGATCGACCTTCTCAGCCGGACAGCGGAAAGACTCCGCCTTTTCATGGTCATCGGAATCAATGAGCGCGACGGTGGGACGCTTTACAACAGCCAGGTTTTCATCGACGAGCGGGGGCGTCTGGTTGGCAAGCGCCGCAAGCTGATGCCGACCGGGGAGGAGAAGACCGTTTGGGGCTGGGGACACGGGAACGATCTGAAGGTCCTGGATACGGAGCTGGGCCGCATAGGCGCCCTCATCTGCTATGAACACTCCATGCCGCTCAGCCGCTTCGCCCTCTATGCCATGGGGGAGCAGATCCACGCGGCCAACTGGCCCGGAGCCGCTTTCAAGAGCCAGCCTCGCGACCGCTCGCGGATCATAGACGCCGCCATGCGCCACACGGCCTTCGAGGGGCAGGTCTTCGTCATCTTCTCGTCGTCCTGCATGAGCCGGGAGGAAGTCGACTTCTACCTGGAACTGGACCCCGGCAACGAGGGGCTGCTCAGCCCCGGAGGGGGCATAGCCGGCATCGTGAGTCCTCTGGGCGACTATATCGCCGGCCCTGTCGAGCATCAGGAAGGGATCGTGCTGGGGGAGATCGACCTCGATCTGATCCGAGATGCCAAGCACATGGTGGACACCGTCGGCCATTACGCGAGAAACGACATCTTCAGCCTATTTGTCGACAGGCGTCCGCGGGAACCCCTGCAAACCCTCGAGCCGGCCCTCGAAAGCGCCCCCGCGCGGGAGCTCCTTCGCACCTGGGAACGGCTGAAGGAGACGGCGCTGAGCGGTCGAGCCCCCGACCCCATGGACATGGACCGTTTCGAGCGCCAGTTGAAGAAGACATTCGGACAAGAAGGGGTGTGAAGATATGCCGTTGGATGAACTCCTGCCAAAGGCCGTCAAGCTTTATCCAGGGCGTGAAGCCGTCGTCTGCGGGGATCTGCGCTTGGACTACACGCATTTCGCCCGCAGGGTCTGGCAGCTTGCCAGGGCCTTGACCCGCAAAGGGCTTAAAAAAGGGGACCGGCTGGCTATCCTCCACGAAAATTGCCATGTCTTTCTGGAGACCTACTTCGCCGCCGCCCATCTCGGCCTGGTTCTCGTGCCGCTCAATTTCAGGTTGTCCCCGAGAGAACTGGGGTTCATCCTGAGTGACAGCCAGGCACGGCTTCTCATCGCCCAGGGACGTTTTCGCAAGCCTGCGGAAGACGTGCAGGGTTTCGCCGGTACCATCGAAGCCGTTTGGTGGACGCAGCGGGATTTTTCCCTCGGCGGCACCCGCGAGGAGGACTACGAAGAACTGCTAGCGCCCCGGTCGCCCGAACCGCCACCAACGGCATTACTGGATGACCGGGACGTAGCGCATCTCTACTATACGAGTGGAACGACAGGCCGGCCGAAAGGGGTGATCTTGACCCACAAGAACGTCAAGAGTCACGCACTCGGCACCATCGCCGAACTGAAACTGAGCGACGCCGACCGCTGGTTTCATGTGGCGCCGCTTTTCCATCTGGCCGATGCCTGGGCGACCTTCGCCATGACCTGGGCCGGTGGCCGCCACGTCATCCTGCCGGTATTCGAGGCCGAGCGTGTGCTCCAAACGATCGAGAAGGAGCGCATCACCATCACCAACCTGATCCCCACCATGCTGAACCTGATGGTGAATCACCCGCGTGTACGGGACTTCGACTATTCCAGCCTCCGTTTTATGTTGAGCGGCGGCGCTCCTATCGCACCGGAAACCGTTCGGAGGATCATCGACGCGCTCCATTGCGAATACGTCCAAACCTACGGCATGACCGAGACGAGCCCCTATTTGACCCTTTCCCTTCTCAAGGAGCATCTGAAAACCCTCTCCCGGGAGGACCAGTTGCGCTATAAGGCCAAGACCGGCCGGGAATTCATCACGGTAAGTCTCCGCGTGGTGGACGAAGAGGGGCGCGATGTGGCAGCCGATGAAAAACACGTAGGGGAGATTATCGTAAAAGGCGACAGTGTCACCCCAGGCTACTGGAACCTCCCCGAGGAGACTCGGAAGGCGATTCGAGCCGGCTGGCTTTACACCGGCGACCTGGCGGTGATCGATGCCGAGGGCTACGTCAATATCGTCGACCGTAAAAAGGACATGATCATCACGGGCGGTGAAAACGTCTACTCCACAGAGGTGGAAAACGTCCTTTACCAGCACGCGGACATTCTCGAAGCAGCCGTTGTCGGGGTGCCGGACCCGAAGTGGGGCGAGGCCGTCAAGGCTTTCGTGGTCTTGAAGGAAGGGCGAAACGCGACTTCGGAGGAGATCGTCGCCTTCTGCAAGGAGAGGCTCGCGGGATACAAGTCGCCCAAGAGCGTTGAATTTCTGGCGAGCTTGCCGAAAACCGGCTCCGGCAAGATCTACAAGAAGGGCCTGAGGTAAAAAGACTGGGATAAAGAGCTGGATGCCCATGCTTGAAAGAGATTGAGAACGTTGGGGCTGCAACGGTGTTCGCGCATGTCCGGAGAAAAAACGTGTTGTGTCAAGTTGGGCGATGACGGCCGATAACTAGCGAGCAACGTGAAGGCGTTGCTGTGTCAGGCGGATCGCGGTCCGTGGTTGCGCTCTGCCGGAAGACGTACACCGGGTGCCGGGGGCGGAAACGTCTCTGTGGCTGCTACACCTCGATCTGCCATTCCTGAAGCCCCATGACCCGGATCCATGAAGCAATATCCAGTCCGAGCCCCACGCTCTCGGCAAGAACCAGCCCATCGAACTCGCCCAGTATCTGCCTTCCCGCCGTGAGGCCTTTCAGCTCCCGCTTCGAAGTTGAGATGAACCATCCGCTTCCTGGGAATGCCCTCCTTCTCGAGGTCGGACATGAGCTGATGAAGGTAGTAGGTCTTCCCTGCGCGGCGGGGGCCGACGATGACGACGATTTTGGCCAGATTCGATGGGACGTCGAGGGCCCCGCGCCGGAATTCCGGCAGGGGGCACCGATGAAAATCAGCGATGATTCTTTTTCACATAGGCTTCATACCAGGAAGATATATGGAAATCCTTTCCTTAACCCAAGGAAAATATGAGAAAACGGGTGGCGGCGGTGAACACCGGAAACCAGAATAATCCATTCGCTTGGTGACTAAATTAAACAAAATTTAGTCACTTTGGACGCCCATTTTCACCAAAACATAGTCAGTAAACGAGGACTGAAAATGGGTTAAGGTTTTTTATCGTATGGGCAAATACCGACTCCACGTCCCGGGGGTGAAAAGGATGAGCCGTTTCATAACAGTTTCCGGATTGGAAACTGGGTTGTACCGGGGAATCATTTCCGGATGGATACCCATTAAATTCCGAATTGAACCATAAAATCCGTCGCCTCGACTACAGGCCTTAATTTGCGGTCTCGCTTTTCGATCTTCACGATGCCGTAGCGGGCCATCGTTTTGAGTGTCCGCGACAGGTTGCTGCTGCTGCGCCCTGTCACCGCTTCCAATTCTTTGAGCGATTGAGGTTTATGTTTCAAAATGGTCTTCAACAGCCATTGGTTTTCATTGCTTAGAACCTGAGCCATGGACTGCAGCGATTCGAACCATATTTTGGGTATTTGGCTCTATGTTTTTAGATAGTTAAGAAGAAAGAAAAGAGAAGGTGCGGTGGTCATCCACTGCAAAGGCTTCAGCCACCCACCGCACCACCCCAGAAAAAAGAAAAGGACGCCCGAGAGCGTCCTGGATGGTTGGATGTCGAACCGATTGCGGCTCAGACCTGGAGAATGTTTTCGACTAGCCTGTAAACCGTGGTGCCGCCAAGGGCGCGTGGCCAATCGGCGCAAGGAGGATTGTCACGCAGCCGAGCGCGGCGGATCGCTTCATCGATCCGTTCGCGGGTGATCTTGCGGACGTCGATCCCTTTGTCGTAGCCGGGAAGGTGCTGTTTCAGGCGCTCGCTGCAATCGCGTGAGGACGCGATGCTGGTGCCGTCCTCGAAGTGGAGTAGCAGCCAGTATTCGAACTTGGGATTACTGAGGGCGAAACCGTAATTGTCGCGTGCCTGAGCCCAAGCATGAAGCTGAGCCAACTGTTCGTCGGTCCACCGATCCTTGTCCACAACGAGCCAAGCTTCGTCGGAGGATCTCAGCTCTTCCTGCCTGAGATGATCCTCCATCCGCTTCAAGACCTGCGGAGGCGAGCTATCGTGACTGCCTTTGAGACAGTTCACCCGGATCACCGATTGCGGGTCATTGAAGACGGCGAAATACTGCGGCTCAGTCTTCACGCCTTCCACCGCGATCACGAACAGTTTGCGGTAGCGACGGTCGCCAAGGGGTCTCTGAAATTTGCGTCTTCTCGGTGGCATCAGTCATCCCCTTCACTTTCCTCGGCGAGGCATGGATTGGTCAACGCCCCTCCCAAAAGAATCCGGGGAATTCCACCCAGTCGCCCCTGCAAGTAGCTCTTGCGGATATCTTTGTCGTACCGGACATCCTTGTACTCGCTGAAAGAGACCAGGTTCGAAGCCCCGGTGGCGTCTCTTTCGGCCACCCACATCTCGTCACGGCGCAGGAGTTGCTGATCCATGAGCAGCACGTCATGGGTGGTTAGCAGCAACTGTGTTCTGGTTTCCGTGGAGCAGTTGGCCAGGTATGCCTCGAGCAATCTGCGTGTCAACAGAGTGTGCAGGCTGCGGTCGACCTCGTCGATCACGTAGACCTTCTTCGAAACCTGGGCCGACAGTTCCAGGAACGCAGGCAGCAGATCGATCACCCGCTGCGAGCCGTCCGACTCCTGACGAATCTCGAATTTGGCCTCCGTGCCATCCGCCTTCGCATGATAGGTCACCAGCTTTTTGCCGATCAGTTCGCCACCTTTGCGAGTCACGACGAATCGTTCGTTGATCGGCTCGGTCAGCAGACGAACGGTCATGCCTTCTTTCACATCTTCCTGCAGCTTGGTTTTCAGTGGCTCGGGCAGCGGAATGTTCTCGAAAGGGATCTCCTCCCCACCCAGGTGCGCGATGCCGGTGTCGAGCTGCGGCAACATCTCGTTCATGGTCGAGTAGAGCGGATGCCCCTCGTCGAGGAACTGCTCGAACGGTTCGAAGCGAGAATCGGGCGCGACCAGTTCGAGCGTGTCCTTGAACCAGTCGTAGACCGGCCGAAAATTGTCGACCTTCTGGGACACCGAGTTGGTCAGGAAGAGTTGGTTGTCCCGGGTCCCTTTGAAAGCGAACTGGAGGAACTGGTCCTTGGCCAGGGAATCGTCGAAGTTGGGCTTTCCGTCACGGCGGTCATAGAGCACTTTTTCACTGGTACTGGTGATGGCCACCAGCTTCTCTTCTATCACCGCCTTACGTGTCACCGCGAAGCTGAACTCGTAAATGTTCTCGTCGATCAGCAGCTCGAAGCCAAACCTTGACGGCTGCTCGGCTACCTTGGCGTCCAGCCGAAACGGCTCGACAGGAATCAGGCTGTCAGGCTGGGTACCCTTGAGGACCAGCGCCTTGGCGAAACTCAGGGCCTTGAAAAAATTGGTCTTGCCCGACGCGTTGCCGCCGTAAATTGCCGCAACCGGAAGAATTCTCGTCTGGTACTTGCCAAGCTTGGGAACCCTGTCTCCATGCTGGCGCTCCCTGCTGGCGACCATCGAAAAAGTGACCTGGTTGCGGAAGGACATCCAGTTTTCGAGTGAGAAACTGACTATCATCTTTCCGCCTCATTAAAGTGGAATATTCTCTTTTTAACACCTTAAATACAGGACATAGCGGACAAAAGTCAATATAAAAGAGAAATTATCTCTTTAAAGACTCATGCAACTGATCCGGTACTCGAAATTCTTGGTAGGGGCGTTGCGCCGAGGGTCGATGATGAACCCGACATCGCTGTTCTCTGACCGGGCTGCTTCAATCTCTCGAAGAAGCTCGTGAGCAGCCTCCCGGTATTGCTTGACGGCCTTGCGGTCGGCGACGAAGCCGGTATCACCCAACGGAACCCCCTGAGGTCATCCGCTCACAAAACCGCTTGTCGTTGTTTTTGAACCCCCCGATCAGAAGGATGGCTTTTTGTCGGGGGTCAAAGGCATAGAATGTTCTGATTGGCGCTCCATGGCACCAGGTCCTAAGTTCCTTCAAGTTGCTGTGCTTTAAGTTCTTCACGGTGTCGGCATGGGGTTGCCCAAGGGCGGGGCCCGGAATCCGCAGCAAATTGACTACGAGGGTCAGCGTTCCCTGCATGGCGGGCGAATGCCTCTATTTCCGCAGGGGGATCCCCCATTTCTTCATGTATTTCCAGACCGCGGTGCGGCTTACGCCGAGGCGGCGGCCGGCCTCGGCCTTGTTCCAGGCGCATTCGTCGAGGAGTTCGAGCAGGCCGTCGCGGGTGAGCGGCTGGGGCGGCCAGCCGCTTTTCGCGGGCGGGGCCTCCTGCGGGAGGGGGGCGGGGCGGTAGGCGAAGCGGCGGATCTCGACCGGCAGATCGAAGACGTCGATGTAGTCCCCGGCGCACAGGACGAAGGCGTGCTCGACGGCGTTTTCGAGTTCGCGCGCATTGCCCGGCCAGGGGTAGTCCATCAGGATCCGCATGGAGCTCTTCGTGGCGCCCTTGATGGCCAGGCCGGTCTTGCGGTTTTGGAGTTCGATGAAGTGGGTGACGAGCCACGGGATGTCTTCCTTGCGCTCGCGCAGAGGCGGGATGAGGATCGGGAAGACCTTGAGCCGGTAGAAGAGGTCCTCCCGGAAGGCGCCCTGCTGGACCTGGGTGAGGAGGTCTTTGTTGGTGGCGGCGATGATCCGGATGTCGATCCTGCGCTTGCGGGATTCCCCGACGCGTTCGATTTCCCGCTCCTGCACGACCCTCAGGAGCTTCACCTGAATGAACGGGCTGATCTCGGCGATCTCGTCCAGGAAGATCGTTCCCCCGTCGGCCTCTTCGAAGCGGCCGATCCGGTCGCGGATGGCCCCGGTGAAGGCCCCTTTGACATGCCCGAAGAGTTCGCTTTCAAGGAGCGTCTCCGAGAGCGCGCTGCAGTTGACGGTGACGAAGGGCATGTTTTTTCGGGCGCTGTGGTGGTGGATGGCGCTGGCGACGAGTTCCTTGCCGGTGCCGCTTTCGCCCTGGACGAGGATGGTGGCCTCGCTCGCCGCGGCCGCCTCGATGGCCGAGAAGACCTGCTGCATGGCGTGGCTCTTGCCGATGATCTGGTCGAAGCGGTGGGTCTCGCCGAGGCGGCGGGCGGCCTCCTCCGCCTCGTGGCGCGCCTTCTGTAGTTCCGTGAGGTCCGTAACCGTCTCGACGACGCCCTCGATCGTTCCCTGCTCATCCCTGACGAGCCGGGCGCTCTTGATGACCGGCACGTCGTACCCGTCTTTGTGGCGCAGGAAACACTCCCTCCCGTCGAGGCGCCCATAGGTGAGGATGCCGCATTCGGAGATGCCGGTCGGGCAGCTTGCCTGAAAGCACTCGGTGAAGTTCAGGAGGGCGCAGGGCTGCCCGATCGCCTCCTCGGCGCTGTAACCCGTGATCCGTTCGATCGACGGGTTCCAGGAGGTGATCCGTCCCTGTTCGTCGAGGGTGAACACCCCGTCGGCCATGGACTCGAGCAGCAGGCTCGAAAATCTGGGATCCAGTGTCCGCATAGGCATTGAAGGACGGAAAAGCGGTTGTTTCATGGCCGCCTTTCCCGGTCCGGAAAATGGGTTTTATCCGTTGCAGGATGAACCGGCATAAAGAATAAGTAACGTTACCGGGTTCCTTTGTCAAGGATATCGCGGGCCGAGGGGGAGCCTGATGGCGATGTGCGGCACAATAATTGAAGGAGCTCGAAGGATGCAGAAATTCACAGAGGTGTCGGCGGGTTCGCTTCGGGCGCCTGGGGATGGAGAGAGGATTGGGTTTGATCTCGGAAAAGAAGGCGGGAAAGATACACAGGGGGAAAGACCATGGGTTGACGGTGGTCCATTTCGGCGCCCCCTGGTGTGCGCCCTGCTCCCTTCAGGATCCGATCATGAGGGAGCTTTCCAGGCGGTACAGGGGCAGGGTGCGCATGGCCGCGGTCGATATCGACCGGAACCCGGATGCGGCCGTGCAGCTCGGGATCGAGTGCATTCCGACCGTGGTGATCTTCCGGGATGGCTTAGAAGTGAAGCGCTTCCTGGGACTTCAATCGGCTGACGTTCTTTCGGCCGCCATCCGCTCGATCCAGGGCGCAGAAGAGGCGTGAAGAGTTCTTGGCACAAGTTTTGCTTTTACAATGTGCAACAGAAACAGCGGTTCGTTTGCCATAACCTCTAACCTTAACCCTCCTGATCCAGGGCGGGGCATGCAAGGGAAACGGTGCGCCTTGCATGCCCCGTTTCCCTTCCATGTGTTCCAGAAAACAGCCTCGCCGAGGTCCGGCGGGCTTGACAGAACGAAAAGAAAGACTCCTTCTCCCTGTAGCCCTTCGAAAAGATAGCGTTACTTATACCGTTACGGAACGTTACAAATTGCTGGGTAACGGTTTGCTCTGGAGTTCGAGCGCATGGATCCAAGGGCGTAAATGGTTAGGTAGTTTCCATCCGGAAATGGTCTTTTTGGCCAATCTCGGCGTCAATCTGCACGTTTGCTTGTGCGGCGACCTGCAGG
>ENA-OSEO01003878-OSEO01003878.1-sediment-metagenome-genome-assembly--contig:-NODE-3878-length-16609-cov-4.962678_pt1 | contig 16609 bp, 15 predicted proteins | sample MGYA00237883_ERZ534232 | MGnify/ENA metagenome assembly ERZ534232 | reverse complement strand
GATCGCGAATGATCTCCAACTCATCCCTGAACCATTGGATGGCCGCCCCTGAAGTATTGGCCCAACTCCCTATCCCTCTTGTAATTTCATCTTCCATCGTCCACAAGATAGGTGAATCAACTCCATTTCCGAGCGGGAATAACTGCTTTCCTGTATTCAGGACAAGGGACGAACCGGTCCCGATATTGCATAGAACGCTCCCTGGTTCAAAACAAGCCTGCCCAAAAACCGCAGCAAACTGGTCCCCAATAACCCCGGCAATAGGAAGCCTTGCCCCGAAGAATAATTCAGGGTCAGTATATGCATATATTTCACTTGAATTATGTAATTCAGGTAATATTTCGTAGGGAATGCCAAAATCATGAAGGATTTGATCGTCGTAAGTTAATGAATGGGTATTCAACAACAGACTCAAACAGGCGTTTGACAGGTCTGTAACATGCGCCGCGCCGCCTGACAGTTTCCAAATTAACCACGAATCCACCGTTCCAAAAAGCAACTCCCCACGAGCCACTCCTCGCTGAATGGCTTTATCATGATCTAACAACCAACGAATTTTTGTTCCGGAGTTATTTGGAAATATATGCGTGCCTGTTTTATCGATGATTTCCTGTCCTTGAGAGGCGATCAATTCTTCACATAGTGGCAAGTTTCTGTCATCTTGCCAACTGATCGCACGCCCAACAGCTTCACCGGTGTATTTATTCCAGAATATTGTGGTCATCAACTGATTACTGATGCCAACCGCGTCAATATCTTCAGGAGTGATTCTGCTGTTTTTTAATACTTCATTAACTGCTTTCAGAGTCGAAGCCAATATTTCATCGGGATCCTGTTCAACCCAACCAGGCTGTGGGAAATAGAGCTTGTTGGCGACAGACTCACTGGAAACGATTCTCGCGTCATGATTAAAAATCACGGCTTTAGTGATCGTTGTTCCCTGGTCAATTCCCAGGATATATCTCGCCATGAGCCACCTCTCCGTTTCTGATATTGAAATTAAGATACTTTATAATCAGCGGCTTGACCATCTGATGAATCGGTTACAAGCCCAAGCTCTAGACTCATTCGAACCAGTGAAGCAATATTATCCACTTCCAATTTTCGCATCGCATCTCTGCGTTGCTTTTCAACTGTCTTAATGCTGATTTGAAAAATTGCCGCAATTTCTTTAGTTGATAATCCAGCTACGGTCTTTTTTACAACCTCCCGTTCACGCGGAGAAAGTCGGTTAAGCGGATTTTGCGGTTGTCGATTTACTGCATGAATGGTTAAGATGTGAGAAACTCCTGAGCTAAGATAGCTGCTCCCCCGATTGGCTGCCTGTATGGCATCCATCAATTCATCACTGATAGATTGTTTGAGAACATAACCGAGGGCCCCAAATTCAAGCGCTTGCCTCACCAAGGCAGTATCAGCATATATGGATAAAACAACGACTTTTGGGCATGACGTCATTTTTTGCAATTGTTTCAACACTTCTATCCCGTCCATCTGAGGCATGGAAATATCCAATACCAAGACATCAGGATTAAGTTCTTTGACAAGCGACAACGTTTCGACACCATTTTCAGCTTGCCCAACAATTTCAAAGTCCTTTGATTCCTCAAGAACTTTGCAAATCCCTTCACGAACCAGATGGAAATCTTCAGCAACAACGAGTCGAATCATTTTGGCATACTCTTTTTTCTTATGGGAATTGAACCACTTAATCGAGTCCCTTTTTCAGGAGCCGTTTCGATTTCAAAACAGCCATTCAATATCATAAACCGATCCCGGATTCCCCGAAATCCCACTCCTTCTGTAATCTCATTCGCATCAAACCCAATACCATCATCTTCAATGGAAATGTTTATATCCCCATCAGAATAATCTAGATTTACCCATACGGATGCAGCTTTGGCATGTTTGATCACATTGGTCAATCCTTCCTGAACAAAGCGATATATTGTGGTGACCTGACTATCCAGCAGATCAGGAATTTCTTCCTGACAACTTAAATATATTCTAATCCCGTTCGCATCTTCAACGGAACTACATAATGCTTCCAACACTTTTGGCAGAGAAACTTTGCTCAACGATGGCGGATAAAGCTGATAAAAAATTTGTCTTAGATGTTTAATGATTGTTTCGAGATTTCTGGCTGCACTGTTGATAAATTCCGGCTCAATTTCCTTTTCCTTTTTGCCAATTTCTTTTATTGAACGAAGTTGTAAAAGCAGCGCCGTCATTCTTTGGCCGATTTCATCATGCAGGTCGCGAGAAATGCGGTGTCTTTCATCTTCCTGCGCGGTAGCAAGTTCATATGTCTTTTTTTTAAGCTGTTCTTCGGCATTTTTTTGACGGGTAATGTCATGGGCAGAAAAAAATAGATATTCAAGATCGCCCTCATCATCTGACAATAATGAAATTTTTGTTTCTAACCAACGGTTTGAATCTTTATAAGTGATCAATTGATCTTGTTTGGAAATTTTTATTTGTTCAACGATCATTTTTAATCGGTTTTGCTGCTGTGTGGATAGTACATCCCATATTTGAGTGCCAATAATTGTTTCTGAACCTGAAAAAAAGCGCTGATGAGCAGATTCATTGGCAAAGAGAATTTTTCCGGAGAAATCAGTTATAAGAACAATTTCAATGCAGGCATCAATCGCCTGCATGATCGTTTCTGTTTTCAAAGTAGTTATATGGCTATCAACGTCAGGATTGTCGGAATTATCCACCGGAATTTCTCGCAATAGATTTCTATTTTTTGAAATTATTGTACACGCTTTCGGAGATGTCTATCCCAACAATCCTATCAATGGAAAGATTTTTTTAGATCGTATTACATTTATCCCACGGTTTGAGATAAAAAGCTCTCTTTCAGGAGTTTGAGATGCGCGCAAGCGCACCCAAACGCAGTAAATTGAACAGAAGGGCTTGAATGAATCCCCACAAGAGGGTATTTTTCTTAAAATAAAAAACACCTACGGGAATCAATCCATTTTAAAATTCCCGCTCGCTTAAGGGTTTTATTTGTATTTGGAACAACTTTAGAATATACAGCAATTACATGATCAACCAATCCCTGGCTGTTTCATTATCTTCAAACGGCACGACAGAAGCCTTGGAAAATTTGGAGACAATATCAAGAAACGTTTTACGCGGACCAGACATACCGACGATGGCTGTTTTGGTTTTATATTGACTTGAGTTTGCTGACATCTCCTTAAACAGTTTTAGCACCTCAGGTGAAACGATTGTGCCAGTTGTATCCACAAGAACCAACATGTCTTCTTTCGTCAAGTTTTGAGACATATAGGCTTTCACTTCATCTACTTCAGATCGCAGTTCCTGCAGGGTCATATGGTCGTAACGAGCAATAAATATTCTTTTCCCTTTATATATTTCCACCGATGATTTCATAATAATTCTCCCTGATGATTTGTGAATGAGACCCAGTTCTAAACGAAACAATGGCAACCAGATATTTTTCCCAGTTAATTTATCGGTTGCACATGATTATTGTATATGAAAAATTTAGAAACACTAAATCAATCACAGGTACGAATCCCACTGGGAGCGGTAGATCAAACTAAACAACCTTACGGATGCCTATATTTGTATGTTTGTTATAATTTTGTCAATAATTCCAGATCCAATTCGAGGTGAATGAATGACTCGCAAATCCGTAACCAGTGAAGACGCACCCAAGGCGATTGGTCCATATTCTCAAGCAGTGTGGACTGGCGATTTGATCTATTGTTCCGGTCAAACGCCCATCGATCCACTCACCGGGAAATTGGTAGCCGGTGGAATCGCAGAACAAACGCAGCAGGCTTTTAACAACCTCGGAAGCGTCCTGGCAAGCGCCGGTTTAAGTATGGAAGATGTTATTAAGGTCAATGTATATTTAACAAGTATGGCTAATTTTTCTGGAATGAATCAGATCTATCAACAAATTTTTTCCGCGCCATATCCTGCACGTACGACGGTGGCGGTCGCGGAATTGCCGTTGCAAGCGCTGGTTGAAATTGAATTGATTGCTCAAAAGAACCAGTAAATAAGAAATAGGCTGCTTTGCGAGGGTTCGACGTTTTCCCCCTTCGGGGGAAAAATAATCCCTTGTAGTACGTTCAACCTAGTAAATTACTGTCTGTGGAACAAGCTTTCACGGAATTCGGCTTTGCGATAAATTACCCCGAGCCCTTATCGGCCCGGGGTAATTAATTAATCTTGCAGCAAGAAAATAACTTGGATTATTTAGATTCCTGCAGCCGCGTATTCGCCTGCCAGACGACCGGTTGTGACGGCGCGTCCGAGACTGAAAGCATCGACTTCCAGGTCGTAGTCGGTTCCGCCATAGAAACCGCCTGATGTATTGCCAACGGCATATAAACCTTGAATGGGAGCTTTTTCATTGTCAATAACGTGCATGTTAAGGTCAATCATCAAGCCGCCCATGGTAACATCCATTGGAGTATAGACTCTGACAATATAGAACGGTCCGGCTTCGACAGGTTGCAAATCTTCAGCAGGTTTGCCGAAATCTTCGTCAGCCCCGGCAGCAGCAAGAACATTATAACGATCGACCGTTGCTTGTAATGCGTCAGCAGGAATATTGAATGCTTGCGCGGCTTCATCCAGCGTATCGCCTTTTACGATGTAGCCAAGCTCAATTGCTTTATTGAACGCATCCATATTCACCGGAGATTTTGGATTCCACATCTTGGTGATCTGGTCATTAAAATTGCTATCCAAAATGATATAGAATACATCCTCTGGTTGTTCTCGTACAGCGTTACAAACCATGGCATATTCCATATCTTCATTTGCGAAGCGATTACCGTCCTGGTTGACCCAAAGGAATGGATTGCTTTTAATGGGTGAATCTGTCAGGTTTGTTCCATCAATACAGTTATGGATATGGGCCATCTTTGTATGAGGTGCAGTCTCCATCTTTCCACCAGCCCAATAACCCATTCTGTGTCCGTCGCCGGTATTGTTGTTGGGATTATAGTAGTTATGAGTGCCAAGTACCCACGGGCACAGATCAGCACACATCTCACTATTGCTGCCATAATCACCTGTTGCCAAAATAACACCCTTGGCTGCATTGAATTGTACATATTTGCCGTCTGCATTTTTGGCAATGACTCCGGTGATCCGGCCCGAATCATCCTGAACCAGTTGTTCTCCAGGAGTGTTGAAATAGAATTCAGCACCCAATTCCTGTGCGCGAGTGGCGATGACATTGGCCAAACCGATTGCTTTTTCAGGGGCCTGGGTTGCATGCCCGGTGGCAAAAGTTGGCTGGTTATAATCATAATTATTAAGGTTAGAGGGAGTTCGAACGTCCCAACCAACACCTGTTTCGTCTGTGATCCATTCCAGTGTTTTTGCTGATTGAGTCATGATCTCTTTGACCAGATCCCAATCGGGGCGATGGTTGTTATAACGGATATGGTGATTGGCAAGTGTTACTAAATCAAGTTTCGGATTGCCAATTTCCTCTTGAAATCTACTGTTCATCGCGCCAAAGTTTCCACCATGGGTTAAAACAATGGGGCCTTTTTGGATACAGACGGTTTTGACACCAGCCAGCACAGCCGCCAAAGTTGCGCAAACCCCACCGGTTCCGGCGCCAACGACCACGACATCAGCATCAATGGTCTCAGAAATATCAGTGACCGGATCTGGAGCATCACGCCAGGTTTTTACACTACTGGAACCATCGCTTGCTGCCACGTCACCAGAGGCTGCTTGTGAAGGTTCTGCAGTTTCAGCTACTTGTGGTGCGCAACCCATCAAAATTCCTGCACCCGTTGCAATTGTAGCCCCCTTAATGAAATTCCTACGAGAAATAAAGTTCTTCTCTTCTTCCATTTCTTCCTCCATTAATAGTTTTATGGGTGCAATTTAGACTGATGCATACGAGAACCATGCATTAATATGAATTGCACTTATTTATGGTAGCACCCAAGGAGAAAGATAAAGATTAATATGGGTTAAATCTTCGATTAAGGCTCACTAAAGGTCATTGGCGGGTCAATTGGCAAAATAATTTGAAAAACACTTCCCTGATTAATGACACTATCAACTTTTATCTGGCCATGATGTAATTCAACAATCCTTTGCGCGATTGAAAGCCCCATACCTGTACTCAGCGCCTTATTTTTGTTTTTTGAATAATTTGGTGCAAATATGTTTTCCAATTCATTAGGTGAAATTCCGCTTCCATTATCACGAATAAAAATGTTGATGAACTCTTCACCAATATCAAAAGTCAGCTCAACTCGTCCATTAACGTCACAAGACTCGATGGCGTTGTCAACGATATTCTGGATGGCCTGCCGAAGAAAAAATTCATCAGCAGTAATATTGACCGGTGCTTTTGGGTATTCATTAATTAGAGATACGTCATGTTCAATTGCCATTAAATTGGTTGAATCTTGGATTGAGTTAAGCAACTGACACAAGTCAAAGGTAGATGGAATGAGTTTAATTGCGCCGCTTTCAAGCCTGGATATTAACATTAATTTCTCGATCATTTTATTAACATAGCTGATGTTATCTATGATCGTATCAAGATTCTTACCTGCTTTTTCTTGATCTCTTGCCAATTCAACTTTTGTCATTTCTGCCGACCCCGAAATGGTAAACAAAGGGGTTTTAATATTATGAGCAACCACTTGAATAAAGGAGTTCTTTTGCTTCAACGTTAATTCAAGTTGCTCCAAAGATTTTTTTAGTTCCTCAGTCCGTTCTTTTACCGTGTTTTCCAGTGTGAACGAGTACTGAGACAATTCAGCAGATAGTATGTCGGCTTGTTGAAATTTACTGGAATAGATAGTGTTTGTTACAAATAAAAAGGCGAAGGTATAAATAATATTATGATAAGTCGGGAAAGATACCAATCCGGTAAAAACTCCCATTGGGAGAAATCCCAAAGACATAGCCTGGTTAAATAGATACATCGAGACTGTCAAAGACCACGCCAACACGAAGATCCACGCGAAATGTGTATACTTGCTGGACCATTGTGAAAACGCCCAGGCCTCAAAAGCAAATGCAATGATGTAAATAAAGATAATTAAAAAGTCGGGGGTTACTGATGGTAAGAACATGAGAATAAAACCCATCAAAACAACAAACAGATCCACAAAATAAACATACTTGATCTTTCCGATCTTTACGGAAACGAATTGTTCAAAGACGCCGCACCTTAAGTGAGTCACGATCAACACACTGATCGATTGGTTGATGAAGTAAGAAAATCCCGGGTTGTTGACAAAGATCAATTGATCGCCAAAAACAAAACCAAATATTGGGATGTTTTCAAATAAATTGAATGCATACCCAAGTATCTTAAGTACTGTAAACAACATTAATAATGCCAATACAAGTAAATATTTCTCTGTCTTTTTATTGATGTAAAGTATGAAGCTGCTAAAAATGATTGCCAGACAATAACCGACGACAAGTAAGCGTTGGATCATGATGGCATTCCAGGCGTCTTGAATCATTGATTCAGTTCCCAAGAAGACGCCCAGGGTTTTTTGAAACTGCTGCTTATCTGCAATCTCTACTGCGATCACGTATGACGATCGATCATTTTCATAATCCAGATCGATAATGAAGCTCCGATTCGAGATTGCATCAGGAATTTGGGTCCCGTTGACCGAAACCCCCAAAATATTTCCGGATACCAGAGACCTGATATACAACCCATAATGTTGATCTGTTTCAAGGTTTAAGATCAGTTTGATTTGTGAGCCGGCCTGATTTTCCGTGATCGTCCAGTCACCACCCAGTAAATACAGATGGTCGTCCAGATCATCAGTGTTTACATTTAAAACACCATCAGATGCAACCAATGGTTGACTGACCTGATTCAGAAAGCCCATCCCAATACATATGAGTATTGCCAACACCAACATTGAAAAAATCGACAATGCCGTAATCGTACGATCTCGAGAAGAAGGAATTACTTTCACTAACTGTGTTTATTCCTTTGTTAAACGGCTAATTTGAGTAGACCGGCATAAAGATTACTTTACAGAGAACATGTAACCTCTACGCTGATGAGTATGTATGTATACAGGATTTGCGGGATCATCTTCGATCTTTTTACGCAAATTGCTGACATGAACAAATAAAGTTCTGATATCGCTCAAACTTGGCTGCTGCCAAATTCTGGTATACAGGTCCTCAAACGGCAAAATGACGCCTTTATTCTGCATAAGGATGGCTAATAATTCAAACTCTGTGGGGGATAAAAATAATTTGTTCCCATTCTTATATGCAGATTGGTTATCAAAGTTTAGTTCAAGATCTTTTTCTTTAAGAATATCAACCTTGTCGTCATATCTTTTGCAGCGGCGTAAATTTGCTTCCATATGCGCCATCAATAGGTTTGCGCTGAATGGTTTTACTATATAATCATCGCCCCCCATTTGAATCGCTTTTATGATGGTATCCTCATCATTCAGACAGCTAATGAAGATTATTGGACAATATATGGATTTGCGAACATTCTCGCAAAATTCAATCCCATTCATCTTTGGCAACAGGATATCCAATAAAATAATGTCAAATTTGCGTATATTGACAAGCCGTACGGCCTCTTCAGCGGAATTTACTAATGTGCATTGGTATTGATTATCTTGTGTTAAATAGAATTGGATAATCTCACATAATTTTGGGTTATCTTCAACCACCAAAACTTGAATCAAGATGCACCTCTCACTATCAATAAAGAAGTTATTGGCAACAAGATTGACCTGCCTTCTAACTATGTACAACAAGCCATGTTTGCCTTGTAGATATTGACACCAATATATTTTTACTCAGCAGATCTGTTTGACCAGTAGATCTGTTTGGATCGTATCTTATATTGGTTGTCTTAACCCCAAGGAATTGCGCAGCCTGACCTGATTGTACTCTCTTCTCAACCATTCAATCAATATTTTACCTTTCCCACGTGTGGGAGAGTTTTCGATGATTTCAAGGTTTTCGTGAATAAATTCATCAAACCGAGAAACACCACACCCACGAAAAGGACAAATGAATAGATTGCGTCGGGGAATTGTATATGCTTTATTGTTATCTGCCTTTTTAATTATCAATACACAATCTCAAATCGGACAAGTGCTCGCCCAGGATGATCCCTCCGCGGAACTGGGACGTTCAGACACGATCACGGTGGAGACGGTTCAATATCACTGGCAACTGGTCTACTGGTCGGATCACACGCCCGCCTGCAACCTGATGGTCGATCACGAGGGCAATCCCACAGATGAAGATATCAAGGCGCTCTGCGGAAGCAACTTCCTGGACGCGTACACAAGCGCGCCGGAGTGTCAGGTCTATACGCCAGAAAGCGAAGGGACATGCGCAGGGGTTTATCTCAACTGCATCAGTCTGATCCCTGTGACGAGGACCATCACCATCGCACTGGACAGCCCTCCCGTCTGGATCTCGCTATCGGGCTGCAGCTACGCGCAAGGCTTCACCTTCTGCATCGGATCGCCGCAGCTGCTGTTCACCGGAGAGGAAACCCTGCCCAACCACCAGATCACGCGCATTACCGTGCAAATGGACGGAACGCAGCAATCCTGCGAGGGCAGCACCTGCACCGTTGCCTTGGACCCAACAGATGACAATGGGATAACAATAACCTTCTGGGGCGATTCCAGTTTTGGCGACTCCACACCGCAGTATTCCGCCATTGTGCGGGTCATGCCGGTGGACGGATATCAGGACGGCTATTCAATAGACGTGATCAGCGAAATGTGGCTCGGCAAGAATCCCCCCTCGTGTTCGGATATCTGGCAGGTCTTGCCCGACCCGGACGAAGAGAATGCCTGGCTGGAGACTCCCCAGGACGCCTCGGATCTGCAAAGCAGCGTATCGCTGTACTACCTGGCGGCCTCCCTGATCCGGAACGGCCTGGTGGACACAAGTGCTTGCGAGAACGGCGGACTGGAGACGGACTATACGGCCAATGAATGCGGACTCTCGATGGCTTCTCCGCAGGTCGAATACTGGCAGAACCGCTTCGACCAGGAGATCTTGCAGGTTGCCCGCGCGGACGGCGTGCCGGCAAGGCTGCTCAAGAACCTGTTCATCCGTGAAAGCCAGCTTTGGCCCGGCATCTATCACGACGTGCGGGAGGTCGGCCTGGGACAACTCACCGAACCCCACTCACTGCGTTCGGGGGCGCAAATACCGCGACGGCGCGGACACGACCCTGCTGTGGAACCCGGACTTCTTCAGTTCATTCTGCCCGCTGGTGATGGACGATTACACCTGCAGCAAGGGATTCGCGAATTTGAACGAGGGGGAAAAGGCCATCCTCAGGGGCGCGCTGCTGCAAAAGGTGAACGCCTCCTGCCCGAACTGCCAGGAGGGTGTTGATATGACCAAAGCAGCATACAGCATTCACGCCTTTGCCGAAACGCTGAAGGCCAACTGCGCACAGGTGGACCGGTTGATCGGCAACACGACCGGCAAGACCTCACGCGAGGTGAGCAGTTACGCGGACTTGTGGCGCTTCACGCTGGTCAATTACAACGCCGGCCCGGGCTGCCTGGGCGCTGCCCTGCAGCACACGCGGGATGCCAACCTACCCATTGATTGGACGAACGTATCAGCGAACCTCGAAGCTGGCTGCAGCAGTACGGTGGATTACGTGTTGGATATTAGCAAGTAGACTTGTGTGACAATCTGGTGATATTAGAAGACATTATGACAAGATAGTTGAACTAATTCACATCAGAAGATAGATAAAAACAAACTATTATCTATCGATTTTTTATCACCTATGCCGCACATATCCGCGTTGTTCGTATGTAGGGGCTGGCGATTTTCGGCACGGCAGATTAAAAAAATAATGATGGGTTCATAGTACGAACCCTTCATGCACAATTATACTTTGCCCTAAGTATCTCAACTAAGTGCAAGGTCTTTCTTAACTTTCAAGACAGCATTATTTATAGAAAGCGAGAATTTTAAGCCGTACTAAATAATTTAATTTTTAGTTCGTTTTCTTTCCCAATTTGTTCAATGATATCTATTACATAATTCATTGTCTGTTTTGAAGATAAGAAAAACAATCGATAATCATTACCCCAATAAATCATAGAGGATTTTTTGCTCAATTGCACAATCTGTTCGTCATCACTAGGATTCTGAAACCAGGATTTGAATTGTGAATTCATTTGACATAATATTTCAGCACTAATTGATTTATCATTTTCATCATAACAATAGACAATATGTGGCCAACTTACAGTGCCAAATCTTAAGATTGACGGAATCCAATTAACTGAGTTTTTACTCACCACATGAATACTAAAATTATTTTCATACTGTGTTAAAGCATTGCTGTCTGTCATTGATTTTGTTATTGACATGGAAATATCTTGATTGTTTACTGCTGTTGATAAATAATTGTAGTATTCCCTTGTTGTAAACTCCCTGATATCAATTACTTGACTTGCAAACAAAAGAGGCCATTTTTTGAGAAGAGTTTGAAGGAAATCAAGATATATTGCCACAAAATTAGAACATCCTTTTGGTTCACAAACCTCTATTAATTGTATTTCTCGAATAGTATCTAAATACACTTCCCAAGTCTTTTGTTTTTTTATAAATAATGACATAATCTCTCCTAATCTAGTACAAATTGTGGCTGCCATGGTGGATTTTTAATAAGTTGAAATTGGTCTTCAGTAATTATAACGAATGGAGAAACACTTTCAGTCACCGATGATGCAGTACTGGATATTGTATTGACAGTCCTAACAGCAGTGTTAGATATTGTATTGACAATCCTAAGAGCAGTATTGGATATTGTATTGACAATCCCAACAACGGTGCCAATAAATGGCTGAATATTTTTATGGTGTACTAAATCATAAATTAGTTTTAAATCGGTATTAAGGTGATAATAATCTACTTTTCCTCCATGAGGAGGGTCTACCGATAGAATTCTTCTTCCAGTTGGAAGAAACATATCTTGCATAAATGAAGGTGGGTGTCTCCAAATTATATTAATGTTAATCGTAAGCCATACATAGATAGCAATTGGATCGATTGATGATTGAGATACTTCTGGATCTGTATTTTCGGGTTCATCATCTGGTTGAGATTCAACAGTTCCATTATTATTGTCAATTTGTATTGAAGTCGATTTTTTCCTTGTAGCCTCAGAAAGGCTATTAACGCATTTTCCATTTCTATCATAGTATATATATATATGACCACTTGGATCGATATTCATAACATGTAGCGCGTCTCGGCGGTCAGCGCGCCCGCGTTGTCAGTAACGCCCACTACCGAGCCCCTCTCACTACGTTCGGGGGTGCAAAGATCGCGACCAAATGGTCGGTCAGGAAGAACGACCAGGTCACGCCGGAACACATGGTCGCAGATGCCCGCAAGGGTACAAAGGTCATGCCCGCGACGGCATAGTACTGCTTTACGGTCTCCGTGACGCCGTCCGTTTGTACCTCGTACGAGCCCCTCTCACTACGTTCGGGGGTGCAAACACCGCGACCGCCGGCAAAGTAATAGGTCGTCAGGGTGCTTACCCCCTCGGTGTAGACCTGCTTGACCTTGCTTCCCCTCTCGCAAAGAACGCTCGGGGTACAAAGATCGCGACCGTCGCCGTCGTAGACAAAGCCCCACACCTTGAGCAGGTTGCCCGGCGTATCGCAGTCACCGTCAACCTGAGAGACGCCGGTCATGCCCCCTTTGCTCACATGTGGGGGCTGGCGGTTCTCGGCGTTGTAGCTCTGCATGAAGGCGCTGCCGTTCTCCACCCGGCAGGTCATGTTGTGAAGATGGGTTCAAAGTGCGAACCCACCCGCTCAACCAAACAAAAAACACCCTTTCGGGTGTCTATATTCTTGTGAGCGTCTATGCCCGAGCAAATCGTAGGGTACGGAGATATTAAATAAAAAAACACCCTTGCGGGTGTCAGTTTTCTTGCGAGCGTATAGGGATCGAAATATACCCCCTTGGGGTACGCTCAACCAAACAAAAACACCCTTGCGGGTGTCATTATTCTTGTGAGCGCGGAGGGGCTCGAACCCTCAACCAACGGCTTAAAAGGCCGCTGCTCTACCATTGAGCTACGCGCCCAAGAACTCGTGAATTCTATCACGGCACTTAACCCGCGTCAATAACATTCCATGAAATAATTCGGCGAAACCAAATAATGAATTTAAAAATTCGCTTTACGGGCTTTCCATGAATAGAACACCACGCCTGCCCCGAAAATTGCCAGTGAAAGAAGCAGGGTAGCACATATACGAAACCAGACATCACCGAATGCAGCGCCGCCGCAGAGCACCTGCTGCAATGCCAGCATGCCGTCGGTGGCCGGGATGAAATCAAAAGCGCCCACCGGATATTTTCCCATTGCGAATAAAATCGGGCTGGGCATCATGAAAAATGCGCCAGATATGAACACCTGAACCATTGAAATTGCGCTGCCGGTATTCAGGGCATCTGTGTCATTTTTAATAAAAAAGCCCAATAGTATTCCCATGCCGATCGAGCCAAAGGCGATGGACAATCCGATCAGCAGGGCCAATGCCAGGGACCCATTATTGTGGAACCCCAATAGAATCGCCATGGCAAACATCAATACGATCTGAATGGCAGCTACGACCATCTGTGAGAGGCAGATGCCACCCAAAAAGTCTGCCTGATCCAACAAGCTCAGATTTAAACGCTGCAAAGTCCTATTCCGCCTTTCACGTCCGATCAGCATGGCAGTCTGCGGAATGATCAACAGGATGGCAAAAACCATCATCCCGGGCACATAGGCGTCAAACTCGCTGACCGGCCGGTGGCGGTCAAGCGGCGTGTATACCAAAGAAAAATGTCTGGATTTGCCTTGCTGCTCTTCCAGCCAGGGGATGATGGAAGCTTCAAGCTGGGCGCTGGCTTTGATGAAATTCATGTTGATGGCATCCCCGCGGATCACATAATCCACCTTGCCGTCAGCGTTTTCTTCCAACGTCAACAGCGCAGCGGCTTTTTTATCATTCAAAGCGTCTTCGGCTTCAGCCTTACTCGCTATTGTTGAAAACTCGAAGACCGGCCTGCCGTCTTCATAAGACAAGGATGCAAGCCGGTTCAACAGGCTGTCCGCTTTGGAGGTTTCCGAAAGGACCAATACCGGGTAAGTGGCTGCTTTTGGAGCAGTGCCGTAGCCAAAATAACAGATCAACATAAAGAAGGCCGGCAGCCCCAAAACCAGTATCAACAAAATGGGGTCGCGAAAGGTTTCAATTAACGTCTTGCGCGCAACCAGCAGTGTACGTTTCAGGCTCATTCGCGTAATTTCCTTCCGGTAAGCTGAATGAACACGTCTTCCAAAGTGTTTTGTCTTATTCTTACTTCGCCGGGACCAAATCCGGCGCGCGTAAGTTTTTCGAGGATCTCGGGCAGGTGAGCAACCGCGTTTAAGGCTCGAATGCGTAAAATGTGTGCCCCTTCTTCTATATCCACGTCCAGTGACCGGTCATTGAACAGCTTCCGTATCTGGTCATTTTCTGCCTGTGGATTGGTGAGATTGATCTCCAGCACGTCTCCTTCGCCCAGACGCGCCTTGAGGGCAGACGTTGTATCCAGGACCAGTAACTCTCCGTGATCGATGATCGCCACACGGTCTGCCAGGCGATCCGCTTCATCCATGTTGTGGGTCGTAAGAATAACCGTCTTCTTATGGGCCAAGGTCTGAATGTATTCACGTACCTTTACGCGGCTCTGCGGATCAAGCCCCGCTTCAGGCTCATCAAAAACGACGATCTGCGGGTCGTGCACCAATGCCAGCCCGATATTCAGACGCCGCTGCATCCCACCGGAAAGAGTGCATGCCAGTTTGTTCTTCTTTTCGTCAAGGTCAAGCTCATTCAACAAACGAAGGGCGTTTTCACGGGCTTTCTTTTCCGGCAATTCATACATCTGCCCCACAAATATCAATTGTTCCAGACAGGTCAGCTTGCTCCACAAAACGATATCCTGCGGGCAGACGCCAACCAGCGCCTTGACCTCTTTGTTTCCATTAATGATCGGTTTGCCCTTGAGGCGCACCTGCCCGGTATCCGGACGCAGCAAACCGCACAGCATGTTGATCGTTGTGGTTTTCCCTGCTCCATTTGGGCCTAAGAACCCGAATACTTCTCCCTCTTCAACTGCAAGAGAAAGGTCACTTACCGCTTTAACCTCGCGATATGATTTTGATAAATTTCGTGCTTCAAGAACGATCGTCATTCTAGCAACTCCGTTATTCCATTTTCCGCAGGACAAGACGCTGGTACATAGCAATGCCGACGCCAAGCCAAAGGATCGAGAGAAATGCCAACATGAACAAGTCATAGGGCAACTCAACCAGACTTTTGCCATAAAGCACAACCCCGGACAAGGCAGCAGACGCATGGGTCGAGGGTAAAACGTCAATGAGCTTGAAGGTTTGCCCGAAACAGGTGAACAGTGTGGTGGACGGCATTGGAAACAGTGCGCCGGAAAGAAAAACCAGCAGCGCCATGATGGCCGTGCCAAAGCCCGTGGCCTCCCCTTCACTTTTTGACAAACTGGCCGCAATAAATCCTGCGCCGGTGGCACCCACGCCGGTCAACAGACCGATTGCGATTGCCAGCCACAAGCTCCCAACCGGCTTGAAACCCACCAAATAAGCCACTCCAAAAGTGATCAGCATTTGAAGAACAGACAGAAGCAAAGTTGCCAGGGATATACCCCCCAGCAAATGGATGGATTCTGCTTTACTGATCTTTAGCCGCCTGATCGTTCCGGCACTGCGTTCGTGGGTCAACAAAAGGGAAACGATGATCACACCAAAGAGAACACCAAAAATCACCAGCCCGGGTACTCCCACCTGAAAATCATTCAATGTTCCGGTATGAGGCAGGAATTCGATAGCAAGCGGCACTTCCTGGGTCCATCCGGTGAGATGATCCACGTATTGCTGCAGCAGCCCCTGGATGAAACTCTGCGCAAAAGAATATGTGTCACTAAGAGGATCTCCGAGCATCTCAATTTTTGATACCGAGCCATCGTTCGCCTGTATTGATCGGGAGAAGTCTATTGGCAGCGTTAGTAACATGGCAGCCCTGCCCTCGTCCAGCATAACCTCGGCCTGCTCGGAAGAGTCAATTTGAATGACCGTAAAGACCGGCTTGCCGTCAAATTCAGCTGTCTCTAAATATTGAACGAATTGCGCGCCCATATTCCCGGAGTCACGATTGTTTACCAATATCGTAAGATAATTTGCCATTCCGCCGGTCATGCCAAAGGCCAGGTAGTACAACAAAACCATGGCTGAAGGGAACAAAAGGTATATCCAAAGCAGCTGCGGGCTGCGACGAAATTCAAGCAGCGCTTTGCGTATGAACATTAAAACCTTCATGAAGCGCTCCGGGAAAACAATCCGTTATCCAGCAGATCAAACAAACTCTGCAATATCCGGTTGACATCCAATTCCTGATCATATAGTTGATAATACGTATTGAGGTGCGGAAAGATCATGGCATCTCCAATGGCAATGATCTGAACATTCAGCAGGCGTGCGACCGCTTCCAAATCACATTCA
>ENA-OSEO01003877-OSEO01003877.1-sediment-metagenome-genome-assembly--contig:-NODE-3877-length-16617-cov-11.453083_pt1 | contig 16617 bp, 20 predicted proteins | sample MGYA00237883_ERZ534232 | MGnify/ENA metagenome assembly ERZ534232 | reverse complement strand
TCGAATAGCATGTTCATCCCCTTTCAGAATGTTTTTTCTGAATTCCTGCAACACAGGCAAATAGTCGAAATACAAACTCATCACCCGCGCTTCGTATTCAACCCTACGGTAAACCTGCCGCTCGTAGATAATTTCGCCCGACGAAATGATGGCAAAGGCCAGCTCAACTGGAGCGGAACTGAGATCAACCACGTCCACACGGGACACGCTCGTTGCTTTTGTAAAGGCATGGGCGAAAAGCGCTGTCTGGACCTTCTCCGACTGATCAGCGCTGAACAAAACCGCTAAATCCCAGTCACTGAGAGGGCCGGCCTTTCCCTCTAAGCGCGAGCCAAACAGGTAAGCCAGTTCCAACCCCTGAAACTCCAACGCCATGTTCGTAAGAAGAGCCTTCAATTTGTCGATTCCGTTTTGAGTATCCATCGCCTTCCTTCCAGCTGCCCATCTGCCTATCGCATATCTTTAATTATCATACAACCTTTTGTATTCATATGGTAGCCCAGGTTTCAATCCACGCCCCCGCGCGGGGGGCGACGGCACGGGCGGAGAGCAGTTCGTGGCGATGATCGTTTCAATCCACGCCCCCGCGCGGGGGGCGACGATCGTGTCGTCGTAGAGCACAAAACCCAGCATGTTTCAATCCACGCCCCCGCGCGGGGGGCGACAAGCGGAGCCGTTCGTCATCAAATTGAAAGCATTGTTTCAATCCACGCCCCCGCGCGGGGGGCGACGCCGCCTATGACGTGGTTGTTCTGACCCAAGACATGTTTCAATCCACGCCCCCGCGCGGGGGGCGACTGGGTGGCCAGGAAATACGCCGCTGCCTACTCGGAGTTTCAATCCACGCCCCCGCGCGGGGGGCGACGAAAGCTGATTATATGGATGAATCCTCTATAGAAGTTTCAATCCACGCCCCCGCGCGGGGGGCGACGTTCCAGATGATGAATCGCTAAAAACTTTTACTTCGTTTCAATCCACGCCCCCGCGCGGGGGGCGACATCCTGCCGATCCAGATGGATTGGAAGTCAAACGTTTCAATCCACGCCCCCGCGCGGGGGGCGACAGCGCATTGTCGTTGGCCGCGATACTGCCCGAATGTTTCAATCCACGCCCCCGCGCGGGGGGCGACGACCGTATCGGTCACCAATGGCGATGCGACCGTGTTTCAATCCACGCCCCCGCGCGGGGGGCGACCCATCGCGGACAGGTCGGGGAACGCACGGAACGCGTTTCAATCCACGCCCCCGCGCGGGGGGCGACACTATCGCCATGATCATCCGCGCCGAACTCACCGCGTTTCAATCCACGCCCCCGCGCGGGGGGCGACACCCCGCCGCCGGGCCACTCGAAATCCGCCACCATGTGTTTCAATCCACGCCCCCGCGCGGGGGGCGACCTCGAAATCAATTCCCCGAGAAGCTGCTTTGTCAGGTTTCAATCCACGCCCCCGCGCGGGGGGCGACATCTTCTCGACCCTCGTCCTCTTCTTCAGGTTCGTTTCAATCCACGCCCCCGCGCGGGGGGCGACTATGATCTGCCAGATGGGGATCCACATGGTTACGTTTCAATCCACGCCCCCGCGCGGGGGGCGACTGCTCTCATCGCTTAAAACTCCTCTTCAAACTAGTTTCAATCCACGCCCCCGCGCGGGGGGCGACCATGCAGAGCATCGCTGAGTTGTGCCTCGGGGGTTGTTTCAATCCACGCCCCCGCGCGGGGGGCGACTTATCTACGGCGTGATTATGATGCACTTGAGATGGTTTCAATCCACGCCCCCGCGCGGGGGGCGACACGGTCATTTGGATTTTTCCGGGGCCTCTGAGAGTTTCAATCCACGCCCCCGCGCGGGGGGCGACGGAAAGCGTTGAAGGAGGAGGAGTGATGGATATGTTTCAATCCACGCCCCCGCGCGGGGGGCGACGTCAGCAGTCGCAGCGCAGGAAGCGGCCGACTTGTTTCAATCCACGCCCCCGCGCGGGGGGCGACGTCGGATGCCATCGTAAGCATCGACCCTTCCGCTTGTTTCAATCCACGCCCCCGCGCGGGGGGCGACGCATGAGATGGTGGACTGGCACACAGGCAAGGCGTTTCAATCCACGCCCCCGCGCGGGGGGCGACGCACGGTCCATGCGGTGACGGCTACAGGTGATATGTTTCAATCCACGCCCCCGCGCGGGGGGCGACCTCGATCTCCTCTTTGGTTTGCATCCCCAGCATGTTTCAATCCACGCCCCCGCGCGGGGGGCGACGGTGTGCTACACAACCAGTCGCACCAAGAGTCCCGTTTCAATCCACGCCCCCGCGCGGGGGGCGACCATAACGGCGGCCATCTGCTCGCCGAAGGAGTTGGTTTCAATCCACGCCCCCGCGCGGGGGGCGACCGACGACGGCGCCACAATCGGCACGCCGGTCCTCGGTTTCAATCCACGCCCCCGCGCGGGGGGCGACGGCGCAGGATGCCGGGCTGAAGATCATCCTGCTGTTTCAATCCACGCCCCCGCGCGGGGGGCGACACACCCCCTGTTTCAGCAATGGCGCCAACAGCCTGTTTCAATCCACGCCCCCGCGCGGGGGGCGACTTTGAACCCAGGCGCACGTTTTTTTTGGGACGAAGTTTCAATCCACGCCCCCGCGCGGGGGGCGACCGTCGGGGTTCTATGTTACCTCCAGAACAGGCAAAACAGAGTCCCTTCCGCGAACCTCACAATCATTTGATGTTACACCTATAGAGCCAGGACTCAATTTTCTGCAACAATTTAAAATTACAGAAAAAACAAGAAATGCGAGTCATCAGGGGGGTAATTGAGCATGAAACCCTTTCACCAGAAGGCTCTGCCTTGTAGTGTCGCCGTTGCGAATTTCCAGTTCGCACCTGGTTCATACAATCAGCGGCCCCTCTGGATCAGGGACTCCTTTCGCCCCTATATGTTCGACGCGCCGCTTCCAATTAGAACCAAGGAAATAGAATCTCAGGCTGTCCTTTTTGGGCTCGATCTGATCGAGCAATTTTTGGCGCAACGCGGCCCACTGCGCAGGATCGACCACGCATTCAAAGACCGAAAACTGGACCCTTTGACCGTAGTCTTTACAGGTTTTAGCTACACGCCGCAGGCGCGCTTGTCCCTCGGTGTCAACGGTCGAAACATCGTAACTCACCAATACCATCATCCCTATGCCTACTTCCAGATAAAGGGCGGGTACCCATCCAGATCCCCCCTAAGATACCTTGCCAACAATAAAGATTGGATATAGAACAAAATTCCTATATGCACCTTTTCATTGAGGTACGGATGAATAATCTCTTCTTGCTTTCGGTTCTGGTACGCCGCAATGACCTCCTTCCTGGTTTCCTCATTCATAAGTACAGCTCCGGAATCGGTTGTTGTAAACCCTGTTTTCTGAACCGTACGCAGGTTGATCAAGGAAACCACAAGCCTGTCCGCCAGATAGGGCCGGAATTCCTCCATCATGTCCAGAGCAAGGCCGGGGCGCCCCGGACGATCCCGATGAAGGAAACCGACACCCGGATCCAGTCCGACGGTCTCCAAGGCAGATCGGACATCATGGAGCAACAGGGTATAAATAAATGAAAGGAGGCAGTTCACCTTATCGAGCGGTGGGCGGCGATTCCTCTCCTGAAACAGGAATGATTCCTTCTGTGCCGTAATGAGGTGGTCGAACACGCTGAAATAGATGCGGGCAGCATCGCCTTCAAAACCGCGTAAAACATCGAGAGACTTCTGGTGCTGAACCCTCGTCAGTGTTTCCCTGATCCTCAACGAAGCGTCACGGACCTCACTGGAAGCCAACTTTTCCCCATGATCTCGAAGTGCCCTCTGAAGCACAGCCCGGCAGTTGGCCAGCTTCCCCACAAGAAAATTCCTGGCGATCTCCACTGTGCCATCCTGGTCGTCTGCCCTCCGATATTGCTCACGACGCAGCAGAACATTTCCGGAAACAGGCCCCTGAACCCTGGCAAGGAAGCGGCCATGTTCTGACAGGAAACTGATGGACACAGCATTCTTCGCGCAAAACCCCATTAGAAAAGGGCTGCACAAAACATTACCAAAGCACACGATGCCGGAAAGGGTGTGGACCGGAACCTGCAGCTTGACCTCTTTCCTAACCGAAACCACCACCGTTTCCCGCTCTTTGAACAGGTAAGCCCCCTGTGTAGTAACGAAGAGGGTGTTGAGATGCTTTTTCATGGTTGTTTTCCCATTACACGGGCTCGGCATCACACCGGAGAACTTTTTGAAGATATCCCGCCACGGACTTGGCCCGCCTCATGCTTTTCGGCATACACAAATCCAACAGCGAGCATTGGTCGCATTTCTTTGAATACCGGGCTTTCGGTGTGATGCTGGATTGGATGAGCCTGTGCAGACGCAAGGCTGCATCCTCCGTCCTGGCACGAAGCTCAGCGCTGAACGTGACCACCTTCCGACGTCTGGAAGCCCCGTAATAAAGTGCTCCGGCAGGAACCGGGACATCGAGCATCTCCTCGAGGCACAGGCCTTGGGCGCACAGCTGGACTTCATAGCAAAGCTGGATTTTGAGCCGGCCGCGTTTGTATTCCACCGGAAAGGGAACCCAAGCATCTTCCCGTGTGGTTCCAGCCGGAGGCTTCACCCCATTTCCACCGGCATCCAACTCTGCGAAAAGCGCATCCAGGGTTTGATCTCGAGGCGCATGTTCCGCCTCTGCGCCGTTTTCTGAATCAGCGCCCGTGGAATGGAACTCCACTACATCAGCCTTGCCCACGAGGCCGAGTCGGCGCGAACGGATATCGACATTGTAAGCAGTGCGGAGCGCTGCCCTCGAAAACGAACCACCCTTATCCACGCGCTCGTGAAGGATCTTGCCTTCCGCCGTGTACCGGTTTTCGTCCCAAACCCTTTCCGTAAAGATCAGAGCACAGCGTCGCTCACAGTAGATCAGCTGGGCAAGGGCCGAAACAGGCAGCAGATCATCTTCCTCATAGACCACAGGGCTTTCCCGGGTTATCTGGAGCGGGCTCTCGCACTTTTCCTTTATCATAGTTTTGCCGGATGCATTCTCTCGGGAGTGCCTTTCGTCGTATTCCACATCCAGAGCTCCACCCCTCTCGGTATCTTGTCCACATCGACAATCACTTTATAGTCTTTGAACCCACGCGGCGTCGGCACGGCCTTTTGTATATCCACCACCCTGCCAAGGTCCAGCAGTACCTGCGCAGGCGCACAGCCGAGTCTGGCCTGACGGAGACATTGCTCCGAATCGCTGTCCGTGCCGACATGCTTGAAGATGTAAAGCGCTCGGGTCGACATGAATCCCTTGCTTGCCGAGTGGTCATGCTCATACATGTTGGCCAGCGCCTCCCACAGGAGAGACAGGTCAGCTTCGGTGAAACCGACCCCTTCGGCAAGGTTTGCACTCACGAAACCCTTTCCCACATAAAGGCCATAAGGGATCAGACTTTTACGGCCCATGGTTCTGAGCTTGTCTTCATCCTGTTCACTCTCCCATTTCTCGTAATCCTCGACAGTCTTGGCCCCCTTCACCGTTTCCGACACCGCCATGCGGGTTATGCCTACATCGAGGGGAAGCACGGGGTCCACCGAACGGGCAAAAGCAATCTGCACAGGGCCGCGCACCTGACCGGCGTTGGCCCCGGTGCTCATCACCGCCCCAAACGTCCGCACGTCGTAAAAGGTCTTACACATCCACTCGCGGGCTAGGCCCACCTTCGCCTTTGTAGAACCCTTCTGGGGAATACCGCCGGTCTCCTGATGCGCCATGGCGATAGGCCTGCAAAGATTTGTGCCTTGCTCTACGAAGATGGAATAGGGAGAAACATTACCATTTCTTATCTGGACGTAATTACGTACCCGCCTCTTGATCGCCACATCGGAAACCAGCCCGTGCATATCCTCCGGATCAATCCTGGGGGCATTGCCGGAGTCCGGATCACCGTTCGGGTTACCGTTTTCACAATCGAAGATCAACAAGAACTCATATCGGTTCGAAATCACCTGACTCATCACGCTTGCTCCTCTCTTTGGATGGTGTGATTTTCATCACGTTCGCTGTTTGACTTCCTGCCTCGGGCAGCCAATTGCTGATAATAGCCCAATGCGAAAAGGCTCTGTTCCTCAAGGGTCAACGTCCTTGGAATATGATTTTTGATAGCCGCCATAACCTGCGCGATTTCTTTTTCAAACCACTGGGCCAATCCTGTGTCCAACTTGCTCAGATGGTTCTTTGCATTCGCAGTAAGCCGGCCTATGACGAGGCCCGGCGTCTGGCTTGCTGCCGCATAGTACCGTTGGACCACCCCGGCGCCCACATCACCAAGGGCTGCCCTTTGAAGGCCTGCAAAAAGGGCGAGTAGTCTTCCGCAATGGTATGCGGGATGAGGATGATCCGGGTTCAGATAAGCTGACATATGTTCATCTCCTTTCCTGATGTGATAGGCTTTTATAAGCCCCATCCTGGCATGGTTCGCCGGATTGTTTTTGATGACGTCCGCCTTGAACCTCAAGACTGCCTGCGGAATGACGAATTCCGGCAAAGCCGACCCGCTTGCAGCGGCCCGCCATAACCGCTGCAGCCAGGGCTGCGGCATATCACCAAGATCCCGCACGAGGCTACCAGCCACCGCCATGAATTTGGGGGCCTTGGCCATGCCCTTGCCGTCGCGTGCGCAGCACTCGAGATCGAAAAACCATTGGTTGACTGCAGCCACAAGGTCCTCGAAGGCCCCCTGCATGAACTCCCTCACCATCACCCGCCCCGCCGCACCCGAGACAAAAAGAGCGTAATAGATGTTTCCTGAGAGATCCGGGCGCCCACCGGTTCTGAGAGCATCGAGCAATCGCCGCGCCTCTCCCTCCGCAGCACTACTGGTTTGCTCCGATGGTTCGTGCAACCAGCTGAGCGGGTCTTCATCCTCTCCGATTTCCTTGGCGAACCAGTAGACACACAAAGCGTCACCCAGTCGGCGCGCTTTCTCCTTTATCAGGCGGTTCAATGCTTCCGTATATCTTTTAGCCGTCTCTTCCGACATCGCCGCGTTGGCCGACTGTTCGAATCCATAGGATCTGAAGGCTTCTTTGTCGAAACCCACCAACACATCTCCTGTCGGGAGACCGCCGACGCCGGCCAAGCCTTTGATTTTCGGGTGAGTGGCAGCAGGCGTCGCCCAATCGCCGGTTGCAATATCGACCATTCTCCGCCCGAAATTCTTTGCCTTTTCACGGCCTAAACCTCGCCGGAATTCCCTCCACCATTCGCGCCAGTCATCCTGTTCCAGAGGGTTGATACCGTCGACGACGACAACGGCCGAATCTGTAGGAGCGGCCCGCTGCCGCTGCAACTCCGTTTTCAGCAGTTCTAACTGGCCGGGATCCCCAAGCATCTTGGCGGCAGAAGCGAGATAGGACGCCTGCACGGATGCCTCCTGAAGCATGTGGCGGAAAAAGGCCTGCTTGGCCCTGAGTCTTTCCTCCGTCTTACTGTCTGCATCCCCTTTGACGAAGCAGGCCATCGTCGCAAGCGACTCCACCAGGAAGTGACTGCGTGGTTCATTCCCTCCTATCAGTTCCGCTTGCATCAGGTCCGGGCAACCTCCGAACATGCGGCCTTTGTCTTCCGCAAGGGAAAAGAGTCCCTCGAAAAGACCCTCACCCGAACAAACGATCCCCCACTTCACCACCTTCCGTGAAAACCCGGGTTCGGCATCTCCCTCTTGATTCAGCAATAGTTCAAGCATGCATTACCTCCGCTGTCTTTTTCACCCGCGGGTCATGATACGAAGGGATTCCCATCACGCCCCGCCGGACCTGGGCTTCAAAAACACTCACCATCGGTGCTGCATCCGGACTGTTCTCTTTCCCGAGATCAAAAACGTCATAAAGCATCCACCCGAGGTCGCCATCCCATTCCAGTGCACTCACAGGGTCCGATTGCGGCTCGATATAGGAAAAATAGGCGGGGAACTCCCTACAACCAAAATAGGGCTGGTAAAAGCATTTGCCGGCGCTTGCCCGCCGTTTGAACTGCTCATCCATGGCCTTTATTTCCCGGCCGTCTCCCCGGTGCTCCATGTGGGCATATAACCGATAGCGGACATCCCTAAGGGCCATCGTCTGCCTCTGGGTCCGGCCCTTCTGATCGGTTCCCAAGGACTCCCGGTCTCCATCCGCCCAAAGGGGTTCGGCCGGGTGCTTTCCGTTCATCCAGGCCAGGACTACCCTTTCTGGCGGGGCCTTGTCCTTCACTTCGTTGCGTCTGATACCAATGTATCTAGGCGGCCTCAAGACCTCCACCCTCTCCATCTGCCAATAAAAATGGTGGGACTTCTTCCAGTAGATGGCGTCAAAGATACCTCTAGCCGCAGAAGGCGTGATGAGAGGGTAGCTGAACCGCTCCACTTTCATCTCGGGCCTTGTAAAACAGGCTAACTCCCCCCAGACATGAAGGCCATGTGTCATACCTCGCATGGCAAACCTCCTTTCATATCATCCACAGATGCGTTCTAGATTGGGTCACAAGCCCAAGCCGTTCATCGTAATCTTCGGGATTCAAATAGATATACCATTCACTCAGGGAATCTGCGGCCCGGCGCGTCAATGGAACCGGTCGCATATTGCACCAGATGGGATCATCCGGTTGAGGCCGAAAAAGGTTAATCGCAAGTCGCCTTGCCCGTCGAATCCAATAACGGTTCAGCCCCTCTGACGCGTCGGCGTCCAATAAACGATACTCCTCCCGGGCTCCGGCATAAGGGACTACCACATTCATGGAATCACGTGGAATAAGCCGGAATCCTCTTGCCACCCGGGGGAAATCACCTGCCTTCACCGCATTCAGGATCTCCTGAGCACGCTCTGAAACATCAGGTCGCGCCATGTCATAGAGCATCCGATAATACGACTGGACGAAATCTGGATCCTGGATGTCTTGGGTTTTCTTTTTGAGGCCGCGGAGAAGGATTTTCGTGATTTGGGCCGCCTGCTCATAGTAGCCGACAGGATAGGCCTCATCCTCCGGCATGAAGACATACACATCGCCCGCTCGGTTCATACGGCCGTCACGGTTGCAACGGCCGGCTGCCTGGATAATTGCGTCAAGGGGGGCGTAGGCGCGCCAGACCACGGGAAAGTCCAGGTCCACCCCGGCTTCAACGCATTGTGTCGCAACCAAACGCACCGGGTAGCCACCGCGCAGACGCTCCTTCACCATACCCAAGACCTGCTCGCGGTGGGTCGGGCAAAGATTGGTCGAAAGATGAAAGGTGTCGGCATCGCCCATGGCTTCGATGAGTTCCCGCGCATGGCGCTTGACGTTAACGATGCAGAGAACCTGTGGATAGGCCATTAATCGCTCGGCCAATCTTCGCCATGAGAAGGGGGTCCGAGGGTCTTCCCACCGGACGGTGGTCCTCTCGAGGGCTCCAAACAGGACATGCGGGTTCGGGACGATCGGACGCGGCTGCCATCCGCGCGAACACTGCTTTGCCACGGAGGCGTGAAGGTGATCGAAGGCCGGCTGAGTGGCGGTTGCAAACACCACGGTCGAGCCATATTGATGAGCTAAGTGGGACAGCCCAGCGAGCATAGGGACAGCAAGATTTGCCGGAAGCGTCTGGACCTCGTCGAAAAGGACAACCGAGCGCATCAGGCGGTGAAGTTTCCTGCAGGCGGAAGGACGATTGGAAAAAAGGGACTCCAGAAACTGGACGCTGGTGGTGACGATAACCGGGGCGTCCCAATTCTCGGACAGGAGCTGCAGACGCCGAATCGGTGAAATCTCAGGGGCGGAATCACCATCATCATCGGCAGCCGCAGGTTCTTCACCGCACCCGGCAAGGGAATGATGCTCGAGGATGTATTCGGAACCGTAGTGCTCTCTGAAAATCGCTTGATAGACCTCTACGGTTTGCTGGATGATGGAAAGGTATGGAATAACGACAATTACACGGTCCAGGGCCCAGTTCGCAGCGTGCTGCAATGCAAAGGCCAGCATCCCCAGGGTCTTACCGCTCCCGGTGGGGGCCGTCAAACTGAAAAGGCCGGTCTCACCTTGCGCAGCATCCAGGCACGCATCGAGGAGTTTTCTCCTGATCTCGATCACTTTTGTCGGAGTCTTGCCAGCCTTCTGCGTTTCCAAACGCTGGATATATTCTTGGAGCAGTTTGAGGGCATCGGTCGCCCTCAATGAGAGGCCCAGAGGCCTGTGCTTTTTGCCTTCTGCGGTGGATTCAAAATGGGCCTCTGTATCGATGAAATCAGCATCGACCAGACACGAAAAGAGCATGCGCACATCCAGCATACGACTGACAGAACTGGTAATGTCGTTAGCGAGGACGGTTTGCTCGAGTAGCGGCAATCGTTCGCATTCAGCGTAGAACCGGTCTGAAAGTACGTTCGCGTTAGATTCGCTGACTCTAAAACCCAATGGGTGCATTTCCTTCAGTCTTTGGGGATCCATACGCTTCAGGGATTGCTTATCGAGCTGCTGCAATCCTATGTGGTGTCCTTGTATAGATAAAGCGGCAGCAATGGAACGATACTCCAAAAGGGCCATCCAAGCCCCGGCCGACCAATGATCGACATGGCTGACTTTTCCATGGAGTCTTGCCTGGAATAAATCTCCGTATTTCCCTACATCATGAAGAAATCCCGCAAGTTGTGCTTCGGATTTCAGAAAGGAGTTTGACGCGAAGCTTTCGGCTAGGCAGGCTGTCTGACTGAGATGCCTCTTTAGTTGATGCCAATCATTATTACGGTTTGCACTATGAGCGTAGTACATTGACATCTCCGTACATATTCAATCCATTACCACTCGCACACCACGATGCTTGAATTGATGAACCGCTCAAAGCGGTAGACTACCTCAAAAATGATAGCCCGGTCGGGCTGGGAAACAGCGCCTTTTGCGGATTCGACATCAACACATTTACAAACGTCGCGTTTGAGCCGTTCTTTCTGGATGTTTCTCCCCCATTGGACCCTGTGCGGTGCCGGTTCACGCAGAACATATCCTGAATGTTTCCTCGACTCGGTCGAAAGAATCCTTTTCCTGTGCCTCAACATCCAAACCAGGCGATCCCTGCAATCCCGGCCATATGTCTCGGTCGTTGGAGAGTGTTCATAGAAGGCCTCGTTGAAAATGATCTTTGAGCAGTTCACAAGGGGGCAGGTTCTTCCATGTTTCCGGGCTGGTCGAATCTGCCGTTCCTCCCAGGCGAGGCGCAGCGATTGTTTGGATCAATCACCTACCCCTCTTCCCGCTGATATAATGCCTCGAGGTGGGGCAAACACCCGCGATTAGACGTCATCTTCGACCAAATATCAAATAACGGCCGGAAGCCAGCGAATCTTTGGATGTTCTTTTGATGGACACTCATTCGCCTCTTTATACCTGCCTGCTTCGAGAGTCAAAATATTTTGTAGGTCGAAAGTCCTGCAAAGGGACTGCTTTCCTCGCTACAGCACCTGGAAAACACCGCACCTGTCCATCTCCCGAATCCAACTGCGGAAGTGCTTCTTTTTGACCGAATCCTATCCCACGGTTTTGACAGATACGGTCAAAAGCGACGATGTTTTCTTCTCATCGGCGCGCAGAGGGGCTGGTAAGGCTCAGAGGTGTTTCACGCGAATCTCGATGGACAAGTCGAACGTCATCGATTGGTGCAGAGACTGCGAGAGGGGAATATAACCATGCGGCATGCGGAGGCAGCGGTGAGCAGTAAACAAGCGAAAAATCGGCGGCCCCGAAGAATCACCCGGAAGTTTTTGGCGAAAAAAGGATGCTCGTGACAAGGCCGCGGGGTTTGCCGGGACATCAGGAAAGACAGATTTGGAGACTGCGAAGAAATTTTCGAAGCCAAGGCCGACGATGGCGGCGGCTCTCCGATCCAGCAGTTCATCGATCAGTCGCTGGCGCATCCGCTTCAGAATCGGCCACGCCCCCGCTCTCATTGCTATCGCGACGGCCCCGTTCAAGAAACATCCTTTTGAAACAAAATGGCTTCATCTCTTTGGTCATGGTAATACATCTCCGACAGACAAGGATGAAAATCTTTGCTCTGCACTGTTTTGTTTTTTGTCGGGATGGTCAATCTGCAAAAATGTGGTTCAATGAGCGATAGAAATTGTGCTACCGTTACACCGCTTACATTTTTCAGATGATGAGGTAAAAACTCAATCGCGAGCAATTTGGCTTTTGAAAGTATCCTTTGCATTCCCTGTAGAGCAAAATACTCCGATCCTTCTATATCCATAACAATGACATCAAATTCATCATTTTCGAAATACCCGTCTAGATCAAAACCGCCAACAGATATTTCTTTTGGTTTATCATAATAATACATATATTTTTTGTTTATTGGCACTCTTTTACTGCCACCTGAATTTGCTTTGCTCATCAGAAAACGTATAGTTTCTTTTTTATTATTGGCTGCAATGTTAATTGCCTTACAATTATATATTTTATTAAGTGCAATATTTTTTTTCAACAACTCATAATTATCCGGGTTGGCTTCAACGGAGATAACTGATTTACACAACTTTGAGATTGGTATCGCTAAAGCACCTATGTGGGCTCCAACGATTAAAACTCTGGTGTCAGATGTAAGAAATGGCTTCAGCCTTTCGATTTCATCAACACCATACTTACCGTTCATCCGAAGGCTTCTCCCAACGCCATAATCTTCCGGATCCACTGCGAACACGCCATTCTCTGTTTTAGCCATCCATGCGATCACATGTGGTCCATTGATTTTCCGTGCGAGCAATCCACATAAAGATCGAAAAGACAACATCAGTCTTTCTTTCATGTGCTTCATAGCATAGCCCTATATCGCAGTTGAACAACCGCACTATCCTTCATACCAGCTGCGAAGTAAAATTGGGAAACAGGGTCTGGTCTGCGCTGTCATCCATGGTTGTTCCGTGGTCGAGCGTTTCAGCCCAGCAGGCCAGAAATCCGCTCTTCTCCAGTTTGTTCAAGGGGGAGATAAAGGATGCCGGCGCCGAACACAGCTTACCTGCCGGTGCGATTAGAATGCGGAGCCTGATAAATGCCCGTTCAAGATCCCGCATCCTGGGTTCTCCTCATGATCGAGGATTTTTTATGACCGTTTCAATATCCCTGCGCCTACCGGCAGCATCCTCAACACACCGAGATCATTTGGGAAAAAACGCCCCAACAATGGGGTCTCTTGATTCTATTTCTTTACTATGTTAGTTTTCGACGTAAAGGTTGTTCGCTCACAACCCAAAAGTCAAAACAATCCCAAGCAAGAGAGAGGAGGAGCCTATGAAGAGTCTGAAAACAGTCTTATTGGCGATCGTAGCATTGTCTCTTTTGGGGTGCAGCGCCGAATTCTGGGGAGGCGCGGCCGGCGGTGCCGTCGGGGCAGGCGCTGGATATGAATACAAGGTCAACAAGGAGATGAAAAGGATCGATGATGCGTTAAGGGCCGGGGAAATGTCCCAGACGGAGTATAACATCCGCAAAGATCAGATCCAACGGATGTCCGTGATCAAATAATTTCACGTTGTTTGTCCGATGCCGGTTCACGGAGAACATCTGCCAAATCTCTCCGGAATTCGCGTTCATCGCCCCCCCTACGCCTGATCGATCTCCGTACCGGCGGCAGGGCTCAAAACGAGCCTTTTTACCCATCGAGTCGCTCGGAACAAGGCTTCCGAGCGGCCGCATCTATCGGGCGCTTCCGGGGTGCCCCCCGTCTCCTCTTCTCGCCTTGCCCGCAGCATCGGCCGCAAGCATGGCATTCAGGACCTTTTCGGCGGTCATGATTCCCGCTTCGTGATGGATCGGCTGGTCAGGGGCGCAGGCCTTTTCGGCCGCTTCCATCAGCCTTTCAGGGCCGGCGTCCCCGAGCCCGATGTCAGCAAGCGTGGTCGGCAACCCGATCTCTTCACTGAAGGCAAAAACCGTCGCCGACTCGTCCATGGGGGCATCCGTGAGCTGGAGCCCGGCCAAGACGCCAAAGGCGACCTTTTCACCGTGGTAAAATGAATGGGTTTCAGGCAGTGCGGTCAACCCATTGTGGATGGCATGCGCCGCCGCCAATCCAGCGCTTTCGAATCCCAAGCCGCTCAACAGGATATTCGCCTCGACAATGTGCTCGAACGCGGGCGTGACGATGTGTCTCTCGCCGGCGATCCTGGCAGCGGAACCATACGCCAGCAGGGTTTCATAGCAGAGTTTGGCGATGTGGAGCCCGGCAGTTGTGCTGCGTCCGCCGCACTCGTTCACCGATTGGGTGCGGCTGCAGGACCTGGCCTCGAACCAGGTGGCCAATGCATCGCCCATGCCCGCCACCAGGAACCGAGTCGGGGCCGCTGCGATCATGTCCACATCGACGAGAACCGCCGCCGGGTTGGCTTTTTGATAGTAAACGGTTTCAAAGACTCCATCACTCGAGTACAACACTGCACACCCGCTGCATGGAGCATCGGTCGAAGCGATGGTGGGGATGACGATTACGGGTATGTTCGCCCGATCAGCGGCTATTTTCGCCGTGTCAATGGTTTTTCCCCCACCCATTCCGACAAGCACATCGACCTGTTTTTCCGACAGGATGGCGCCTATCCGCCCCACTTCCTCCTCGCAACACTCGCCGCGGAACAGCTCGGTTTGGATGCCCTCGGCCTCCAGATCTATGGCGCATCGAGGGAGCACTTTATCCCGAACCGAAGGTGAAGCCAAAATCAGCCCCCGATGACCCAGCAATGTGATCAGCGAGGGCAGCTCGGTGATCGCACGGGGACCCTGGATGTATTTGCCGGGAAAAACTGCCTTCTTCAACATCTCGAACTCCTGTATGTTTGGTGAATCGTGGGAACTCGCAACGAAATGGCCCCTATGCAGCCGTGCAGAAGGTCGTTGTTCAACCTTTCCCTAACAAGGCCGTTTCAAAATACTTCGAACAGATACCGCTTAGCAAGTATTTGTCGAGCTACAAATCAGGAGCTTTTTCAGTCTGGGGTGAAAATATCCTTTGTCCAGAGCATCCTGTCCTGGAAGGCCCCAACGACCAAGGAAGGCTTCCGCGCGAGCGGCCCCGGGCGCACCTCGACGCAGACTTCAAAGCCGAGGATGTGCAACGTACACCATCGGGCCGTCGGGTTCGTCTCCCTCTACAAGGCACTCGGCGGGGGCTGGCGTAATGTGGAGCCTCAGTCAGAGGAAGGCGGGCCATCGCCTGAAGCAGATGCTGCAGACGGCCGACCGCCCTCAGGAGGATGACGTCATGGGGGTATGCGTAGGTGCGCCGGCACCCGATTTTGAGGCGTCGGCCTGCGACAAGGGGTCCGTTACCAAGATCGCTCTAGGCGATTACAGGGGACAGTGGGTGGTCCTTTTTTTCTACCCCGCCGACTTCACCTGTGTGTGACCCACGGAGCTGGCGGCAGTTGCCGCCAAATACCCCGCCTTTCAGGAACTGGGAACCGCCGTGCTGGCCGTCAGCGTGGACAGCGTCGAAAGCCACAGGAAATGGGAAGAAGCAGAGCTCTCCAAGATGATCCCCGGCGGCGTCCGATTCCCCATGCTCTCGGATCCGGAGGGGGAAATCGGAAGGCGCTACGGGGTCTATGACGCCCGTGCTGCCACCGATCAGCGGGGCCGCTTCATCATCGACCCGGAAGGCGTGGTGCAGGCCATGGAGATCACGTGCGACGTTCTCGGAAGGAACATTCCCGAGATCCTGAGGCAGCTCAGGGCGCTGCAACATCATCGGGAAACCGGCCAGGCCATGCCCTGCGGCTGGGAGCCGGGCAAACCCGCCCTCCCGGGAGAAGAGGAGGGCAGGAGGCTCTCCGGAAAGGTCTGGCAAACCTGGAAACTGAGAAATGCCTTTTAGACCGCCTCCATCCGAAAAGGCCTAATCACCGCGGAAAAAGCGACGGCCAGCATCTCTTCGAAACCCTCGGTCGGAGGCTCCTCCAACAGGACCGCTTCATGCCGCCTCATGAGACCCGCCATGAATGGGATCATTTCCAACCGGTGCCCAGGCAGCCCGGGGGGATTCCTCTACTGCCATGTAAATCTATCGTGTAGGCAACGTATCGATCATATGAAAACTTTGTTGCCAGAGAATAACATGAATGCTTAGAAGCCTTTATTAAAAAGAGGTTTTCGTTTTCAGGAGTTCTCATGACCATGAATTTTCAGATGAACGAGGATTTTTGCAGTGCGGTACTGGATTCGCTTGTCTCAAACATTGCGGTGCTCGATCCGGACGGAACCATCATCTACGTCAATGAGTCATGGAAACGATACGCCACACAAAATGGGGACCCCCGACTCGTGTCGACCGGTATCGGCGCCAACTACCTGGACGTCTGTCGCAAGGCGGAAAAGGACGAGCCCTCTCTCAAAGAAATCGTCCGGTCCATTGAAGACGTGATAACGGGCCGCACCCCCTCTTACTTTCACGAGTATCCCTGCCACAGCCCCCATGAAAAGAGGTGGTTTCTGATGGGGGCGCGGCATTTCGAGAGGCCTCTTACCGGCGCGGTCTTTTTCCACCTTGACATTACAACGAAAAAACTGGCCGAAGAGGCCATGAGCCGAATGAACCAGGAACTCGAACGAAAG
>ENA-OSEO01003876-OSEO01003876.1-sediment-metagenome-genome-assembly--contig:-NODE-3876-length-16620-cov-6.483346_pt1 | contig 16620 bp, 17 predicted proteins | sample MGYA00237883_ERZ534232 | MGnify/ENA metagenome assembly ERZ534232 | reverse complement strand
TTCTACCGGCGTCTGTGGCGCTGGCTGCTCTATCGGTGGGCGGCGATACACAGGCCGCTGCGGCGGCTCTCGAGCGGTGCGTGGGGTCGCGCCCGGCGCCTGCTCACACGGGGAGCTCCGAACGGCCAGGACTAAAGCCTTCGGTGCCGCTGGCAGCGGCAGTTCTCGTCTCTCGCGCCCTGGGCCGCCGGGCTTTCTTTGCGGCAGCGCATATCACCGGCCCGTCTCATGTGGGCGGGCCGGTCCACCCACCCACTTTTCCCGTATGACACCTGGTCGTATTCCCCTGCCAGCAAGCCAAACTTTTCACCCCCCGTGGCCGTCTATACAGTGTGATGCGCATTCACAAGAGGTTCCGGAGGTGTGACGGCTTTGGCAAACGACGTGTTCTACGAGCAGCTGACCGAGTATGTGCAGCGTAACCAGGATCGGCTCTACCGTCTGGCATACAGCTATGTTTTTGATGAGCAGGATGCGCTTGACATCGTTCAGAGCGCCATCCTCAAAGCGTTACGGGCGAGGCCGTTGCGCCAGCCGCGGTATCTGCGCACCTGGATGTACCGGATCGTTGTCAATACGGCGCTGGACTGGCTGCGCTCCCGCAAGCGGCTCGTCTCTGCCAGTGATGAATACCTGGAAGGCCTGAGCGCTGTCGCAGACAACCCCGGTGACCCTGATCTGCAGGCTGCGTTCGCGCTGTTGCCTGCCGAGTACCGGGCGATCGTTGTCTTGCGCTTTTTCGAAGAGCTCCGGGTCTCGGAGATTGCACAGATCACCGGGCTGAACGTGAACACCGTCAAGACAAGGCTCTATCGCGCGCTCCAATTGATGCGCGTAGAGATGGAGGTAGAGGAAAATGAGTGATCGTATTGAGGATCTCAAGGCGGAATATGAGCGTGTGCCGGTCCCGCGCGAGCTGAACGCTCGGGTGCAGGCATTGTGCGACGCGCGCCGTGCGCGGCCCGTGGCGTGGCGCCGGGCGCTGGCGACCGCGGTGGCGGCTCTGGCCGTGTTCATCATCGGCGTGAATGCGCTCCCTGCGCAGGCGGCGGCGCTGGAGGATGTGCCCGTGCTGGGGTCACTGGTGCGCGTGTTCACCTTTATCGAGTACCGCTCCGACGCGGGCGCTGGCGCGCGAATCCGCATCGCCAGGGTAGAGGGGCTGAACAACCAGCCACTGGAGGATGCCATCAATGCTGAACTGCGCGCCAGCGGAGAGGCATTTCTCGCCCAATATGAGGCGGACGTCGCCGCACTGGAGGCCGAGTTAGGCACTGAGGCCGTGCGCATGGGCGTGGAGACCTTTTACGAGGTGATGGCCTCCAATGATGAGGTGTTCTCGCTGCGGGTAGAGTATTTCTGGGTGTCCGGCGGATCCGCTGTGAGCTTTGACTTTTACACCGTCAACCAGCGGACCGGAGAGCTGATCACGCTCGAGTCGCTGTTCCGCCCGGGCAGCGCCTATCTGGCCACGATCAACGGGTATCTGATCGAGCAGATGGCGGCAGAGAACGCTGCGGCAGGACATCCGCTCTACTGGATCGAGGAGGGCGATCCGTACACAGAGCCCTTTGCCGGGATAGACGCCGACCACAACTTTTACATCAACGTCGAGGGCAAGCTCGTGATCGCCTTTGATGAGTACGAGGTGGCATCCGGGGCGATGGGCACGCCCGAGTTTGTGATCCCTACAGAGTTGATCGCGGCTATGCTGGCCGACGAGGCGCCGATTCACTAGACCCATCGGCCGCTGAAACACGAAGCGGACCTGCACGATCTCACTCGTGCAGGTCCGTATCATTCGTCGAGCTGCAACCACGGATCACGTCGGGTGGCTGCCGTCCCATCTGGCGGTCATCACTCGGATGCTGGCTCTGGCCGGCCTTTGATGAGAAGGCTCCAGGATCCCTCCTGGACAACCTCGTCGCGCTGGTTTTGCACCGTAATGTCCAGGATGACCATGCCGCCGTCGAGGCTGCGCATGGCGCGCACCCGGCTCACCCGGGCTGTGACGTGGATCGTGTCGCCGATGAGAATCGGCTTTTTGAACTTCCACTCCAGGCCTGTAAAAGCCATCACGGTGCCCTCGATAAAGCCGGCCTGCGCCGCCAGCCCTGAGGCCACCGAGAGGCCCAGCAGGCCATGGGCGATCCGCTCGCCAAAGATCGTCGAGCGGCCGAACTCGGCATCCACGTGCAGCGCGTTATAGTCACCGGACAGGCCCGCGAACTGCACCACGTCCGCCTCTGTGATCGTTCGGGCTGGCGTGCTCATCTCCTGTCCGACAGAATACTCCTCAAAGAACATCCCACGCGGCTGATAGGGCATAGGGGGCCTCCTCTGCTATACGTGCCATTGTACTGGCAAACACCGCTCCTTGCAGGCAGTTGCGAGAACGACAACCAACCCGCTACTTGCAGTGTTCTCTGACTCTACAGGGGTTCTGGGCGATGCTATAATGCCAGCTTATGAAGACAATCCAGTCGAGAGGTGAGCGAACGCAACGAGTGGGCAGATCGTGCCTTCTGCAGGGGCTGCTCTTGATCATTGGCGCCTTTCTGGTGGGGATCGCACTGGTGGTGCTTTTGCGCTGGTGGACCAACTACCGGTTTGGCAGGGACGTCTACACGCTAGATTCGGCTCCTGCCCGTCCGGTAGCGATCGTCTTTGGCGCCGGCGTTTGGCCCGGGGGCCAGCTTAGCCCGGTGCTCGAGGACCGCGTGTATACCGGGGCGCAGCTCTACCACGCAGGCAAGGTCCAGAAACTGCTGATGACCGGCGACAACCGCACTGTGGACTATAACGAGCCGGCCCACATGCGCGAGTACGCTCTGGAGCTCGGGGTGCCCGACGAGGACATTGTCCTGGACTATGCCGGGCGGCGCACCTATGACAGCGTCTATCGCGCCCGGCACATCTTTAGGGTGGATGCGGCGATACTCGTTACCCAGGCCTATCACCTGGACAGGGCGCTCTTTACGGCGCATGGGTTGGGGCTGGATGTGGTGGGCGTCAGCGCGGACCGGCGCGACTATTTATACATCACGCAGTACTGGTGGCGCGAGATGCTGGCGACGGCGCTTGCCGCCGTGGAGGTCTATATCACGCACCCCGTGCCCGTGTTGGGCGAGGAACTGCCGATCTTTGGTTGATGCTTTAGCCGTACACGGTGGTGCTAAAAGGCGTACTCGAACATTTTCAGATAGCTTTCGTAGCGTAACGAGTCTATCTCGCCTCGCGCCACGGCCTGCTGTATCGCGCAGTCCGGCTCGTGCGTGTGGGTACACGGCTGAAAGCGGCAGTGCCCCAGGTAGGGGCGCATCTCTGGGAAAAACGCATCGAGTTGCTCGGGGTCAATGTCCCAGAACATGAACACGCGCATCCCTGGCGTGTCTGCGACGTAGATGTCCGGTTCGGGGTTCATCAGTGAGGCGACTACGGTCGTGTGTTTTCCCCGGTCGTTATAGTCGCTGATCTCGCCTGTCTTGAGCTCCAGATCGGGCCACAGTACATTGAGCAGGCTGGACTTGCCTGCGCCCGAGGGCCCAGTCAGCGCTGATAGCTTGCCGCGCAGCAGTTCCCGCAGCCTTTCGATGCCCTCTCCTGTGGCTGTGCTGGTCGACAGTACGTGGTATCCGATCTGCTGATAGAGCGCAAAGGGGCTATCCTCGTCCGCCTCCAGCAAGTCGCATTTGTTGGCGACGATCACGACGGGGATGCTGTTTGCTTCGCACGCCACCAGATAGCGATCCAGCATCAGGGGGTGGGGCTCCGGACTGTGATAGGCGAACACCACCAGGATCTGGTCGGGATTGGCGAGGATCACCTGCTCTCTGCTGGCGAGGGTCCCCGGGCGGGGCGGCGGCGGCCGGCGCGAGAGCACACGCTTGCGCGGGGCCACAGATTCTATGATGCCAAAGCCTTCCTCGGTGGGCGTCCAGCAGACCCGGTCTCCAATGGCCACCAGGTCGCTTCCCCGGCGTCCCCGCTTGAGGCGACCGCGTATGGTGCAGTCGATGATCCCCTCATCCGCCTGCACATAGTGGTGCCCGCCATGCACGCGGATCACCAGGTCCCCACAGCGCTCGCTCATATGCCTCCGTAGCTTTCACCGAATGTCCGGCCACATACCCTGACACTATAGTCTATCATGGCGAATGGGGCCGGTCAAAGAAGTCGCGCCAGCGGCGTGCTTTCCAATTATCTGAGGCACTTGGCGCGATACGGGGTCTCAGGCTATACTGCCGGGGTCTTGCTGTCGCTTTGCAGCTACTGCCGCCAGGGTGATGCCATGAAACTCTCTGTGCTGATGCCTGTGTACAACGAAGAAGCCGGCCTGGAGGCGATCCTCCAGCGCGTGCATGCTGTCCCCGTGGACAAAGAGATCGTCGTGGTCGACGACTGCTCCACCGATGGCACGGCCGGCATCCTCGAGCGCGTTGATCTACCCGACCTCAAGGTGTTTCGCCATAGCGTGAATCAGGGCAAGGGTGCGGCTATCCGCACAGCCATCGCCGCGGCGCAGGGCGATGCCATCATCATCCAGGACGCTGACCTCGAGTACTCGCCCGAAGAGTATCCACAGCTGCTCGCCCCGATTCTGTCTGGCGATGCCGTCGTCGTCTATGGCGTGCGGGATCTTTCCGGGCAGCGGTTCACCACCCGGTGGGGCAACCGGTTCCTCACCGCTCTCACCAACCTGCTCTATGGCACCCGTCTGCATGACATGGAGACTTGCTACAAGGTCATGCTGACGTCGATCGCGACGCGGCTGGATCTCGAGTGCAACCGCTTCGATCTCGAGCCCGAAATCACGGCCAAAATCGCGCGCCTCGGGTATCCCATCGCCGAGGTTCCCATCTCTTATGCGCCGCGCAAGGACAAAAAGCTCTCCCCGTGGCGCGATGGCTGGCCCGCTGTAGCGGCGCTACTGCGCTACCGACGCTGGTCACCCTCACACTAGCCGTAACGCGCCGCCTGTCCGTGGCTTTCACCCTGGGCCACCTCTCCTCGTCGCGGGCACAAGGGGCGCTTGCTTTCGTCACACCGCCATCCAACATGGGACCTTCGTTGTTCTTTACAAAACTACTAAACATAGTATAATGGTTTCAGGACTATTGGGCTTGTCCTGGAGGTGTGTGATGGATCGACAGACAGTGGAACTCGATGTGCTGGGCATGACCTGCGCCAGTTGCGCCAACACCGTGGAGCGAACGCTCAGCCGGACAGAGGGCGTCGAGACGGCCCACGTGAATATCGCCACGGAGCGGGCGTCGGTGACCTTTGATCCGCAGCAGGTGGATCTTGCGGGGCTGATTGGCAAGATTCGGAACGCCGGATATGACGCCGCCGTGGAGCGTGCCATCCTGCCCATCGGGGGGATGACCTGCGCAGCCTGCGTGCGACACGTAGAGCGCGCACTCTCGCGGGTGGAAGGAGTGGTGGACGTGACTGTGAACCTCGCCACCGAGCGGGCCGTGGTGCAGTACCTTCCGGGCGTAGCGTCCACGGCTGCCTTTGAGGAGGCTGTCTCAGCGGCGGGCTATGAGGTGCTCCAGGACACGTCGGCCGATCTGGTGGCAGAGGCCCCCGATCTGGAGACGCAAAAGATGGAGGGTGCACGGCGCCGCATGTGGATCGCCTGGGCCTTTACCGGACCGCTGGTGCTGCTCATGCTGCTGGAGATGGTGTTCGGCGTTCAGTGGGCCAGTATGCCGGTGATGGATCTCACCCTCACGGCGTTGGCGCTGCCGGTCCTGCTCTGGCCAGGCTGGCCGACGTTCAAGTCGGCCTGGAACGCGGTGCGCCACGGGAACGCCAACATGGATGTGCTCATCGCCATGGGCACGAGCGCCTCCTGGTTGAGCGGCCCGCTCTCGTTGATCACGCCCCTGGCGAGCTATGGCGGGGTGGCCGCGATGATCATGGCGATTCACCTGACCGGCCGCTACGTCGAAGCAAGCGCCAAAGGCCGCGCCTCGCAGGCGATCCGCAAACTGCTGCAACTGGGGGCAAAGCAGGCCACGCTGCTCGTGGACGGGCAGGAGTATCTGGTGCCTCTGGCGCAGGTGCGTGTCGGTGACACGCTGGTCGTTCGTCCTGGAGAAAAGATCCCCACCGATGCGGTGCTGCTGGAGGGCGAGAGCGCTGTGGACGAATCCATGGCGACCGGCGAGTCGATGCCCGTGCAAAAGCGCCCCGGCGATCCGCTGATCGGGGCCACGGTCAATCAAGGAGGTCTGCTCAAGGCGCAGGCCACCCGCGTGGGCGCCGACACCTTTCTCTCTCAGGTGGTGCGTCTGGTGGAGGAAGCGCAGGGCACGCGGGTGCCCATCCAGGCCTTTGCCGACCAGGTGACCGCGATTTTCGTGCCCGTGGTGATCGGCGTGGCGGTAATGACTGCCCTGCTCTGGCTCTTTGCCGGGGATGCGCTGGGCAGCGTCCTGGTCTGGGCTCAGACGTACCTGCCGTGGGTGAACCCGGAGGCAACCGGGCTCACACTCGCGCTGGCGGCCACGATCTCGGTGCTGGTGGTGGCCTGCCCCTGCGCGCTCGGGCTCGCAACCCCTACCGCGCTCATGGTGGGGAGCGGCATGGGTGCGCAGAATGGGATCCTCATCCGCAATGGCGCGGCCATCCAAACGCTGAACGGCGTGCGTGTCGTCGTGTTCGACAAGACGGGCACTCTGACCGAGGGGCATCCCGAGGTCACGGACATATTTGCGCTGGGAGGCGATGAGCGAGAGGTGTTGCGGCTGGCAGCGGCCGCTGAGCAGGGCAGCGAACACCCGCTCGGTCAGGCGGTGGTTCGACAGGCATCCGCCCGCGGTCTAGCGCTGCCGGAGGCCAGCGGCTTTCAGTCCGTGCGTGGCCAGGGCATCGTGGCGACCATCGAAGGCGCTCAGGTACGTGTGGGAAGCAGACGTCTGCTGCAGGACGCCGGAATCGATGTCTCCGCCGTGGAAGAGGATATGGCCCGTCTCGAGAGCCAGGCCCGCACGACCATGCTGGTGGCCCGCGACAGCGTGATCATCGGTCTGCTCGCCGTGGCCGACCCGATCCGCAAAGAGTCCGCCGAGACGATCGCCAGTCTCGCAGCGCTGGGCATCCAAACCGCGATGCTCACCGGCGATAACCGGCACACCGCGGAGGCGATCGCCGCGCAGGCGGGGATCGATCACGTCGTCGCCGGCGTGCTCCCCGAGGCCAAGGTGGCCGAGATCATGCGTCTGCAGGAGCGTTACGGTGCCGTGGCCATGGTTGGGGACGGCATCAACGATGCGCCGGCCCTGACACAGGCCGATGTGGGCATCGCCATCGGAACGGGAACGGACATTGCCATCGAGTCGGCCGATGTGACACTGCTGAGTGGCGACCTCGACGGTGTGGTTCGGGCGGTGCGCCTCGGGCGTGCCACCTTTGCCAAGATCAAGCAGAATCTCTTTTGGGCCTTCTTTTACAATGTAGTGATGATCCCGCTGGCGGTGGTGGGGCTGATGCACCCTGCGCTGGCAGAGTTGGCGATGGCGTTCAGTTCGATATCGGTGGTCACCAACGCCAACCTCTTGCGTCGCGTAGACATCTCCGCCCGCTAGACGCAGGAGCATACTCAAGGCCAGATCGTTTTGACCGGCCACAGAGGCGCCGCTATAGTAGCGGCGCCTTCTCAGTTATGCAGGGGGGACCCAATCCCATGTCAGTATCCACACCCCGCCCCGGGTATCCAGTTGCCGTGAGCCCCGGTCGCTGATGCGCAATTCGTACTCGTGGCTCATCTGGGCGCTCTCGGCGTCAGTGCTGACGCTGATCGCCCGTAATCCGCTCTATGTGACCCTCATCGTGCTCGCTACCTGGCTGGTCTATCTGGGCGTCTCGAGAGAGACGCCCATGGTGGGGAGCTGGCGAGGGTTGTTGCGGCTCGGGTTGGTCATCTGGCTGGTGACCATCCCCTTCAACGCGCTCATGAACCACCAGGGCGAGATTGTGCTCTTTTCCTTCCCCGAAAAGTGGCCACTGGTTGGCGGCCCGATCACCCTGGAGTCCGTGCTGGCGGGCGCCGCCTCTGGGTATGCCCTCTGGGCGCTGCTCTTTATCTTTGCCGCGTTCAACCTCGTGGTGGATGCTGCGCAGCTGATGCGTGCCGCGCCCGCTTTCCTCACGCAGGCCGGTGTCGTCACGACGATTGCGCTCACCTTTGTCCCCCAGATGCTCGCGAGCGCTCGCGAGATTCGCGAGGCGCAGCGCATCCGCGGCCACCGCTTTCGCGGCTGGCGGGATACGCTGCCGCTGGCCATGCCCCTGCTGACGACTGCCTTTGAGCACGCGGTGCAACTGTCGGAATCGATGGAGTCCCGCGGCCTGAGCGGTGAGCTGACCGGACTCTCCTCGCGGCGGCTGCGCGGGCTGCGTGCGGCGATCGCCGCCGGGCTGCTGTTGCTGCTGTTCGGCCTGCTCTTGCGTCTGGCCTGGGTGCCTCTCGTCGGCGATCTGATGCTGATCCTGGCGACAGGCATCCTGGTCTATGCTTTCTGGGACATGGGCCGCCACGTGAGGCGCACGCGCTACTGGCGGCAGCGCTGGCGCGCGACGGATACTGCCATCGCCCTGGCCAGCCTGGCCGCGCTCGCAGCGGGGCTGGTGGCAGCGCGCTGGGATCGCACCCTGTTGGCCTACGCACCAGCGGCGGGCGGGCCGCTATTGCCGGCGTTCAACACCTGGCTCGGCCTGGCCTTTGTGTTGCTGGCCACACCGGGCCTGGTACTGCAGGCGGCGGAGCCCGCGGAACCGGACACTCGCGACCGGCTCGCAGACCTGCCGGGCCCGGAGACAGGCCGATGATTACGCTGCGAGGCCTCACCTATGCGTACCCCGGTGCTGCGCGCCCCGTGCTGCGCGATGTGGACCTGGATATCCCTGCGGGCGCCTTTGCGCTGGTGGTGGGGGCCTCGGGATCGGGCAAGTCCACCCTGCTGCGCGCCATCAACGGGCTGGTGCCGCATTTCTCGGGCGGCACGATCTCGGGCGATATTCGCGTCGCCGGGCGCAACCCGGTACAGCGCGGACCCCGGGGCATGAGCGCCAGCGTAGGGTTTGTATTCCAGGACCCCGAAAGCCAGTTCGTCGTGGATACCGTGGAAGCGGAGCTGGCCTTTGCCATGGAGAACCACGGCATCAGCCGCGCCACGATGGCGGAGCGCATCGAGGCAGTGTTGCACCGCCTGGAGATGTCTCACCTGAGGCACCGGCGCATCAGCACGCTCTCTGGAGGCGAAAAGCAGCGCGTGGCACTTGCCTCCACCCTGACGCTGGAGCCACAGGTATTGGTGCTGGACGAGCCCACCTCTCAGTTGGACCCCGAGGGAGCTGAGCAGATGCTGGCGCTGCTGAGGCGCTTGAACCGCGAGCAGGGCCTGACCGTTGTGCTCTCTGAACACCGTCTGGAGCGCATCCTGCCCTATGCGGACCAGCTGATTTTCCTTGCGGGTGATGGGAGCGTGCGCAGCGGTGCGCCCCGTGAGATGCTGGAGGCCATCGATCAGGCTCCGCCTCTGGTGTCGCTGGCCAGGAGGTTGGGCTGGCATCCCCTGCCCCTCAGCGTCGAGGAGGCGAGATCCTGGGTGCCCCCTGGTGGGTACGTGCCAGATACGCGGGATCTGGGCCAGCGTGTGGTAGCTCCGGGTCCTGTGCAAGTGGCCGTGGTGAACCTGGGGTATGCCTATGGCGGGCGCGCTGCGCTGCAGGGTGTCACGCTGGAGATTGGCCGCGGCGAGATGGTGGCGATCATGGGGCGCAACGGTTCGGGCAAGACCACGTTGCTCAAACAGATGGTGGGCCTGTTGCAGCCTGCTGCAGGCACGGTTCGGGTGCGCGGGCAGGACACGCGCAGTGTGCCCCTGGAGGAACTGATCCGCATCGTAGGCTATGTGCCGCAGAACCCGAATGCGCTGCTGTTTGCGGATAGCGTACGGGAGGAGTTGGCGTTCACCAGGAGAAACCACAACCTGCCGGCTACCCTGCCTGCGGGCCTGCTCGACGCTCTGGGCGTTGCGCCTCTCGTTGAACAGTATCCCCGCGATCTTTCCGTTGGGGAGCGGCAGCGGGTTGCGCTCGGCGCGATCCTCGCGGCGGAGCCCGAGATCGTGCTGCTGGACGAGCCGACGCGGGGGGTGGACCGGGAACAGAAGGAGGCGTTCATGCGCTATTTGGCGGCGGAACGCGCTACGGGCCGAACGGTGATCATGGCGACGCACGATGTCGAACTGGTGGCGCAGTGTGTCGACCGGCTGATCCTGATGGAGGATGGCCGGTGCATCGCCGACGGTCCCGTGCGCGAGGTGATGTTTGCGCACCCCGCCTACTGCAGCCAGATCGGCCTGCTCTACCAGGATGGCCACACGCTGACGCCGGATGATGTGCCCGGAGGCGCGAGATGAGCGCACGGACGCTTCCCGCGCACCTGATATTGCTGCTGGCGAGCCTGGTAGGGGTGATCGCCTTTCTTTACCCCTTTATCGCGAGCGGCCTGGTGGAGACCCAGGGCACCACAGCCGGTGTCGCCGCCCTGTCGCAATCGTCCCTGCTGACCATCGCCATCGTGGTCCTCTGTCTGGGGGCGATTCTGGCGATGCTTGGCACCGGCGCGATGAACGCACGGATGGTGGCGATCCTTGGGGTACTGACCGCAGCCAATGCCGTGCTGCGGGCTGTGCCCGGCCCGGCGGGCTTTGCGGCGGTATTCACCCTGCCCGTGCTCTGCGGCTATGCCTATGGCGCCACCTTTGGCTTTATGCTGGGCGCGCTCTCGCTGCTGGCGTCGGCGCTGATCGGCGGGGGTATCGGGCCCTGGCTGCCTTACCAGATGATGGCTTTGGGCTGGGTGGGGCTCACCTCTGCGTGGATTCCGCATCTCGGGCGCTGGCCGCGACTGGAGGCCGTGCTGCTGGCGCTCTGGGCGCTGCTGTGGGGCTTTGCCTTTGGGGCGATCATGAACATCTGGTTCTGGCCCTATATCGTGCAGCCTCAGTCAGGGACGATGTACTGGCAGCCTGGACAGGGGATCCTGGAGGCGCTCAAGCGGTACGGCGTCTTTTATCTCACCACGTCCTTCTGGTGGGATCTTGCCAGGGCCACGGGTAATGCACTGCTCACCTGGCTCATGGCGCGACCGGTGCTGGGGTTGCTGAGGCGTTTTGAGCGGCGGTTCTTTTTTGTGTGGCAAGCACAGCCCGAATTGGGCACGGATGGCGGGGCGGAAGGTGAGGAGGTTATCGATGCCGGTGCTGGCCTGACTGAAGGGTGAGGTCCCTGAATGGCGGCTGGTGATCGTCACACAGACGACGTGGTTGCCCTGCTGGACGAGGCGCTGAAACACGTGGTAAAAGGCGCCAGGGCTGGGCTGGGAAGAGCCCGGGGTGACGTGATTGCGCGCGGCAGGGCCCGGAACGCATCTGGCGTGAAGCCGAGCTCTTTGATGGCCTGATCGCCAAACAGCACCACCAGGGGAACGACAGTGCTCTCCAGCGCTGCGCCAATCTCCCCAGTAAGATCGGAACCGCTGTCAGTGACGATGCGGGCTTGACGGCCCTCCATCATGCTTGGGCGGGCACCAGGGCTTTGTCATACAGACGGTACGTGCGGTAGACCTTTCCGCCCATCCCCTCGATGCCGCGGATGACCTTGTAGTTATCCTCAAGGATCCAGGACATCTCGGCCCGGCGATACCCTTTAGCGTAAGCGGCCTGGCTCGCCATCTTGTAGAATAACGCCTCGATGCCCTTGAGCCGATGCTCTTCCAGTACGCCCATGAGCATCACGCGCAACGTGTCGATCTCTTTCTGGTGGAGGAGCAACTTGGCCCAGCCAAAGGGAAACAGCCGACCCTTGGCATAGGGCAGAATCTGATTCACATCGGGGACCGACAGAAAGACGCCGACGACCTCGTCCCCAATAAAGGCGAGATACGAGAGCTCGCTGTCCACAACGCCCTTGAGCTGGCGTAGCAGATAGTCGAACTCGTTGTCGGTGAGCGGGACAGCGCCCCAGTTCTTGGCCCAGGCCTGACGATAGATCAGCTTGATCAGCTCGGCCTCGCGCTCGAGGTGCTTCATGTCAAAGGGGCGCGCGCGCACGTGGTAACGCTGCTCGGCGATGTCAGCAAAGCGTGACAGCCGCGCCGGCAGTCCCTCTACCTTCGGCCCAAACTCGTACAGCTCCACGTCAAAGGCGTACAGATCCTTGGCTTTGACAAAGCCATTGCGCTCCAGAAAGGCAGGGTAGTATCGCTTGTTATAGGGCATCATGATCACGGGGGCGCCATCAAAGCCATCGATCAACATGCCGCACTCGTCATTGATGTTTAGATTCATCGGCCCGCGCATGACCGGGCAACCATGGTTGGCCAGCCATCCGCCCGCAGCGTCCAGCAGCGCTTTGGCGACATCATAATCCTCGATGGTCTCAAAGACGCCAAAGAACCCCACCGATTCGTCCCACGTCTCCTCATGCAGCTGATCGGTGATAGCAGCGATCGTGCCCACCACCGAACCATTGCGCTCTGCAATAAAGAGCTGCATCTCGGCATGCTCAAAGTAAGGGTTGTGCTCGGGGTCGAGATGCTTGATACGGTCGCCCATCAAGGGCGGGACGTAGTAGGGATCGCCGCGGTAGAGGGCTAGAGGAAACGTGGCGACTGTCTTGATATCCGCACGTGTTTTGGCCTCCCGGATGAGTACCGAAGCTGCCATGCTGCCTCCTGCCGAGCCAGAGTATGTCACAATAAACCCGCCCATGGCAGCTCTTGGCGGCCAAGCGGTACAATGGCGTGAGTTTACACCCGTAGCAGACGAGAGGCAATCCGGTGAGGGGTGGCGTGCGGTGCCTAGTTCTCGTGGATACGGTGCGGTTCGGGGGGCGGCTGCCCTGCCAGAGGAAAGGAGCGCACGGCACGCCAGGGCGACTGAGGTTTCTCTTCAACCAGATGTAACTCCACGACCCCGAGCGTTGCGGTGATCGGCTGGTTGGACAGGGCCACAAGGGCGCGGTCACGCTCTTCTGGAGTCAGGCCCAATCCCAGCGTGACGTGGGGGATGTATTCTTCTGGGGGGATCTCCCGCTGCAGGGCGATGTGCGGGCGCAGCAACCAGTGCGCGCGGGCCTGCAGTTCGCGCAGCGCCGGGGACTGTTCGACGGCGATATAGACGGCGTTGGCATCCTCGCCAACAAAGGCACCGGAACCACCGATAGTGACCTCGAAAGGATCATAGCTCTGGACGCTCTGCGCCAGCTGATCAAGCACGCTGCTGTCGGCATCCCTGTTCCACAGGAACGGCCCGACCAGCGTGATATGGAACCCCATGATGGGGCGCGTGATCCCGACCAGGGCGAGAAAGGTGTCCTCGATCTGCACCTCGATCGCCCGGGGTATCCGGATCACCAGCGCATAGCGGGAATGCGTCAGCGAGTCATCCACGGAACTGCCTCACAGCGGTCTCTGATCTGGAGCGCATTGTAGCGGAGGATGGTCTTTACGTCTATCCTCTACGCGCTCGGGGTGTGTCAGCGATCTCTGAGAAGGGGGCTCGACGTCGCTGCACCCACTCGTTCAAAGTGTTCAATGCCAAACTGGCTCGAGCGCGCTGTTCTGGCGATGGGTCAAGCGCCTCAAATTCATCCTCGTCCAGAATTGTCTGCTCTCCGTCCGGTGTTACCACCAGATCCAGCGCCAGATCGGCCCAGTCGATCGTCTCGGGCGCAATCAGCGTGCGCTCCAGGACGTTGCAGTACCACCCCTTGAGCTCCTCCTGCGAGGTGTAGATCGCAAAAACGTTAAAGGGCTGACTCGCGAAATAGTACTCGACCAGAATGTCCCCTGGCGCGATGGTGAACGGGCCCAGGTCGACGGTTTTCGGCAGCGTCCAGAGGCAGCGCGCCGCCACCATCTCCCCATCGTCCAGAACAATCTCTCCCGGGTAACTGATCAGCCGCTGTCCCAGGTGATCGAGCTTGCTGATGGTCACCCGTCGCTCACCCATGACGAGCCTCCAGAGTACGTAGAATCTCTTCGCGACAGGCCACAAAGGCGGGCTCGATGATCATAGCTTCGGTGCGCGGGCGGTCCAGGTCGACGGCCAGCTCTCGGGCGATATGGCCCGGGCGGGGGGTCATGATATAGATCCGGTCGGAGAGGAGGACGGCCTCATCCACATCGTGGGTCACAAAAAGCATCGTCCGCTCGAACCGCTCCCAGATCTGCAACAGCCAATCGCGCATCGTACGCCGCGTGAGGGCGTCCAATGCGCCGAGGGGCTCGTCCAGCAGCACGACCGGTTGTTCGCAGAGAAGCGTGCGCAAGAGCGCTGCCCGCTGGCGCATCCCGCCCGACAGTTCGTGGGGATAGCTGCGCTCAAAGCCCTCCAGGCCAAAGAGCGGCAGGAGCGCGCGCGCCTGCTCGCGGGCGGCAGCCAGGTCGCGCCCCATCACTTCCGGGCCCAGCGTCAGGTTCTCCAGCAGGCGCCGCCAGGGCAGTAAGCCGTCGCGCTGCGGCATGTAGCCCACCTGGCCCAGCCGGTGGATGGCGGCGTCGCCGCGCAGGGCGATCTCCCCCATGTCGGGATCCATCAAACCGGCGATCAGATTCAAGAGCGTGCTCTTGCCGCAGCCGCTCGGGCCGATGAGCGTCACAAACTCCCGCTCGCGGGCGTGGATACTCACCCCGTCCAGTGCAGGGACTATCCGGCCATCCACCTGGAAGGCCTTGCTGACCGCACGCACACTGATGACCGGAGGCTGCTGGTCGCTCACGTCAGGGCAGGTATTCGTTGGTAAAGGCGACGTCGATGTCGATCGGCTCAGGGATGAGACTGTTCTCGGCCATCCAGTCGCTCAGGCCAGCCCACACAGATCGCTCCTGCATCCCCCATGCTGCGGCGTCATCCTGGTAGCGCGGGCTCAGATAGGCCTGACTGGCTCGTACCAGCTCGGGATCGCTCTCGGGCGAGTACTTGAGCAGGATCTCGGCCGCTTCTGCCGGATTTTCGATGGCATACTCATAGCCGCGGACTGTGGCGCGCAAGAACCGGCGGGTGAGGTCCGCCTCTTCCGCCAGCGTGGACTCGCCGGCGATGATCACGGGCGTGTAATAGTCCGGGACGCAGGAGCCGGCGAGCGGAAAGACCGCCAGTTCGGCGCCTTTCAGTTCTGCCTGCACGCCGTCCCAGCCCATAAAGATCCATGCCAGGTCGACCTGGCCGCCCAGTAGAGCGGGAAAGGCATCAAAGCCGACATCCACGAATTCGACACGGGTGGCATCACCTCCATCGCAGGCCATCAGGCTGCTGAGGATCGCGGGCTCGATGGGCAGGCTGTAGGATGCGTAAGTGCGCCCTTCGAAATCGCGGGGTCTGGTGATGCCGCTGGAGGCCAGCGCGGCAAAGGCCGAGGTGTTGTGCTGGATCACCGCCGCGACGGACACGATCGGGATCCCGGTGCTGCGGGCGATGGTCACCTCCTCCTGAAAGCTTACGCCGAACTCGGTGTTCCCGGCCCCCACCTGCTTGAGCGCGGCCGAGGGGTCAGAAGGAATCTGGATCTCGAGATCGATCCCCTCTTCGGCGTACCACCCCTTGTCCAGGGCGACATAGAGGCCCGTGTGGTTTGTGTTCGGCACCCAGTCCAGCGACAGCGTGGCTGGCTCCAGGGTGCTCTCGCGGGCACAGCCAGTGATCACGAGGGCGAGTGCCACCATGATGATCCCCAGCGCCGCGATGCGGCTGGATTTACGGTTCAGTGCATTTCTTCCCATTGTTCTGTTCTCCGAGATGTATAGTACCAGCGCAGGGTGATACGTTCCAGAAATGTCACGGCACCAAAGAGCAGCAGGCTTAGCGCCGCGGTGACCACGATACTGACAAACACCCAGTCGGTCCGGAAAGAGTTGGTAGCGCGCAGCATAAATACGCCCAGCCCCTGGCTCGCGCCCACCCATTCCCCCATGATCGCGCCCACAACGCTGTAGGTAATGCCGATCTTGATGCCGGTAAACACGGCCGGCATCGCCCCCGGCAGCCGGATCTTGAAAAACACATCCTTGCGAGAGGCGCCCATGGTACGCAGCAAAGCGATCTGTTCCGGTTCTGCGGCGCGCAGCCCGTCAGCGGTGTTGACCACGATGGGGAAAAAGCACACCAGGGCCACCACGATGATCTTGGGCAGGATACCATAGCCGAACCAGATCACCAGCAGGGGCGCGATGGCGATGATGGGCACCGTTTGGGAGAACACCAGCAACGGATACAGGGCGGCGCGCAACCTGGCCGAGAGGTCGAGGAGGATGCCCAGGCCCAGGCCGATCGCCAATGCCGCTGCAAAGCCCAGCAGCGTCTCCTGGGCCGTCTGCCAGATGTGTGGCAGCATCAGCCCCCGAGCCGCCCATCCGGCGCGCAGGATCGCCAGCGGCGTCGGCAGCAGCCAGGGCTGGACCTGGAACGCCGCCACGCCCGCCTGCCAGAGCGCCAACAGCGCCAGGCTCAAGAGCGCCGGGGGCAGCAGCCAGGCGAGCCGGCGACGCCACGCCTTGGGGAGGCCCCTGGGTTCAGTCATGGCGCGTTTCCTCGGGCGGCAACG
>ENA-OSEO01003874-OSEO01003874.1-sediment-metagenome-genome-assembly--contig:-NODE-3874-length-16624-cov-3.402792_pt1 | contig 16624 bp, 12 predicted proteins | sample MGYA00237883_ERZ534232 | MGnify/ENA metagenome assembly ERZ534232 | reverse complement strand
CACCCGCACCAAAACACCACCGGCGTCCAGCAGACGGCGCTCAGCCTCATCCAGGCGAACGCTCTGGACCGCCATGACGATGGCGGGTTTCAGCCTCCAGCCCGTCTCCTCCAGCAGCGCTCGTGCCCGTGCGTCATCGACATGGGCCACATGCGTGAGGATCTGCACGGCGCGCTCGGCCAGCTTGCGATTGGCCACCTGCACGTCCACCATCAGGTTGCCGTAGACTTTGCCCAGGCGGATCATGCTGGCGGTGCTCAGCATATTCAGGGCCATTTTGGTGGCCGTGCCTGCCTTGAGCCGTGTGGAGCCAGCGATCGCCTCCGGCCCTACTACCAGAGGAATGGGGATATCTACGGCTTGCAGCAGTGGCGAGGGAGCGTTGCAGGCGATGCCTGCCGTAACTGCCCCCGCTGTGCGCGCGGCGTGGACCGCCGCCAGCACGTAGGGTGTGCGCCCGCTGGACGCCACGCCCACCACGACGTCATGCACGTCGGGCTCCAGCGCCAGCAGATCTCGCCGCCCGGCGTCGCGGTCATCTTCGGCGCCCTCCACCGCGCGCGTGAGGGCCTCGGCTCCGCCCGCGATCAGGGCGATCACGCGGCCCGGCTCGATCCCGAACGTGGGCACACACTCTACAGCGTCCAGCATCGCCAGCCGGCCGCTGGTGCCGGCGCCCACATAGATCAGCCTGCCGCCCGCGCGCATACCGGCTACCACCGCCTCGACCGCCAATGCCAGCTGCGGCAGCGCGGCCCGCAACACGGCGGGCACGCTGGCGTCCTCCTCCTGCAGCAGGGACAGGATCCCCGCCGTATCCATCTGGTCGATGCGCGCGGTGCGCGGATTGGTGGCTTCAGTCACAGAGTCAGCGGTGTGCATTGGCGTCTCCTTCGCGCGTCTGACGCGCCACATCGGCCTCTCGCGCGAGCAGGACCGCACCCATTACTGGTGGGTAGAGCGGCACAGGCGGGGCAGCGAGTCCGAGCCGCTGGCATAGGGCGATGCAAAGTGGATTTGGTGCGGTCAGCAGGCCCCCGGCAAAGGCAAGGGGCAGGTCAGGTGCACGCAGGCGACAGCGGACCGTTTGCACCGCGCAGACGAGCTCAGTGGCAGCCTCATCGACGATCGCCAGGGCGGAGCTGTCGCCCGCATCCGCGGCCTGGAGCACCAGCGGCGCCAGGGCTGCGATCGCAGCGGTGCGCGCTGGCGCTTCCATGTCGTGGTACAGCCAGGGGATCACGTCCTCCGGTGCCCGCAGGGAAAGAGCGGAAAGCAGCACCTGCGAGAGCGCGGTCGCCGGCCCGCGACCATCGGCAGCCCGCAGCATGGCCCGCAGTCCCTCGCTCCCCAGCCAGTAGCCGCCGCCCTCATCGCCCAACAGGTACCCCCAGCCTCCCGCCAGAGCATGCTCGCCCTGCGCGTTCACGCCATAGGCCAGGGCGCCGGTGCCGGCCAGCACGATTACGCCCTGCCGTCGCCCGAGGGCGCCGACCAGTGCGATCTCATAGTCTGCGCTGGGGATCACGCGCGCCCCCGGCAGCACGGCGTGCAACACCTCCAGCAGCCACGTGCGCGAGTGGCTGGCCGCGGCGCCCGCCAGGCCGATGGCCACGGCCGCGATGCTGTCGGCGGGCAGTGGGCCCAGCGCCGCCAGAACCGTCTCACGCACGATCGCGGCGGCGCGCTCGCGACCGACGAGGGAAGGATTGGCACCAGGTCCCTCGGCCCGGCCGTAGACAGTCAGTTCGGCATCGGCCAGCACTACGCGCAGGACTGTCCCGCCGCCGTCGATGCCGAGGTAGAGCGGAGTCAGGGCGTCAGGCATGCCAAGTCCTGGCGCACCCTCTCCAGCGACGCGCCGCCCTGTCCAACCTTGTTGGCTCGTTCCGCCTGGGGGCGGGCTCAGCCGCATTCCGGGTCGAGGCGCGCGGTACAAGGAGTGATACCTATAGACCGCTTTGGCCCAGCACACTATGTGCCAGCCTCTGCCCGCACGCCAGTCGTCCGAGAGACGATCGAAAGACCCTGATCGCTGCGTGTCACGCGCCACTCTTTGAACTCTGTCAGACTTCCTTCGTGGATCAGCTGGCTCAGCGGCACCTGGATGAGTCGTTCTACGGTACGACGCAGCTCCCTGACACCATACTGAAGGCTGTAGCCCGCGCGCGCCAGGAACTCCTCGGCATCCTCTTCGACCTCCAGCGAGACGTGGTGCTGCTTCTGAAGGTTCTGGGTGATCTCCTCCAACATGGGCCTCAGAATCCTTCTGACGTCCGCCTCATCCAGCGAGCGGAAGGCGATCTGTTCATCAATGCGATTGATGAACTCGGGCCGAAAGAGCCGTCGAACCTCCTCGGATTCCGTATCGCCGCTCTGCTCTGAGGCAACAAAGCCAACCGGCATGTGTTTAGCGGCAGAGATGTTGGAGGTCATCACAAAGATGGCATTTCGGGCATCGGCAGTGCGCCCTTTGGCATCGGTGAGGCGGCCCTCGTCGAGGATCTCGCGGCGCAGCCGGTCGAGCACCGCGCGCACGGCGTCGACGACGAGGTCTCGCGGGTAGGTGTCGAGGAGGGTCGCAACGGCGGGCTCGCGGAGGACTTCGTCGACCGCCGCGAGCCCGCGGAGGCTCTCGGCGGCCCCCTCGCCCGCCCCCCGCCGCTTGCGCTCGCCGCTCATCGGTCGCGCTCGCCGCTCATCGCTTGCGCTCCCCGCTCATCGCCTGAGGTCGTCGCTCATCGCCCGTCCTCCCCGGCGCGCGGTCGTCAGGCGGTCCCGCGCCCGCTCGCCTTGCCGGCCGCCCGCATGCGCAGACCGGCCACGAGCACAGCATACGCGGCCCAGCCGAAGACGAGCCACCAGTCGCGCCCGGCGACGCCGAGGTCGGCGAGCGCCCCGGGGCGCAGATAGTCGAGCGCGACGAGCCCCAGCGCGACACCGGTGAAGACGACCTGGGTCAGCGGCCAGAACCACGCCGCCTGCCGGCGGCGGGCGCCGTACGACGTGGCCAGCATGGAGAGCACGAGCACGGCGACGGCCGCCAGCAGGCCGAGCAGTGCGAGGCCGAGCTGGACGGCGACCTCCGCGAAGGAGCGCCCGCTCACCCACTCCCAGATCGGCTCCGCCGCCCCCCCGACACCGAACACGAAGACCAGGACCCAGGTGAGGACGGCGATGACGGCCATCACGCCCAGCATGAGGAAGGGGACGACCGACGCGCCCCTGAGCAGCAGCGAGCCGAGCGATTCCTCGCGACGCGGGCCCTCGGCCCGCGTCGGCGGCTGCGGGTCGCCGAGGCCGACCGGCGAGCCCGCTTCGTGCCCGTCGCGCCAGTCTTCAGCCATCCGGGTCTTCACGCACAGCGATCACCCCGGCTCCGTGAGCGCGGCACTCACTTCGGCTCCTCGCGCAGGGCGATCGTGCCGGCAGCGGCGCCCGTGACCTCGCCGACCGTCCACGCCGTGCAGCCCGTGCCCTCGAGCTCGGCGAGCAGGCTCGCGTGGCGGTCGGCGGGCACGGCCATGAGAAGGCCGCCCGAGGTCTGCGGGTCGAAGAGTGCGAGCACGCGGGGGTCGTCGCGGTCGACGTCACCGAGGCGCTCGAGCAGGTAGTCGCGGTTGTTGCGCAGGCCTCCCGCGTAGACGCCGCGGGAGATGAGGTCGAGGACGCCCTCCTGCAGCGGGACGGACTCGAGCCACACGATGGCCGCGGCGCCCGACGCGTCGAGCATCTCGGCGAGGTGCCCGCACAGTCCGAAGCCGGTCACGTCGGTCGCCGCGTGCACGCCGACGCGGAGCATGGCGCGCGAGGCGGCGGCGTTGAGCGCCGCCGCCTCGCGCGCCGCCGGCTCCATCTCGCCCTCGCCGATGATCCCGTTCTTGAGCGCGCTCGCGAGCACCCCGATGCCGAGCCGCTTGGTCAGCACGAGGCGATCGCCGGGCTGGGCGCCGGCGTTGTAGACGATCTCGCCCGGCTTGGCCAGCCCGGAGACGGCGAGCCCGTACTTGGGCTCCTTGTCGTCGATCGTGTGACCGCCGGCGAGCTCGGCGCCCGCCTCGAGGACCTTCTCGGCGCCGCCGCGCAGCACCTCTGCGAGCAGGTCCATGCCGAGCGAGACCGGCCACGCGACCAGGTTCATCGCCGTGAGCGGCCGCGCGCCCATCGCGTAGATGTCGGAGAGCGCGTTGGCGGCGGCGATCTGCCCGAACCAGTACGGGTCGTCGACGATGGGCGTGAAGAAGTCGACCGTCTGCACGAGGCAGAGGTCGTCGGCCAGGGGCGTCACGGCGGCGTCGTCCCTGGTCTCGAGGAGCCGCGCGAACGCCTCAGACGAGCGCGGCAGTCGATCGAGCACGGCCTGCAGGTCGCACGGACCCAGCTTGGCCGCTCAACCGCTCTTGGCCGCGTACTGTGTCAGACGGATCTTGTCGGTCATGCCCGAAGCTTACCGCAGGGAGCCGGCGGGCGGGGTGCGGGCTGCGGCCGGGCGACGGCCGGCGCCACGGCGGCGACGGCAGCGCCCCCGCGCCGCCGGCCCGGACAGCCCCGGCTGAGGCGCTGATGCCGTCACCAGAAGCAGGCTCGCCTGCGGCGCCGGCGCCGGCGGATGGTAGGGTAGGGCGGCGTGAGCCCTGCGGACCGCAACAGACCAGCCCGCTCTGCCGCGCGCCGGCGGCAGATCGCCCGCCGGCGGCGAGTCGCGCTTGCCGTCGTCCTCCTCCTCGTGATCGCCGCCGCGGCGGTGCTCGTGCGCGCCTGCGCCTGCGGTGGCGAGACCGGTGGAGCCGGCAGCGAACGGGATGACGGCGCGGCGGGCGGCGCCACGGCGGCGAGCGCCCACGGCATCGTGCCGTACGCGCCCGTCGACTACCCGGCGCGCGACGGCGAGGGCGTCAAGATCGCCACCTTCCTCGGCGACGCGACGCGACGCTTCTACGGGCGCGGGCCGGCGCCGGCGTCACTCGACGTCGTCTGGCGCACCGAGATCGGCAGCGGCTGGACGTCGGGCAAGGAGGAGGAGGACCCGCCCAAAGTCTGGGCGGGCTCGGGCTGGACCGGCCAGCCAGCCCTCGTGCGCCAGGGCGACCGCCTCCTCCTCCTCGTCCCCGGCTACGACCACGGCCTCCACAAGCTCGACGCGAGCGACGGCCGGCGGCTCTGGCGGCGTGAGTACGACGACATCCTCAAGAGCTCGCCCAGCGTCTTCGAGAACCCCGCGGCCACCGGCGCCGGCGACCGCTACATCGTCTGCGCCGGCTCGCGGCGCGGCTACCCGCTGCAGCTTGACGACCCCGACATCGCCCCGTACCGCGCCTTCACCGTGGGCAAGGGCGAGGAGCTCTGGCGCCTGCCCGTGCCGCAGACGGAGGCCTACACGCGCGACTGCGACGGCAGCGGCCTCTACCTCGACGGGCGCCTCTACATCGGCGTCGAGAGCGGGTGGATGTACGCCCTCGACCCGCTGGCGACGGAGCCGTGGGGCGAGCACCGCCGGCCGGCGGTGCTCGCCGAGCGGCTCCTCATCGGCGACGGCGGCGACGACCGTCACGCCGACGACCTCGCACTCGAGGCCTCGCCCGCCCTGCTCGGCGACCGCCTGTACGTCGCCTCGGGCGCCGGGCACGTCTACGGCCTCACCCTCGACACCCTCGAGGTCGTCTACGACCGCCGCATCGGCAGCGACATGAACGGCACCACCGTGCCGACGGCGAGCGGCAAGCTCCTCGTCCCCGTCGAGAAGCAGTACATCGACGGCCGGGGCGGGATGATGCTGATCGACCCGGCCAAGCCGGCCGACGCCGACCCGGAGTGGTACTTCCCCACGGGCAACGGCAAGCTGGGCGACTGGCGCGGCGGCGTGATCGGCTCGGCGTCGGTCAACGACGCCGCCAACGCCGACGGCCGCCACCCCGCTCTGGCCGCCTTCTCGGCGGTCGACGGCAACCTGTACGTCGTGGCCCAGGACGTCCTTGCCGATGAAGAGGTCGAAGGGCCCAACGGCGAAGGAGGTCTGGCGACGCCGCGGCTCGTCTTCAGTGCGAACATCGGGGGCAGCATCTCCACGCCGATCATCGTCGGCGACGCCATCGTCGCGGCCGGCTACGACGAGACGGTCCACCTGTACCGCATCACGTATCGCAAGGCGCGCGAAGGCGACGACGGCGCCTTGCCCAGTCGCACCGGCGACTGGTGGAAGGTCGCGATCCGCGAGACCGCCCGTCAGAATATCGGCGCCTCGATCGAAGCAACGCCGATACTATGGGACGGGCGGGTCTACGTCGGCGCCCGCGACGGCTACTTCTACTGCCTGGGGGGGCGATGAAGACCGGACACACCACAGAGACCGAGCCGCGCCGCGCGCGGCGCACCAGACTCACCCCCGTCGCGCTCGCCGCCCTGCTCGCCGCGCTGCTCGTGGTCGCCGTGGGCGGCTCGTCGGTGCCTGCCGTCGACGCACCCGTGTCGCCCTTCGTCCTCGCCCCCCTGATCGGACCCTGGGAGCAGTACGGCTACGCGCCGGACTACGTGCGCAACGTGCCCGCCTTCGACTCGGAGGGCCGCGCCTACATCCGCAGCCGCACCTCGAACACGCATCACACCTCGTACGTGCACGCCCTGGAGGACGGTGAGTGGACGCGCTTCGACTTCTCCGCCGCCCTGCGCGCCGCCTTCCCGGATTACGTACGCACGGTGGGCGCCGGCAGCATCCGCAACGACCGCGTCATCTTCGACCGCGAGGACCGCGCCTACAACCCCGTGCGCGTCAGGCTCGAGGACGGCACCGAGCGCAACGCCCTCATGGTGTCCTGGGACCGCTGTCGTACGTGGAAGGTCTTCGCCCTGCCGGACGGCTGGTTCGCGACCGAGCAGTGGGTGGGCCACAACGAGCTCGACGGGCCTCCCTTCCTCGCCTTCTGGGAGCCGTCGGGCCTGCCCACGGTCAAGGGCGGCCAGCGCAACTCGCTCTGGGTCACGCAGCCGCGGCTCGACGGCGAGGAGCTCGTCGTGCCGCCGCCGACCCACGTGACCGACGAGTGCCTCGGCCTCAACAAGGACTCCGGCGGCTCCTCGTTCGCCGTCACCCACGGCGACACCACCTTCTTCGTCTGGCCGGAGGCCTCGCCGCTCGGCTCGCCCGGCGTGCCGACCTATGTCGCCACCTACGACCACGCCACCGGGGCCGTCGGCGCCCCGCAGCTCGTCGCGGTGACGCCGCCGGCCAACGACATCCACAACAAGCCCGGCATCTGCATCGACAGCGACGGCCACCTCCACGTCGCCGCCGGCTCGCACGGCCGTCCGGTGCTGTACACGCGCTCGCTCTCGCCCCTCAGCGTCGACGCGGGGTGGAGCGCCGCCCAGCGTTTGCCGGCCGACCCGTCACTCGCCCCGTACGCCCCGGTCGACGAGCCGCGCCAGACGTACAACGCCTTCGTCTGCGACTCGACCGACACGCTGCACCTCGTGACGCGCCAGTTCCGCGAGTGGACCGGGGAGGACGGCGTCGTCAGGACCTACGGCGGGCTGATCCACCACAGCCTGCCGAAGGGCGGCGTGTGGAGCTACCCGCACCTGATCGTGATCGGCGCCGACACCGGCTACAGCATCTACTACCACAAGCTCGGTCTGGACCACCGAGACCGCCTCTTCCTGTCGCTCAGCTACGCCGGGGGACAGGAGTACTACCAGGCCAAGGCGCGGGCCATCGGGTTGCGCGTGCTCGGGCGCAGCGCGCTCCTGATGGGCAAGTACCGGCGTCGGCTGCTGCTCGTCTCCGAGGACGCGGGGCTCACGTGGCGTCTGGCCGAGACCGCCGACCTCGCCGCGCCCGGTCAGCTCCTGGCCACGGAGGCCGACGCCGACCGGCTCGCCGACGTGCCGCCGCCCGGGGACGTCCCGCCGCGGTGGGCGTGGACCAGCCCGCGGCCGCAGGGCAACCAGTTCACCGCCCTGGCCCTGCCCGACGGCGTGTACGGCTGGGCCGTCGGCGCGTACGGGACGATCCGCCGCACCAACGACGGCGGCCGCACCTGGCGCCGCCAGAGCTCGGGCACGACACGGCCGCTGTACGGCCTCGCCGCCCCCAGCACGCGCACGGCGTGGGCGGTCGGCGAGGACGGCCTGATCCTGCGCACCACCGACGCCGGACGCACGTGGCGCGTGCAGGACTCGCGCACGACCAAGACCTTCTTCGCCGCGAGCTCCGTCTCGAGCTCGACCGGGTGGGCCGTCGGCGAGCGCGGCGTGGTGAGACTGACGACCGACGGCGGCCGCACCTGGCGCACCGGGTACTCGAAGTCGGCACAGGCGTTCTTCGCCGTCGACTTCGTCGACGCGGCACGCGGCTGGGTCGTGGGCGACGGCGGCAAGATCATGCGCACCCTGGACGGAGGACGCAGCTGGAAGGGGCAGAGATCGCCGTCCGGCCAGGCGCTGTACGGCGTCTCGTTCCGCGACCGCCTGCGCGGGGTCGCGGTCGGCGCCGGCGGCGTCATCGTCCGCACCGTCGACGGCGGCGCCACCTGGCGCCGCATGACCAGCCCGGTGACGACGAGGCTGAGCGCCGTCGAGATCCGGCCCACCGGCGTCGGCTTCGCCAGCGGCGACGGCGGCGTGATCCTGCGGACGCTCGACGGCGGCCGCACGTGGTCGCGCAAGCAGTTGCCGGCGCGCACCGTCTGCGGCGGCCTCGACGCCTACACCGCCAGCAGGGTGTGGGTCGGCGGGGCCAGCGGGGTCGTCTGCCGGAGCACCGACGGCGGCCGCACCTGGAAGCGCCTGACCGGAGGGCAGTGGCGATCGCTGGGCGAGGTGACCCGGCGCGGCTCCGAACTGTGGACGACGGCCGGCGACCGCGTGCTGCGCAGCGCCACCGACGGGGCCTCGTGGACGGCGGCGACGATCGTGAGCGACGCTGTCCTGAACTCCCTGGCACTCACCGAGAGCGATGCCTGGGCGGTCGGCGACGGCGGTCTCGTGCTGCGCAGTGCCGACGGCGGTGCGACATGGGCACAGCTCCCGCCGCCGACCGACCAGCACCTGCGCTCGGTGGCCGCGCCGGCGCCGGGCGTCGCCTGGGTCGCCGGCGCCGACTCCACCCTGCTCGCCACGGACGACGGCGGCGCGAGCTGGCGACGCCCGCTCGTGCCGCCCGACGACCTCTACTGCGTCGAGTTCCTCGACACGCAGCGCGGATGGGCCGGCGGCGGCGGGCCCTACGGCGAGGGTGAGGCCGTCGTCTGGCGCACGACGAACGGCGGCACGTCCTGGGAGAGCGCCTCGCTGCCGAGCTGGGGCCGCGTGCGCGACATCGAGTTCGTGGACGCGACCACCGGCTGGGCGGTGACCGAGGATTGGGGCGTGGACGGCGACTACCCGCAGGGCGCCGTGCTGGGCACCCGCGACGGCGGCCTCACCTGGGAGCTCCAGGCGACCGCCCCGGGCGTGCTCCTCGCCGTGAGCATGGACCCGGCGGGCTTCGGCTGGGCCCTCGGCTCCATGGGCGTCGCACTGCAGACGCGCGACGGAGGGGCGACGTGGCTGCGGCGCGACTCGGGCACCGACAACACGCTGCGCGGCGCCGTGCTCAACGGCGTCGACGGAGCCGTCGTGACCGGTGACGGCGGCACGGTGCTCACCGTGACGCCGGGCACGCCCTGACGGGGGCGCGGGAGACGGCAGGCGCCTCAGCCGGGCAGGCCGAGGAGGGCGGGCAACTCGTCGAGGCTGCGGATCGTCGGCAGAGGCACGTCGCAGCGGCCGCGCCGGTCGAGCAGCACCCCGTGGCACCCGGCGGCGATCGCCCCGCGCACATCGTCCTCGAGGTTGTCGCCGACCATCACCGCCTCGTTCGGGGCCACACGCGCCTCGGCGAGCAGCGCCGCGAAGATCTCGGGGGCCGGCTTGCAGTGGCCGACGACGCTGCTCGCGACCGCGAGATCGACGAGGGCACTGAGACCGAAGTGCGTCGCCAGGGCGTCGAGGTCGCGGCTCGTGTTCGAGAGCAGCGCGAGAGTAAGCCCGGCCGCGCGAAGCCGCTCGAGGCAGGGCAGGACGTCGTCGTAGAGGGTGAAGTGCTCGACGTTCCACCACTCGGCGAGCTGGGCGCGCGCAGCCGCCGCCACCGCCTCCGGGTCGCCGCCCCCGAGCTTCTCGATGATGGTCGTGGCCACCACCTCGTAGGCGCCCTCGTCGTGCAGCGTGCCGAGCCGTTCACGGCGCTCCATCACGGCCGCATACACGGCGCGCTCGGCCGCCTCCCACCGCCCGGGGTCGAGGTCGAGCCCGAACTCGCGCCCGAGCGCCCGGTAGCCCTCGGCCTCGAAGCGCGTGCCCGGGCGTAGCAGCGTGTAGTCGACGTCGAAGATCACGAGCGCCGGCGGCGCGGGGATGCGAGGCACGGTCATGGAGGCGGCGTCCGACCCCCGCGGCCGGCGCGGCGCACGGCGCGGGAGTCGGTGGCGGTGAAGACCTCGCCGGCACGATAGGACGAACGCACGAACGGGGCGGCCACGACCTCGAGACCGAGGGCCCGCCCGCGCTCGGCCACGGCGTCGAACTCGCCCGGCGGCACGTAGCGCACAACCGGCAGCCGGTCGCGCGCCGGACGCAGGTACTGCCCGACCGTGACGACGTCGACGCCGGTGGCGACGCAGTCGCCGAAGACTCGCTCGACCTCGTCGTGCGTCTCGCCCAGGCCGAGCATGATGCCGGTCTTGACGAGCGCCCGGCGGTTGCGCGCGGCGACCGGCGCGCCCTCTGGCGACCGAGCCGGCGTCTCCGACCCCCCGGCCACGCTCAGGTGGGCGCGCCGGCCGCGGGCCCAGTCGGCCGCCCGCTCGAGCAGGAGCAGGGAGCGGCCGTAGTCGGCTCGCGGCCGCACCAGCGGGTAGAGCCGCACCGCCGTCTCGAGGTTGTGCCCGACGACGTCGGGCCGCGCCGCGAGCACGACCCCGAGAGCGTCGGCGTCGCCGAGGAAGTCGGGGACGAGCACCTCCACGGTCGCCGCCGGCAAGGCGTCACGGAGCGCCGCGACCGTGGCCGCGAAGTGGGCCGCGCCGCCGTCGCCGAGGTCGTCCCGCGTGACCGAGGTGACGACCACGTGACGGAGACCGAGATGCGCCGCCGCCTCGGCCACCCGGCGCGGCTCGTCGGCGTCGAGGGGCGCCGGCCCCGCCTCGCCGGCCGCTGCGGAGCTCTCCACGCTGCAGAAGCTGCAGTCGCGCGTGCAGCGATCGCCGAGGATCAGGAAGGTCGCCGTACCCGCGGAGAAGCACTCGCCCTTGTTCGGGCAGCGCGCCTCCTCGCAGACGGTGTGCAGATGAAGGCCGTCGAGCAGCGCGCCGGTCGCCCGGAAGGCCGCGGGCGCCGGCGGGCGCACCTTGAGCCAGGACGGCTTGCGCGGCGGGGCGTCGCCGTCGGGTGAACCCTGTCCTGCGGGCCGCTCCTCCTTCTCGGGGCGCGGCCCCCTCCCGGCCTGCGTCCTTCCTCCGGGCTGCGATCGGCCGTCGGGCCGCGCTTGTCCGTCCAGTGTGCTCACAGGCTGTGCATGCCGCGGCCCAGGCCGCCGAGCGCGGCCTCGCCGACGCCCTCGGCCAGCGTCGGGTGGGCGTGGATCGTCTCGGCCACGTCGCGCAGGGTGAGGCCTGCGCGGGCCGCGAGGGCGAGCTCGTGCACGAGCTCGGTCACGCGCGGCCCGACCAGTGAGGCGCCGAGTACCGCCCCACCGCCCGGCTCGCAGACGATGCGCACGAAGCCCTCGGCCTCGCCTTCGACAACGGCCTTGGAGACCGCGTTGAAGCGCAGGTGGGCGACCTCGATCTCTCTGCCCTCCTGCTTGGCGCGGTCCTCGGTGAGGCCGACGCTGGCGACCTCGGGGCTGCTGAAGACGCAGTTGGGCACGATGCGGCGGTCGACCGTGAGGCGGCCGCCGGTGACGGCGTTCTCGGCCGCCGCCTGGCCCTGGTGGTAGGCCCAGTGGGCGAGCAGCGGTGGCCCCGCCACGTCGCCGGCGGCGAACACGCCGTCCAGCGTCGTGCGCTGCGTCTCGTCGGTGACGACGAAGCCGCGCCCGTCGATCTCGACGCCGGCCTCGGCGAGACTCATGCCCTCGCTCACGGGGCGGCGGCCGACGGCCACGAGGACGCTCGCCGCGACGAGCTCGCGTCCGCCGGCCAGGGCGAGGTGGACGCCGTCGTCCCGCCCCTCGGCGCGCTCAACGCCAGCCTTGAGAACGACCTCGATGCCGGCCTTCTTGAACGCCTGCTGCAGCGTCTTGCCGACGCGCTTGTCCTCGCCGGGCAGCAGCTGGTCGAGCATCTCGACCACCGTGACCACCGTGCCGAGGCGGGCGAAGACCGAGGCGAACTCGCAGCCGATCACGCCGCCGCCGACGATGACCAGGCTCTCTGGCACGCGGTCGATGCGCAACAGCTCGTCACTCGTCATCACCCGCGGGTCGGAGAAGTCGAAGAGGCGGAGACGGACGGAGTCCGAGCCGGTGGCCACGATGACGGCGTCGCCCTCGAGCGCGCGCCCGTCGTCGAGGCCGATACGGCCCGGCCCGGCGAGGCGGCCGTGCCCGGCGACGATCTCGACCTTGCGCGCCGCCAGCATGTGCTCGACGCCCTCGCGGAGCTGCCGGGCGGTCGCGTCCTTGCGCGCCATGAAGGCGGCGAAGTCGAGGGCGACGCCTTCGGCGTGCACGCCGAAGGCGTCGCCCTCGCGCGCCATCTGCAGACGCTCGGCGCCGGCGACCATCGCCTTGGTCGGGATGCACCCGCGGTTGAGGCAGGTGCCGCCGATCTCACGCGACTCGACGACCGCGACCTCCGCCCCGAGCTGGGCGGCGCGCAGCGCCGCGACGTAGCCGGCGGGCCCGCCGCCGAGCACCATGATCTTCGCCATCAGTTCGCCTCCTTCAGCATGCGCAGACCGGCCTCGAGGCGCAGCAGCACGCCGCGCCAGAGCCGGTCGGCGTCCACGACCACACCCGTCGCCTCGAGGCCGTCGCCCTCCCAGGGCTCGCCGAGGAGTGTCTCGACGGCCGTCACCAGCTCGTCCGGCGGCCGTCGCTCGAGCACCGAGCCGTGCACCAGCACGCGGCCCTCACGCCGTGCCTGTGCGACCGCCACCAGCTTCTCTCCGCGGGACATGAGATCGTGGCGCAAGACACTGGCGAAGCACAGGGCCGAGCGCTGGTACGGGGTCCCGCGCGCATCGTCGAGCGTCACCCCGAGGTCGCGCAGGGCGCCGGCGAAGGCGCCGGCGACGAGCTCGTACGGCAGGGCGACGTCGGCGCCGGCGCGGCAGCCGGCGCCGAAGGCGCACGGCGGGAAGGCGACGGCGAACGACCACTCGAAGCCCTCGCCGTGCAGGACCGCGCGACCGCCCGAGGGCCGGCGCACGATGTCGAAGGGCAGGCCGGGCTTGAGCTCGACGGCCTGGAACTTGCCCAGCGAGAGCGCCGGCGGCGCCCACGTATACCGCCGCGCCAGCACCTGGTCGACGGTCTGGAGCAGGCCGTCGTCGAGCGCCATCTGGGCGCCGCCGGAGGCGCTCGCGTCGGGCAGGACCTTGAGGAGACTCATGGGTGCACCTTCCCGGCCACCGAGGGGACCGCGCGGCACGGGCCGCTCCTGCCCGTCGCGGCCCTCACGAGGCCGCGGCCCCCTCGTCTTCGGGGAACCGCTGGCGCACGACCGGCTTGCGCGCCGCCGACGCCTCGTCGAGGCGGCGCACCGGCAGCGTGTGCGGCGCCACGCAGACCATCTCCGGGTCCTCGGCAGCCTCGCGCGCGACGGTGCGGAAGGCCTCGACGATGCGGTCGAGCGACTCGCGCGACTCGGTCTCGGTCGGCTCCACCATGAGCGCCTCGTCGACGATCAGCGGGAAGTAGGTGGTCGGCGGGTGCACGCCGTGGTCGAGCAGCCGCTTGGCCACGTCCATCGCGCGCACGCCGTGCGCGCGCAGCGGCGTGGCCGAGACGACGAACTCGTGCATGCAGCGGCGCTCGAAGGGCACGTCGAAGAGGTCGCGCAGGCCGGCGAGGACGTAGTTGGCGTTGAGCACCGCGCGCTCACTGACCCGGCGCAGACCCTCGGGACCGAGGGCGCGGATGTAGGCGTAGGCGCGGACCAGCACGCCGACATTGCCGTAGAAGGTGCGCACCTTGCCGATCGACCGCGGCCGGTCGTGATCGAGGTAGTAGGTGCCGTCCTCGCGCTTCTCGACCGTAGGGACGGGCAGGAAGGGCACCAGCTCCTCGCCGACGACGATGGGGCCGGCGCCCGGCCCGCCGCCGCCGTGCGGCGTCGAGAACGTCTTGTGGGTGTTGAAGTGGACGATGTCGAAGCCCATGTCCCCGGGGCGCGAGATGCCGAGCACGGCGTTGGAGTTGGCGCCGTCGTAGTAGAGGAGGCCGCCCGCCCCGTGCACGAGCTCGGCGATCTCGAGGATGTTCTCCTCGAACAGGCCGAGGGTGCTCGGGTTGGTGAGCATGAGGCCGGCCACGTCGCCCTCGGCGACGATCGCCCGCAGCTGCTCCATGTCGACCCCGCCGCGGGCGTCGCTCACGACGGGCACGGGCTCGTACCCGGCCATGATGACCGAGGCCGGGTTGGTGCCGTGCGCGGTGTCGGGGATGACGATGCGCCGCGGCGACCGCCCGCGATCCTCGTGACAGGCGCGCATGAGCAGCAGTCCCGTCAGCTCGCCGTGGGCGCCGGCCGCCGGCTGCAGCGTGGCGCGGGCGAGGCCGGCGATCTCGCAGAGCCAGCCCTCGAGGGTGTGCAACAGCTCGAGGGCGCCCTGGGCGAGCGACTCCGGCTGGTACGGGTGCAGGCCGCGGAAACCCTCGAGGGCCGCGGCCCGCTCGTTGACCCGGGGGTTGTACTTCATCGTGCAGGAGCCGAGTGGGTAGGCGCCGTTGTCGACGCCGTAGTTGAGCGCCGACAGGTTCGTGAAGTGCCGGACGATGTCGACCTCGGCGACCTCGGGCAAGCGCGCGGGACGAGTGCGCTGCAGGGCCGCCGGCACGACCTCGTCGAGCGGTCTGTCGGGCACGTCGAGGGCCGGCGTCGCGGCGGCCCGTCGCCCCGGCCGCGAGCGCTCGAAGATGGTGAGCCGCGGCTCGCGGCCGAGGATCTCCTCGCGACAGGAGGTCGACAGCTCGCCGTCAGACATGGCGCACCTCCCCGGACGAGAGCGCGTCGGCGACGGCGGCGACGAAGGCGTCGATCTGCTCGCGCGTCCGGCGCTCGGTGACGGCGAGAAGGAGCATGTCGTCCAGGCCGCCCCCGGCCGCTCCGCCGAAGGCGCCGGCGAAGCGGCTCATCGGCACCCCGGCGAGGAAGCCGCGGGGCACGAGCGCGTCGACGAGCCGCGCGGCCGGCAGGGGCAGGCGCACGGCGAACTCGCGGAAGACGGGCCCGGCGGTGTACGCCTCGACGCCGGGCAGCTCGAGCAGCCGCTCGCGCAGGTAGGCGGCGCGGCGCGCGCAGAGCTCGGCCAGCGCCGGGAAGCCCTCCTTGCCCAGCCAGCTCAGGTAGACGACGGCGGCCAGCGCGTTGAGCGCGTGGTTGGAGCAGATGTTCGAGGTGGCCTTCTCGCGGCGGATGTGCTGCTCGCGCGTCTGCAGCGTGAGCACGAAGCCGCGCCGGCCCTCGGCGTCGACGGTCTCGCCGACGAGGCGCCCGGGCAGACGGCGCATGAGCCTGGCGGTGACGGCCATGAAGCCCAGGCCGGGCCCGCCGAAGCTCATCGGGCTGCCGAGCGCCTGCCCCTCGCCGACGACGACATCGGCACCGTAGTCGCCGGGCGGGGTGAGGAGGCCGAGTGAGAGCGGATCGACGGCGGCGACGAAGAGCGCCCCGGCCTCGTGGGCGAGGCGCGCCGCTTCGGCCATGTCCTCGAGCGCGCCGAAGGCGTTGGGCTGCTGCAGGACGACCGCGGCGACGTCGTCGCCGAGAGCGCCCTGCAGCAGCCCCAGGTCGGTGGCCATGCCGGCGGCGAGCGGCACCGTCTCGGGGCGCGGCCCGTAGCCGGCCGACTCGGTGGCGAGCACCTGCCGGTACTCGGGGTGCACCCCCTCGGAGACGAGGATGCGCCCGCGACGCGTCTGGCCGCCGGCGAGGAACGACGCCTCCGCGAGCGCGGTCCCGGCGTCGTACATGGAGGCGTTCGACACCTCCATGCCGGTCAGCTCGCAGATCGCGGACTGGTACTCGAAGATGCTCTGCAGCACGCCCTGGCTGCGCTCGGGCTGGTAGGGCGTGTACGCGGTCAGATACTCGCCGCGCGAGACGACCGCGTCGACGATCGCCGGGACGTAGTGGTCGTAGACCCCCGCGCCGAGGAAGGAGACGAGGCCGGAGGCCGGGCAGTCGGCACCGGCCAGCCTCGTCAGCTCGGCCATGAGCTCGGCCTCGGAGAGCCCGGCGGGCAGGCGGAGCTCGCCCTCGAATCGCACGGCTGCGGGGATCTCGGCGAAGAGCTCCTCGACGCTACCGGCGCCGACGGCGCCGAGGAGCTCGCGGACGTCGGTCTCGCTGTGCGGTGTGTAGTCCAGCGCGGGCCTCCCCGTCATGCCTCGGCGAGGAGCTTCTGGTACGCCTCGGCGTCC
>ENA-OSEO01003870-OSEO01003870.1-sediment-metagenome-genome-assembly--contig:-NODE-3870-length-16647-cov-3.923537_pt1 | contig 16647 bp, 12 predicted proteins | sample MGYA00237883_ERZ534232 | MGnify/ENA metagenome assembly ERZ534232 | reverse complement strand
AACTTCCAGTGCTTTGCGGACGATGTTGACACCGATCTGGGCGTCTTCATTATCCATCTTCAGTTTCTCAAGAGCAGGAACAGCGTTCAACAGGGCGACACCGCCACCAGGAACGATACCTTCTTCCACTGCCGCGCGGGTAGCAGAAAGGGCGTCTTCAACACGGTGTTTCTTCTCTTTCAGTTCGGTCTCAGTTGCCGCGCCAACACGGATGATGGCCACGCCGCCGGACAATTTCGCCAGGCGTTCCTGCAGTTTTTCGCTGTCGTAGTCGCTGGTAGATTTTTCGATCTCGACGCGGATCTGTTCGATGCGGCCTTTGATGGCGGCGTCATCACCTTTTCCACCGACGATTGTGGTGTTGTCTTTGTCGGCCAGAACTTTTTCTGCACGACCGAGGTCCTCAAGACCAGTGGTGTCCAGTTTGCGTCCGGTTTCTTCAGAGATCAGGGTTGCGCCAGTCAGGACTGCGATGTCCTGAAGCATGGCCTTGCGACGATCGCCAAATCCGGGGGCTTTGACGGCCAAAACATTCAGCATACCGCGCAGTTTGTTCAAAACCAGCGTGGCCAGAGCTTCACCGTCGATATCTTCAGCGATGATAACCAGCTCGCGTTTACCAATCTGGACCAGTTTCTCGAGCAAAGGAACGATATCGGTTGCCGCAGAGATTTTCTTGTCATGAAGAAGAATGTAAGGCTCTTCGATAACGGCTTCCATGTGTTCCGGGTCGGTGATGAAATAAGCGGAAATGTAACCGCGGTCGAACTGCATACCTTCTACATATTCCTGCTCAAATTCAAGACCTTTGGACTCTTCAACGGTGATGACACCATCTTTGCCGACTTTGTCCATGACATCCGCGATCAGTTCACCGATGGTGCGGTCCTGCGCAGAAATGGAAGCGACATTCGCGATATCTTCTTTGGTGGTCAATTCAATGGATTGGTCTTTGATGGCTACAGAAACGGCCTCCGCGGCAGCCAGAATACCCTGCTTGAGAAGCATGGGGTTCGCGCCGGCGGCCAGGTTTTTCAAGCCTTCGGTTACTGTGGCATGTGCCAGAACCGTAGAAGTGGTGGTGCCATCTCCGGCAATATCATTGGTTTTGGTCGCGGCTTCTTTGAGGAGCTGCGCGCCCATGTTTTCAAATGGGTCTTCCAGTTCGATTTCTTTTGCTACGGTTACACCATCGTGGGTGATGGTGGGGGAACCAAATTTGCGGTCCAGTGCAACATTGCGGCCCTTGGGGCCAAGTGTGGTAGATACTGCGTTAGCAACGACATCTACACCTTTCTTCAGACTGCGTCGTGCGTCCTCAGAAAATAGCAATTGTTTTGCCATATGAAATCTCCTTATCAATAACGGTGTTTAATTACTCTTCAACAACTGCAAGAATGTCGCTCTCACGAAGAATGAGTAGTTTCTTGCCATCGATTTTAATTTCGGTGCCGCCGTATTTGGCGTACAGCACAACGTCACCAACTTTGACGTCTAATGGAATTCGTTTTCCTGCTTCATCACGCTCGCCAGGGCCAATAGAAAGAACACTACCTTTTTGAGGTTTTTCTTTTGCTGTTTCGGGAAGGAAAAGACCACTGGTGGTTTTTTCTTCCTGCTCCTGGGGCTCAACCACGACTCGGTTTCCGAGGGGTTTCAGATTGACTGCCATAAATTGCCTCCTATTAAAACTTTTTATTTACCGTGTTATTTTAGCACTCACTATAATAGAGTGCTAATACGCTCAAAATAATAATCGTCTTTTGGGGATAAGTCAAGAGAAATTAACAGCTTCTTATAAAACTCTGATATTCTGCGGGTTTATTTATCGGGAAGTGTAGCCAAAGGTGGCGCAAATCTCTTCTGAGGTTTGCACAATCTGAAGGATGACCGGCTCGTCGCTGAATTGGGTTCTTACCTCTTTAAGCACCTGTACAGCCTCTTCGCAATATTCATTGTAGGGCCGGGCCATACCTGCCAGAGCGGACCCGTACGTGTAATAATAAACCACCGTGCTGCCAGAAAGCGGCATACCTGAAATCGGACTGGATTCGCTGATTTCTTCCGCGGTGCAGACATCCCCTTTGATGACCTTGCAGGTTTCTTCAGCATTACATCCTTTTACAGCGCATTTCAGAGTCTCAATGGCCCCCTCATAGTTGCGGGATTTGTAATAAACCATTCCAAGCGATCCATAGACATCGGGGTTGTATGGGTTGATCTCGAGTGCTTTTCGTGTGTTTCGACCAGCAATAAAGAACTCGCCCATTTGCGAATACGTTTTCCCAATCGCGATGTACGGGATTGGGTCTTCAACCCCCAATTGCTCATTAATGTCGGCTGCTTTCGCAAAATATTCCAGCGCGATTTCATATTGTTTCAACTGCCGGTAATTGACGCCGATATTGATATATAAAAAGGTCATGTTGGGCATGATCTGGGTGGCGGTTTTATATTCGTTGATGGCGGCGCCATAGTTCCCAAGGGTTTCCTGAACATAGGCGTTTACACGATGCACGTCCATCAATGTGCTGTCCTGCTCTAAAGCCTGATCGATATACTGGGATGCCTGAAGCCATTTTTTCTGGTCAACCAGAATTTCTGCGTAATATACCAGCGCCAGGGTGTTCTGGTTGTCTAGTTGCAGCGCGCGGACAGCACTTTGTTCCGCCTCAGTGAGCAGGGTTTGTTGTTGGTCTCCGGACAGGATCGGGTTAGAGTTCCAATCCAGCACAAATGCGCGAACAGCATGCGCGGTGCTGCTGAACTCATTTGCCTCCACGGCTTTGTTGATCGAATCCAGCGCTTCCTGGAGGCGCTCCCGCTTTTCCTGATCGGTGGTAAGCAAAACAGATGAATATGCCTGAACCCGGGCCAGTTCAGACCAAAGTTCGGCGTTACCCGGGTCTGACGCGACTGCCTGTTGGTATGCTTCAATTGCTTTGTTCAGGTTCCCCGCATAGAAATGCGAATCGGCCTCCTGACTGTAGGAGTATGCTGTGCGGGTGGGTATGGGAGTGGGCATGAATGGAGATTGGATTTCATCCTGTTGCACTGCGCGCAGTAAAAACAGGCTGGTGATTAACATGCCCAATAAGATTAATATTCGGTAGGGGTCAGAATGAGACCTTTGCTTGCGAAAGGTGGGGCTTTTTCCGGTCAGGTTCATAAGATTGATCTAATTCTCTGTGTCAGGAGCAGAAGGTGTAGCCTCGGCTTGTGTTTCATCCTCGACAAGAGGTGTGGCGGTTGCTGGGGAGTTGGCTAATTCCGAGCAGATATTGATCATTTCCTGTGCGTTATACATGGCTGTTTCGTCTGTAGGGACACCTTCCTGGACCAGTTGGGCGATTTGCAGGGCTTCACCGCATTCTCCCAGCCTGGCAAGGCCAAGGCCATAGGTGTAATAGTATTCGGCAACTCTGCCATAATCCAGAGGGAGTCCGTCTACTTCAACGCCTTCAGGGGTTAAACCGCCCCTGACAGCCAGCTTGAGCGCATCTTTGGCGTCCCGGTATTCAACATTTTTGTAAAGCATCTGCCCCAGGTTGCCCCACAGATAGGGGTCCGCCGGATCGTCTTTGACGGCCTGCTGGGCGAACAAAATCGCTGTAGCGTATTCACCAATGGTGGCGTAAGTCCGGGAAATATAGGTGTCAGGCAGCGGGTCGGTGGGGTTCAGCGCGTTCGCGCGGTTGAAATGTTCCACTGCTTTGTCGTACTGCTGCAGGAAACGGTAGTTTCTGCCGAGAGCCAGATGGAGGTCGGATATATTACCATTCATTGAAACGGCAATTTCGAATTCCCGTGCCGCTTCGGTGTAGTTGCCTGTGGCTTCCAGCACAACACCGCGCGCCCGATGTGTTTCAAGTAAATTGGGATCCAGTTCAATTGCTTTCCGGGAAGCTTCAATGGCATTATCCATTGAGCCCAATGTTCCTGTGCCAGTCTGGTCTTGCAGGACAAGGATTTCCGCTTTATAGGCGTAAGCGGCTGCGTTATTGGGGTCTTGCTCAATGGCTGTGTTGATCGCGCCTTCTGCCAGCAAATAGTCACCCATGAAGCCCAGTGCCCAGCCGCGGATCGCGTGCGCCATTGAATTGTTTGAATTGAGCAGGAGGGCATTTTCTGCGTTGGCGGCAGCTTCCTCATAATTTCCATTATAAACATTGAGTTTCGCAAGAGTGATAAAAATGGAAGGGTTGGTGGGGTCAGCGCGGACGGCTTCTTCGTAAGCCTGGATGGCCTGGCTGAATTTACCCTCATTGAGCAGTTTTTCCGCGTCCGTCACATAAGATTCTGGTGAACGGGTTGGAGTAGGCGTGGGGATAAAGGGAGGGGGCGTGGCAGGTACAACGACCTGATTAACATATACAAGTCCTGCTACCAGGATTGTTAAAAAGATCACGCGAAACGGCCTGGAGCGTCTCCGCCGCTTCGTCATACTCCATTTACTTCCTTTCAAATACATAATTTGATCTTACCATTGCCTTAAATGCCTCGTCAAGATAGAACAAAATCTGGCGGGCATACTCTAATATGAGCTTAAGAATTGAATTGTTTGAATTCAAAGGAGGATATCGTATTGATTCTAACTGAAATCCTCGATCTGTACACCTTTTTATTAATTCAGCATTAATTTTTTACATCCTGAAGTAAAATGGAGATATGCGATTTGATATATTCACCTTATTCCCTGAGATGTTTCCCCCATATCTTGATATGAGCATTTTGAAGCGTGCCAGGGAGAACGGGCTGATCGAAGTTTATCTGCACAACATTCGTGATTGGACAACGGATAAGCATCACGTGACGGATGATACGCCGTATGGCGGCGGTGGGGGCATGGTGATGAAACCCGAACCGATCTTCGCGGCTGTTGAAGATGTTGTTGGCGTTCCGCCCCAATGCCCTGTGGTGCTCTTAACACCACAGGGGCGAAATTTTACCCAAAAGGTCGCGATGGAGTTGGGGGCGAACACCCGGGTCGCTTTGCTTTGCGGGCGCTATGAAGGGGTGGATGAACGGGTCCGGCAGAACCTGGTCACGGATGAAATTTCGATTGGAGATTATGTTCTGACCGGTGGGGAGTTGCCCGCCCTGGTGTTGATTGACGCGCTGTCGCGGCTCATCCCCGGCGTGCTGGGGGACCCCGGCGGCCCGGTCGATGATTCCCATGCTTCGGGGCTGCTGGAGTATCCTCATTACACCCGGCCTCCGGAATTTCGCGGGTTGAAGGTCCCGGATATCCTCCTTTCCGGCGATCACCGCAAGATCGCGCGCTGGCGCCGCCAGCAGGCGCTCCTCCGCACGAGGGTGAAGCGCCCCGATATGCTGGAGCAATTCGAGCTTACAGAAGAAGATCGCCGGTTTTTGTCCCATTTTGATTCATCCGAAATAAATGAAGACCCTGAGCGGCATAAAGACTAAATTCATAAAACAAGGATTCTCGTCACATGAAAAAATTCAGCTACCCCAAAACTTTTTTGCTTGGTTTCGGTTTTTTTGGCGTCAGTGTGATCTGGGCGATTTATAACGCTTATGTGCCGCTTATGCTGGACGGCAGGTTTGGGTTGAGCGCGGCCTGGATTGGTTTCTTCATGGTGCTGGATAATATCGCGGCGGTGCTGATCCAGCCGGCAGTTGGGGCCTGGTCAGACCGGCTGCGAACCCCAATCGGAAGGCGGATGCCTTTCATTCTGGTTGGCGCGCCGGTTGGCGCGATTGCTTTTGGGCTGCTCCCCTTGGCCGCGGGGCTGCCCCTGTTTGTGATCGCCGCCGGGACCGTTTTGTTGAGCATGGCTTTATGGCGCACGCCTGTCATCGCGCTGATGCCGGATATCACACCTTCTGAATATCGCTCTCAGGCGAATGGGATCATCAATTTCATGGGGGGATTGGGCTCCGTGATTTCTTTCTCTGTGGGCTCGCTGCTGTACGCGAAAAATGAAGCTTACGCTTTCTGGCTGGGTTCCGGGCTGGTTGTGTTGGGAAGCGCCCTGGTTTTGATTTTCTTGAAAGAGCCCCGTGAGTATGCCAGCAAAACGGAAGCGCGAAAGGATACGCCTGTTTTAGAGAGCATCCGCGCGGTATTTATGGAAGAGGAAAAGAGCGCGGCAAAAATACTGCTGGCGATTTTGTTGTGGTTCCTGAGCTGGTACGCGATCGAAACCTTTTTCACGTTATTCGCGGTGAATCACCTGGGGTTGACTGCCGCGGACAGCGGGTTTCAACTCACCTATGTTTCGCTGATCTTCCTGATCTTCGCCATCCCTTCGGGGTATATCGCCGCCAAATATGGGCGGCGAAAGACGATTATGACAGGGATTGTTGTGATGACGGTCTGTATCGCTTCCATGTATTTCATCCCTGTTGAGGCTCTGGTCGGGACAAAAATTGCATCACTGACCAAAGTGGCTGGCCTGTACCCGGTTTCTTTGATTTTGATGCTGGCTGGTTTCGCCTGGGCGCTGATCAACATCAATTCACTGCCAATGGTGGTGGATATGACGGATGATGAACATCTGGGAACATACACCGGATTGTATTATTTCATGTCTCAAACCGCCGCGATTATAGGACCGGTAGTCTTTGGCGGCGTGGTTCAGGTTTTTAATAATAATTACAGCCTGATGATGCTGCTCAGCCCAATCTTTCTGGTGGGCGCGTGGTTCATGATGTTGGGTGTTCGGAGAGGCGAGGCAAGCAATTTTAGACCCTGAAACGCCTGTTTTATGATGAAAAAAAGTATATAATAATTGAAGAAGGTTTGCCGCGCGGTGAATTTGTTTTGATCCGTGGTCTCCTGTGGTCTTCTTGCAATGTCTCTGGAAAGGCATTATACTTATTTTCAAGCCGGACACAGGAAGGCCCTGTGTCAAGATAATTTTCATCCAACTTGTATGGAGGAGAAAACAAATGTCCAAAAAATTGTATGTGGTTTTTGCTGTTTTGCTTATGGCATCCATGCTTTTAGCAGCCTGCCAACCTGCTGCGCCTGCCGCGCCTGCTGCAGAAGAAAAGACCTACAAGGTCTGTCAGGTAACAGACACCGGCGGTATTGATGATAAATCCTTCAATGCCACCGCCTGGAAAGGTATTCAGGACGCGATCGAAGCTGGATTGCCTGTTGAGGGCAAATACCTTGAGTCACAGCAGCAGACTGACTACGAAGTGAACCTGAACGCTTTCCTGGAAGATGGTTGTGATCTGATCGTTCCAGTTGGCTTCTTGCTCGAAGCTGCCACGGTTGCTGCTGCTGAAGCCAACCCGGATCAGAAATACGCCATCATCGATGTTGACTATCTGGAATACCCGAACCTTCGCGGCAGCGGCTTTGCGATCAACGAAGCCACTTTCCTCACTGGTTACCTGGCAGCCGGCATGACCAAGACCGGCAAAGTGGGTACTTATGTGGGTATCGCATTCCCCGCCACCACCGTCTTCATGGATGGTTATGTGTTGGGTGTTCGCGAATATAACAAAGTGCATGGCACCAATGTTGAAGTGCTGGGTTGGGATTATGAGAAGCAGGATGGTCTGCAGGTCGGTAACTTCGAAAGCACCGACGATGGCCGCCGCATGGGCGAGAGCCTGCTGGATGAAGGCGCCGATATCATCATGCCCGTTGCTGGCCCCGTCGGCGCTGGCACCCTGGCCGTTATGGAAGAACGCGGCACTGGTATGTTGATTGGTGTTGACAACGACTGGTCGCTGGCTTATGAAGCCCAGGCCGACTATGTCCTCGCGAGTGCCATGAAGAACATGGATAAATTTATGTTCGAAACCTGTCAGGATCTGGTGAATGATGAATTCACTGCCGGCAACTACATTGGAACACTTGAGAATGGTGGTGTTGGCCTTCAATATGGTTCTGCATGGGAAGATAAGGTCCCTGCTGAGCTCAAGGCCGAAATCGATGAGTTGGCGAAGCAAATCATCGCTGGCGAGATCACCACGAAATAAAAAGAGGATAACCTCAAACAGATCAAAATGAACAAAGAGCCAGGCAGGCCGCCTGGCTCTTTGTCAAATAGCCCGGGTAAGATTGTGGTTAACAGCGATGCGATTCGGGCAAGATTTTATCTGAGTTCATCGGACGCTATGATATAATTTCGGTTCAATTTATTCAAAGATTCCGTTCTAATTTTTTATGAGGTGACAATGGCACCTGTCCTAGAGTTACATGGAATTACCAAACGTTTCCCCGGTGTACTGGCCAATGATCATATCGACTTAGCGCTCAACAAAGGAGAGATTCACGCGCTTCTGGGTGAAAATGGCGCTGGAAAAACCACTTTGATGAATATTCTGTATGGTTTGTACGCGCCGGATGAAGGGGAAATCATCGTCCGCGGCCAGAAAGTGGATGTTAAATCGCCGAGTGATGCCATCGCCGCTGGTGTCGGGATGGTTCACCAGCATTTTATGCTGGTGCCGGTTTTCACTGTGACTGAAAACGTGATGCTCGGCGCAGAAGATGTAAAACCGGGCGGTTTCCTGGATCGCGCCAAAGCGGCAGCCCGGATCAAAGAGATTTCCAACACCTACCACCTGGAAGTCGATCCTTACCAGTATGTGGGCGACCTGCCGGTTGGGGTGCAGCAGCGCGTGGAGATTATCAAACTGCTGTTCCGTGAGGCCGATATTTTGATCCTGGATGAGCCCACCGCGGTGCTTACCCCCCAGGAAGTGGATGAACTGTTTGTGATCTTAAGAGCGCTTGTGGAACAGGGGAAATCGATCATCTTCATCACCCACAAACTGCGGGAAGTGCTGGATATCGCGGACCGGATCACCGTGATCCGCGGCGGCAAGGTGGTGGGATCCACCACACCGGAAGAAGCTGATCAGAACGTGCTGGCTTCGATGATGGTTGGCCGGGATGTGCTTTTGACCGTCGATAAGAAAACTGCTGAGACCGGTGAAGTGGTGCTCAGCGTGGAGAACCTGCACATTCTGGATGAAGTCAATCACCAGGCTGTCAAAGGAGTCAGCTTTGAAGTGCGCGCGGGTGAAATTCTGGGGGTTGCCGGGGTTCAGGGTAATGGGCAGACCGAACTGGTGCGGGCATTAACCGGTTTGCATTCACCTGTTGAGGGAACAATCACTTTGCTGGGTGAAGACGTAACGCATGCCTCTGCCCGCACCATCACCGAGCTGGGAACGGCGCATATTCCGGAAGACCGCCAGAAAGATGGCCTGGTATTGAGTACCCCGATTGCCGACAACCTGGTTTTGAATACCTATTACATCGCGCCGTTTGCAAAAGGCATCCAAATTCAGAGAGAACAGATTTACGAAAATGCTCGTAAGCTGGTCGAGAAATTTGATGTGCGGACACCCAGTGAATATACAACGGTTGGATCACTTTCGGGCGGCAACCAGCAAAAAGTGATTGTGGCCCGTGAGTTTTCGCGTCCCATCAAGCTGCTGATCGCTTCCCAACCGACCCGCGGGCTGGATGTTGGCTCGATCGAGTATATCCATGGCCGGATTATCGAAAAACGCGATGATGGCGTGGCAGTCCTGCTGGTTTCAACTGAACTGGATGAGGTGATGCAGCTTTCAGACCGCATTGCGGTTATGTACCGTGGCAAGATTGTTGCCGTTCTCGATGCCGCCACAGCGACCAAAGAGCAGGTCGGCTTGCTGATGGCAGGAATTGTTCCGGAAGAGACCGCAGCCTGATTGGATCAGGGTCGATTCTGTCATAATTCAAGAAAAAGGTGTGCTTTATGAGTGAAGCAACTGCTAAAGAAACGAAACAGAATGCGTTCCAGGTTTTTTGGGAAGAATTGTCAAAGAGTTCGCTCACTTTGACGATCCTTGCCATTTTCACCGGCCTGCTTTTGGGTGGCGTTCTGGTGGCATTGACTACCGAGGAAGTGTACACCACCTTCAGAACTTCCCCCTGGCAGGCCATCCAGACTGGCGTGCGGGCGGCCTGGAACACCTATGTGGCCTTATTCACCGGATCCCTGGGCAGCCCATCTAAAATTGTCGACGCGATCCAGGGTGGTGATCCGGCTGCGATCCGCCGGGCATTCAACCCGTTCTTCGAAAGCCTGGTGCAGTCCACACCCTATATCTTTGGCGGTCTGGCGGTGGCATTGGGTTTCCGGGTTGGTTTGTTCAATATTGGCGCCGAAGGCCAGATTTTCATTGGCGCGATCACTTCGGTGACCGCGGGGATTTTCCTGCGTGGATTGCCGGCAATCATTCATGTCCCGCTCGCGCTGCTGGCAGGCGCGGCGGGTGGTGCGATGTGGGGCTTCGTTCCCGGTTGGCTCAAAGCCAAAACTGGCGGGCATGAGGTGATCAACACCATCATGATGAATTATATTGCCTTCCGGTTGAGCGAATATTTGCTGAATAATTTCCTCAAAGACCCCGATAAGTTTGTTCCCATCAGCGCGCCGATCCAGGAAAGCGCCAGACTGCCGCGCTTTTTTGCCGCGCCGATCCGCTTCCACATGGGTTTCTTTGTGGCCCTGGGAATGGCCTGGGTGGTGTACTGGCTGCTCTTTAAAACAACCTGGGGTTTTGAGCTGCGCACCGTGGGGTCCAATCCGCATGCGGCACGCTACGCGGGCATGAATATCGTCCGCAACACCGTGCTGGGAATGTCCCTTTCCGGCGCGTTGGCCGGTCTGGCGGGCGCCAATGAGGTGCTCGGTGTAAACTATAACCTCGCCGTGGCCTTCTCGTCGGGCTATGGTTTTGACAGTATCGCTCTGGCCCTGCTCGGCAAGAGCCATCCCCTGGGTGTGGTTTTAGCGGCCCTCTTGTTTGGCTTCTTGCGCAATGGCGCGGTACAGATGCAGCTCAGGGCGGGCATTCCAATTGATATCATTTCAATCTTACAGGCTCTGATCCTGGCGTTTATCGCCGCGCCGGCGATCATCCGCACCATTTATCGCCTGAAAACACCGGATGTGGCGGATGAAGAGGTTACCATCCGAAGCTGGGGAGGTCAGTAAGCCATGACAACTGCGAATAAATCCCTTCCAAAAGGAAAAACAGTCATCAATAATCAAGAGAAAGAATATGAAAACCTGACCCGGCGGCGGGTGATGGGTGTGATCTTCCTGCTGGCCGCCGCGGTGATCTGGGCTGTCTTTGTGCGCGACCTGGACCCCAATATATTGACCGTGTTCAACATGGCTCCTGGCGGGGCTGTTGTGGACGTGGCCGATTGGATCATTAAGCCATACCCGGTGATGAGTGTGCTGGCGTTTATCAGCGCCGCGCTGGGAGCTTACCAATTGGCCCGCGGTTTTCACCACCGCACCAACCTGGTGCTGGGCCTGGTGGCGGCGATTTTTGTTTTTTCTTTTCTCTCATGGGCTGCCGCGGGGAAATCTTTGAATATTGTGGGTCTCATCACCACCTCGCTCGTCAAAGCCGTCCCGCTGACCCTGGGCGCGCTTTCCGGTATTCTGTGCGAGCGCTCTGGTGTGGTCAATATCGGCATCGAAGGCATGATGCTGGTTGGGGCCTTCACTGGCGCGCTGGTGGGCAGCCTGACCAATATCTGGGTGGGACTGCTGGCCGCGGTCGCCTCCGGGGCGCTCCTGGGGCTGTTCCTGGCCGTGCTTTCCATCAAGTACAAAACCAACCAGATCATCTCCGGCACCGTCATCAACATCCTCGGTACCGGCCTCACTTCCTTCTTCTCGGCCAAATTCCTGCAAAAATACCAGGAACTGAACAACCCCGGGCGGTTTCCAACCTGGAACATTCCGGGATTGTCTAAAATTCCGGTGGTCGGGCCGATCTTTTTCAGCCATAACATCTTTGTTTATGCCACTTTCATTTTCATTATTGTGCTCACGGTGGCCCTGTTCTACACCCGGTGGGGACTGCGCCTGCGCTCGGTGGGAGAACACCCCAAAGCGGCCGACACCCTGGGGATCAACGTCAACCGCACCCGGTACATGGCCGTCACCCTGGGTGGGATGATGTCCGGTTTCGCCGGCGCGTATTTCACCCTCGGCTCGGTGGGGCGCTTTGACGAAGTGATGACCGCCGGGCGCGGCTTCATCGGTCTGGCCGCGATGATCTTCGGCAACTGGCATCCCGTTGGCTCCTTCTTCGCCGGCACCCTGTTTGGTTTCGCCGATTCGCTGGCCTCCAAACTTTCGATCCTCAATGTGCCGATCCCATCCGAGTTCCTGCTGATGGCCCCCTATGTCGTCACCATGGTCGTTCTGGCCGGTGTGGTCGGCAGCAGCCACGCCCCGGCCGCCGAAGGCGTGCCTTACGAGAAAGAATAAACCATCATAGAATCAAAAATCGCCACAGCGCAAAGTCTGTGGCGGTTTTTATTTTGTAAAAATGGAAAGGCCTCAGCCCTTCAGGGGGTAATGGCCAAACGCTTCCACCGCGTCCACCATCGCCACGATGTTTTCCGCGGGCACCTCGTTCATGATGGTGTGGACCGAAGCGACCATATAGCCTCCCCCCGGCCCGAGGGTGTTGATCACCCGGCGCACTTCCTGGCGCACCGCTTCGGGAGTGCCGAAAGGCAGCACCCGCTGGGTGTCGATCGCCCCGCACAACACCAGGTTCTTGCCGTAGCGGCTCTTCAGCGCTTCCAGGTTGGCCATCTTCCCGGCTGAAGTCTGGATGGGGTTCAGGATATCCACCCCAATCTCCACGAAATCGTCGATCAGGTCAAACACATCCCCATCCGTGTGGAAGAAGACCTTCGCCTGGGTGTTCTCCTTGATAAAGCGGATCAGCTCGGCGTGGACCGGCTTCAGCATCCGCCGGTACATCCGCGGCGAGATCATCAGGCTCTCCTGCGTTCCCAGGTCGTCACCGATTTTGATCATATCCACGTTATCCCCCAGCGCTTCAAGGAAATGCCCCATCAGCGTCTTGCACAGTTCCAGGTTTTTCGCCAGCAGCGCTTCGGCAAACTCCGGCTCGGCGGCCATGTTGTAAAGGAATTTATCCATCCCCTGCATCCCGATAGCCCGCTCAAAGGGGAACAGCAGCCATGGGGTGGCCATGATGGCGTACTGGTTCTCGGCGGCCAGCCGGGCGGCCTGTTCAGCCACATGCGCCACCCGGTACGGGTCATCCATATCCGGCCAGTTGAGGTAGTTCTCCAGGTCTTCGGGGGTGGCGGCCTCCGCCAGGGGGTGGATGCCGGGGTACCACACCCCGGGCTCAATCTCTTTCTGTCCCGAGCCCCAGTCGTCAATAAAAGGCGTGTGGGGAGGCCGGTTGTGCAGCCGCTCTTCCACCGCTTTCGGGAAGCGGTCCAAAACCGGGCGGACATCGCTGCGCAGGCGGCGCATCGATTCTTCATCGGGCAGGGCGGTGCCCAGCTCCGGCCAGTCGTACACATACCGGTCTTCCGCCTCGATCCCCACCAGCTTCTTGAAAGCCTGGAAAGGTTTCATCTTGATCCCGGTCGCGTTGCTGGCGCCGATCACAATCGGGACACGATCGGGCTGTTCGTGGTTCAAAACCGCTAAAACCCGTTCACGGGAAGTCATGGACATAGCTGATCAACCTCCATTGATATTCATGAGAAAGTTTAAATGCGTGGTGGCATAATTGTAGCACAGGCCGGGCCTCGCGGAATGGCAAGGCAGGCGCGGGGGAGTTTGATATAATCCCTTTTCACATCACGGAAAGACAGGTGGAGCAATGCAAAGGAAATGGCTGGTCTGGTTGGGGGTGGTCTGGGTGATCGGGATCCTCTTCCCGATGGCCTGGTTCAGCGGGCGTTCGCCGCTGCTGAACCAATGGTTCGAGCGCGTCTTCTCGCCGCCCTGGATGCACATTGTGACCCACGCCGGGCTCTACGCCGTGCTCGCCTCGCTGGGGGTGCTGCTGGCGCGCCAGTGGGGCCGGCCGCCTTATCTCGGCCTGGCGGGGGTGGCGGTGATCGGAGTCCTCCAGGAAGTGATCCAGACCGCCCTGGCCGGCAGGGCAGTCGGCGGCGGCGAATGGTTCGACCTCGGTGTCGACCTGGCCGGCGGGCTGCTGGGGTTCCTCGCCGCCCTCGCGCTGGAAAGGCACCGCCAAAACCGCGCCAATTAATTGGAGAGAAAGCCGTTTTGCGGTATAATAGCAGCACGTTACGCCCCCGTAGCTCAATGGATAGAGTACCTGACTTCGAATCAGTTGGTTGCGCGTTCGAGTCGCGCCGGGGGCGCCTATATTGTAAGCTCGCTTTGATGCGGGCTTTTTTGTTTGGCTGGCGATCCCCATAGAGTTGGCAATCTTCGCGTTGTGCCCAACTGGCGGGATCCCCGGGGCAAAGCGGGTCAATTCAGCAACGCTATATTTCGTTGCAATAAGTTGTCAGATATGCTGATTTGTCGCCATGGAATTTGAATGTGTGATATCGCGCTGAATTTTTTTGGATATTGGTTTGCTTTTTCTTACTTTCGGGGATAAAATTTACTGAGAGAAAAAAACTTACACAGTTGTACATAACCTGGATCATGAATGGTTGCTTTTGTCGGAAAAGGAGGGAATAAACAAAGAATCTGATGGAACTCGGTTGGATATTTACTGGTTGAAAGATTTCATTCAGGATTAGACAGTAGAAAAATTGCGCTATCGAGAGCGATCATTGGATGTTTTTAAGCCCTGATTTTTTTGTCCCCGAAATGGAGTTGGTTTACGATTGACATCCCTGGGGAAAGGCAAGCAAGCGAATGACATTGATTGCCACGCTGGGAAGCGAACCGCAAGTTGTCACCGCGGTTTATGATTTGCTGGTCGAACAGGGGTTTTTGCCGTCCTGGGTTATGGTTTTACACACCGTTGGGGGAGCTCCTGAGGTGGACCTGGCCGTGGATGAGCTGCGCCGGGAACTTGAAACTGCTGCTTCTGCCAATTTTAAAGTCCGGTTTTACCCTTTGAGGACCGCTTCGGGTAAATATCTCACAGATATTGATTCTCCTGAAGCGGTGCGGGTTTACTTTAAGATGTTGTACCGCCTGGTCTGGCAGGAGAAACGCGCTGGACGGCAAATTCATCTCAGCATTGCCGGCGGGCGTAAGACCATGGCGGTGTATGGTATGTCTGTGGCGCAGCTGCTGTTTGACGAAGCGGACTATCTGTGGCATCTGTTTTCCAGCGGAGATTTCCTCTCCAGCCGCCGGATGCACCCCCTGCCCGGGGACGCGGTGCGTCTGGTGCAGATCCCGGTCATCTCCTGGAGCGGCATTACCCCGGTGTTAACCAACCTGAAGGATGTGGATGACCCCTACCTCGCGCTGGAGCGCATTAAAAATCTTCAGCTTCAAGAAAAATATGAATCGGCCCGGGTTTTCGTGCTGGGCCAGCTCACACCGGCAGAACGCCGGGTGGCAGTCTGTCTGGTGGAAGAGGGTCTGAGCGATGTGGAGATTGCCGGACGCCTGTTCATCTCACCGCGCACGGTTGAGCAGCATCTCCGTTCCGCGTACGCCAAAGCGGAGCTGCACTGGCAGGTGGAGAAAGTGACCCGCTCCCAGTTGATTACCCTTTTGCAATATTATTTCTCTACCCGAATAGGGGAAATTCCGGATGACAGGGGACCAACAACAGGCTAAACTTGAATAAGCTGACCACCTGGAGGCGGCAGGTTTGGGGACTGAGGGGAAGCTCCGGGGGTCAGTCATTTTGGATGAATGGAGGGTACATGCAAGATCATATATTTAAAGCGGCTTTGAGCGGCCTGCTCCACGATGTGGGGAAGCTGATCCAGCGCTCCCGGCCCGATCCCTGGAAAAAGCCCGAGACGTACCTTGATGAGGATGTGCCGGTGCACGCCGCCTGGTCGGCTGAGTTTATCTGGCAATATGTTCCTGAGCAGTGGCGCGGCGAAGTCCTGGCGGCGATGTACCACCACCGGCCAGAATCCTCTCCGGCGGCGGATAAGAGTCTGAGCGAGCTGGTCGCCCTGGCGGATAAGCTTTCTGCCGGGGAACGCAGCGACTCGGGTCCGGATCACAAAGAGCGTTTCCCCATGCAGCTCCGCTCCATCTTTGACCGGGTCGCGCTGGACGGGCAGGAAAAAGCCGCCCCGGCGCATTATTTGCCGCTGGCAGAGCTGGCCCTGGAAGAGGGAACCCTTTTCGCGGATGATGCCTGGAACGAGGAAAAACAGCGCGAAGCGTACGCCCGGTTGGTCGAAACCCTGGATGGAGAGGCCCGCCGCGCCCGGCGCGATCTGGCAGACAGCCCGGAGGCTTATCTGGAACAGATGCTGGCAGCGCTGCAGCGCGCCACCTGGTGTGTGCCTTCGGCCTATTACTACTCCCTGCCCGATGTCTCACTTTATGACCACTCGCGGATGACGGCGGCCCTGGCGGTCTGTCTCTCGGAGCAGGAACCCGCTCAGATCAGTGAGATGCTGGGGGTGGTGCGGCGCGATTTCTTGAAGAAATCTGAGAAAGACGATGCGGAGAAACTGTCCGCCCCGGCAGCACTGCTGGTGGGGGGCGATATTTCCGGCATTCAGGATTTCATCTACACCATCTCTTCCAAAGAGGCGGCCAAATCCCTGCGCGGGCGCTCGTTCTATCTGCAGCTGCTCACCGAGGCGGTGCTGCGTTTTGTGCTGCGCGGCCTGGGGCTGCCCACCACTAATGTCATCTATTCCGGCGGCGGGCATTTCTACTTCCTGGCGCC